>Ga0315546_1002095_pt1 | contig 11883 bp, 5 predicted proteins | sample SalMarSW160170MG_FD_203833 | JGI IMG/M metagenome (GOLD analysis project Ga0315546, IMG submission 203833) | Salt marsh sediment microbial communities from the Plum Island Ecosystem LTER, Massachusetts, United States - Salt Marsh Sediment SW1601-170 ... | reverse complement strand
GACAAATGCAAGCCTACTGTATGAAGTGCCGCACTAAGAGGGAGATGAAGGATGCCAGGGGTATAACCATGAAGAACGGCAAACCGGCGACTCAGGGCACCTGTCCGGTATGTGGCACCAAGATGTTTAGAATCGGCAAGAGCTAGGTCTTTGCTGACAATAGCCACTAGACGTTAGAATAGATAGGGCTGGGTATTCCCGGTATCAGGATACCCAGCCCTTTTTATTCTCCGAAGGTAACGAAATAAGCAAATGTGACCTAATTCCCTTTGCTTTCGGCGAAGCCTTCCACTACCCCAATCTCCTCTGACTAAATAACTTCATGTCCTTCGCACACGTTAATCAGTTCTGCCAAAGCCAATACTTGTGCCCGGCGGCCGGAACCCGGGCGCACAACCTTGAGCATCTTCTCCGCTTTAAGTTTATTGAGCATTGTGAGGATAGCGGTTTTTGTAGGCATACCCTTGATATTGTCAAAAATATTGCTGGGGAAAATTGGCTGCTTGAACATTTGGTCTAGCAACGGCACCGCGAACTGAGAATGAGTCGTGTCTATCACCTGTTTTTTGAGCCGTTCGTAAAGTTGGATAATTGCCTGGGCTTTTGCACCGTTGGCTCTAGCCTGCTCATCCAGCGTTTTTAGAAAAAATGCTATCCACTTGTCCCATCCGTCAGGTTCAATGCAAATCGCGTGCAACCTTTCCACATATTCATCGCGATGTTTTTCCAGATAAGCTGAAACATAAAATTCAGGGTGAGATAATAGCTTCTTTTCATATAGAAACAAGGGGACTATCATCCGGCCGAGCCGTCCGTTACCGTCCAAGAAAGGATGTAAAACCTCAAACTGGGCATGAATAATTGCTAGCTGTACCAATGGGTCGGGCCTGTCCATGTGCCAGTATTTCTCCCAGTTATCCAGGTATTCCGGCAAGATTTGAGGTTCAGGCGGTACGAATTGGGCAGTGTCCATATTTGCACCGGGTAAACCAATCAAGTTTTGTGTAGTGCGGAATTGCCCTCTGGCTTTATCCCGTCCACGGACGCCGGCGAGGAGTACCTGATGGAGTTTTTTTAGTAGATTAAGGTTAAAAGGCCGTTTTTGCAGTTCCGTTTCCGCCAGCTTCATCGAGACACGGTAGTTGATGATTTCCTCGATGTCTTGCCGGCGGGATTCCCCTTCCGGTGCTTCACCGGCTTCAAACTTGAGCACTTCACCCAATGTTGCTTGTGTGCCTTCAATTCTGGAAGAAAGGACGGCTTCCTGTGTGGTAAGTGGAGAGAGCAGAACGTCAGGATTCGTGATGCCATAGAGGATGCCATCAAAATAGGCTAAGGCGCGGTTCGATGCTCCAATTAATGGAATGAGCGGTTCCCATTTGATAGTGGTGATGGGTAGTTTATCCGGTATACATGGTTTCATTTTGGCTTAAGCCTACTTTATTTAAAACTATTAGACTATAGTTAAAGTCATTATACTTTATTCAATATCGCAATTCAAACATGACTTGAATATTGTCCTTAAACCTTGCCCTCCACCACCGCAATCTCCTCAGGTGTTAGCCCATACAGTTCATAGACCACCTGGTCAATCTGGGCTTCAAAGGCTCTCGTATCTGTCTGAGGGTCGCACTTCTTGGCAGCTAGGGTTTGATCGACAAGCATTATTAGCGACTGTTGACTACGCGAATCAAGGTCTGGAATTGGCAGTGCGCCGACTGTTCTTGCCTGTATTTCAGAGAAAACTTTCTTTGTCGATTTGAATTTGCCTCTATAAACATAGTTAACCAATCTTGAATTTAGGATTGCTAGAAGGCACTTCAACTTGACTGAAGAACCTTTCTTCAAATTGACCACCACTAGGGTATTAAGCGCAAAATATTGTTCATCATCGTACGTAAAAATCAGATTCTCTGAAACACGCCTGAAGAACAGTTTTTCGCTAGATTGGAATATGTCTTTCCGTTTACAAGAATGTATCCTATTCAATCTGTAATCCAAATAGACCCCACCCCAGGTAATTGAGTATTTCCCGATATTTCTTCCATCGAGCAATCTATAGTATTTTCCGTCAGGGTTAGATTCTTTTAGCGAAAGTTTTTTATCGCCCTTTAGAGCTATTGCCTGGTTGACTTCGCAAAACGTGTCGAGTGTGCTGTCATACTGTGAGAATACTTTGTCGACGACTATATCAGAATTTACACTGATGGAAAAACTGCGATTAGTCAAAAACTCAATATTATTCTTCCGGTCAACAAGCTCAATTTCAGACAAGTTATCCCTAAGAATCTCAATTGAGTATTCGCTAAGCTTTTGTTTAGACGCGATGATTGTGACATTCTCTACGACTGCATTCTCAAAAGGTAACCCGGTATATTGGACGATTGTTCTTAAATAGTTATTCTTAAGGAGGTGTTCTCTTGTAGCGCTGTAGTATTCCTGGGTAAGGATTGTATTAGGAATGATATAAGCTAAATTACCACCATTCCTCAATACATCCATACCCAGGTGGATAAAGAAAATGAATGTGTTCAACCGCCCGCCTGATGTATGAAATCTATTTCTGAGATATTTCTTATACCATTCGGCGATACCTTCAACCTTGGATAATTGGATATACGGTGGATTGGCAATCACAATATCAAAGCTATCTTCCCCAAACATCCAGTCCGGGTCAAACCAGTCGCTAGCTTCGTTGGAGAAGGGGTTCCAGTTTGCTAGTTGCAGAGCAAGAGCGTCTTTGCTACCCCAGTTGATATTCTGTTCTATCAGCTTACCGCGCGTATCAAGGAAATCTTCTTCAATCTGTTTTTTCTCTGTGCCATAACTGCGTAAATACTTATTTCTCAATTCCTTGAGCCTGACAACTTCTTCATTGACAATTCCTAAACCGACCTGGCGGTTCATCACTGGCGGCAATCCTATCAGGCTGTTCGCCGCCACAAACTTGAATTCAAGGTTGGGTAACGCCTCGACACCGCGATTATTCTTGAGGTCGTCTATCTGCTCGTCAACAATGAGCGAAAGGAAAAACCTCAGCTTGGAGATTTCTACCGCTATCGTCTGAATGTCAACGCCATAGACAGATTTCTGGATGATGAGTAATTTACGGACATATTCCCAGTTCTCATTTCTTATTCGCTCCAGAAGCCTATCTTTAAATAGTCCGGGTTCAATATTGCCCAAGTGATTCTTCAGCCATAATTTCAAATCCGGGTCCGCCTTCTGCAGAACCAGAAGCATCTTGTGTAAAATACCCATCGGGAAAGCTCCGGAGCCACAGGCGGGGTCTATAATCTTGATCTCATCCAGAGCAGAGATTATGGAGCCCTTCTCACTCTCGGTGAGATCAACTTCCGGAGCTTCATATGAAAGAAGAGCAGTTATCCTGTCTTCGTCAATCTTCGTTTTCGTGATGAGATACTGCTTGAGGCTCTGGTCGACCATGTAGTCTACTATCGTGCGTGGCGTGTAGTAGCTGCCAGTGGCTTTACGAGCGGTCTCTCCTGTCTCCGGGTTTACTTCAGCCAGGAGGTTTTCAAAGATTCTGCCCAGCATTTCCGGGTCGACGGATACATCAGCATCTACCGTACTGTTTTCATCGATGGTGAAATTATACTGCTCCAATATTTCAAAGAACTGCTCAAACCAAGTGTCCGGTATCACCAGGTTGTATAAAGGTTTGCCAGAATAAAAGTCATCCCTGTGAGGTTCAAAAAGGCCGCCATTCAGGAAGGGAATGTTGTCAGCATCTGGGAGGATATTTTTGTGCCTTTGTTCCTGGGGAGTATTTAACACCTCGAAAAACAGCTTCTCAAGCGTAGAATGGTAGTACTGTGAATTCTGTTTAACCGCTTCCGATGACAAAATTGATTCCGGTATCAGGGATACCCCATTTGCCGACTTCTTATGCTTCAGAAACCAACAGAATATTGTTCTGCCGATGAGCCGTACGGCGAATTCCTGGTATGTCTCTTTATCATCATCGCTGACCGAGGGCAAGGTCATCTCCCTTTTACATTCATATCCTGTCAGCTGGTAAAAGAACCTGGCGATGTGGTTATAGAATTCCTTGTTGACCTTCTCGACCGAGAAGGCATCCTTGACAGCTTCCAGACTTATAAAAGTACATCCGCCGACTCTAACGCGGAACGTCTTGTTAGTCTGGTCTTTGCTTATGAAATAGGTGAAACGCCGGAAGTTGCTGAAGCCTCTCTTAGTTCCTTGAAACTGTGCGTAAACCAGGCTGAAACGGAAACTCCCCGTATTATCGTGGAAAATAAAAAAACCGGCATCATAAACTGCCAGTTCTTTGAGTATTTTCTTGGCCTTTTCATACTGGGCTTTTTTACCGGAGCGCTCACTCAGGTCGCTGCCAACTAACGCTGATGTAATGACCAGTTTGTCGCCATTATCGAACCTGATTTCGCCCAGCTTCTGAAAACCCATGAATCTTTCATCATCGTACTGAGACAGGTCTTCCGGAGCTTCTGCATAATTTTCACATTTACTCCGGAAGAACAGGTTGAGGTTCCTGTGGTCAAAATCTTCTATAATTCTGCTTAGCCGCTCTTCGAACATGACTATTCCTTAACATTTTCAATGGCTATAATTACCTCAGTGTCCAGTCTCCCCAGCTTGGATTTTACTTTATCCAGGTAATCAGCCCCTAGCTCTTGCTGAAGCTTTTCCAGTTCATCTTTCGTCTTTTGTATCTTTGCCTTGTCCTTGTTTAGTGAGTTCAGGTTCGCTATTCTTCGCAAGGTGTAATCAGACAAAGTTTTGTATTCCAGGATGTCTTCCCGGAGTTCTCTCAGAAACGGCAGATAGCTTTCCAGTTCCGGAATTTTACCCTTTAACAACGTGTTGACATTGTTCAGGGCTTTTTTCTCTATGCTTATCTCGCTAGATGGGGGACCGGAGGTATCTCTTATTTCTTTAATACTATAATAGTTCTCCCAGAACGGCTCACTGAAAGGAACAGCCTTCTCTTCCTTTTCACACTCTATGAGCGCCAGCGTGTTTTCGAAAACAAGGTCTTCGGGTTTGCTGCCATCACCAAGTATACCCCTGGTAAAAAGCCCTAATCCCTTCTTAATAAACACAACCAGGTTATTATCTACGTATCTCTTGGCCACTTTTATACGTGGTGGCAATTCGCCGATTCTCTTAATTACCTCCGGTGAAGAGCTGGCAATATCGGCATACAACTGCCTGATTTTAGTCTGGAAGCTCTCCGCTTCCATGTTATCAGGATTCTCCATGATTCTCTTAAAGAGTTGCGAGGGTGATGGCTCCTCGTCCGGCTCAAATATCTTGGCGTCCTCTCCCAACGTGTTGTGGATTAAGAACATCTTTTCGGTGGCTATCTCGCGGCTTCTAACGTATGTTGCCCCTTGTAGTGTGGGGAAGAAGTTGTAGATATACAGGTTGTCGAATACCCTTTTGCTGATACGGTTAATTCGCCCGACTCGCTGGATGACCCTGGTAGGATTCCATGGTATATCGTAGTTAATGACTGCTCCTGCCCTGTTCAAGTTGAAGCCTTCGGACATTTTGTCCGTGGTAATGAGTATCTTGTAATTATCCTCCGGTTTCTTATGGGTTGTGTCAAAATTCCTTAATATTTCTTCTGTCTTATTTCTATCCAAGTCGCCTTTAACGGTTATGCAGCAAGAAGGGAAGGCATTCTCAAGGTGGGCTTCAAGGTATTTAGCCGTATCAATATATTCGGTGAAGATAACTACTTTTCTTTCTGGCTCACTGGGATTATCCCTCTTTTTAAGGATTGTTTTGACTTCTGTAGCTAGCTTCTTTAATTTTGGGTCTTTATCAACCAACTTTAAGGAATCAAGTTCATCAAGAATATCATCAAATAAGGCGATATCGGATTGTATATCTGCCAGGAACCTGGCTTTTAATTTAAACTCTTTATCATTGATGTTATATACCTTGTAGGTCTTCGGGAAAGTCCCTTCGCTAATACGCTGTTCAAAACCTGCAAGTTCTTCCTCTATCTCATCGATATCAGCCTCGTATATCTTCTCCAGCAAGGGACGGTCCAGGATATATTTGCCATCGGAATTCTCAATAAACGCCTGAACTTTTTCAGTCACGGATTTGAAATTTATTATGCTCTGCCTGAATGAGCCGAATGAGCTTTCGAATCTCTTGACCAGCAAACGCCTCATAAAATCAAACAGGTTCTTTTGTATCAAAGATTCGCGGTTTTCCTCCTGGTTCAAACTCTCTTCATCAATCTCAAGCTGCCCTGTTTCATAAAGGAATGGTTGATAAATAGCACCAGTGAAGTGGCCGTGTTCTCCAAAATAATCCAGGAGCACCCTATCATAGAATGTAGATTGCTCCTGGGTAAGCTCATAAAAGACCTCGCAAGGGTCTTGGACTTCAGAAAGCTCATATATTTCCTTTGAGTATTCAGGGTCTTTTCTCAAGTCGATTCTATTGCGTCTAATCGTAACCTGTGAAATTACGTTACGAATACTTTTTGAGAGATACATGGTCCTGTCTCTCACCTTATCCAAGTCTATAGTGCTTGACCCAAACATTACTTCATAATCAGCAATTGCCTTACTTCTCTTCTGTTTATCGAGAGAATTACAGTTTTTCCTTATATTTGAAAGCCGTCTAAGTGTTTGAGTGTATGCTCTAAACCTGGTGGTTAAGTCATTGGCTAGCGTGATATTAGATTTTCCCGGAACAATAAATAGCTTCAGCAAGGATAGTATGTCAGCAGGAGTGTTGTTAAACGGGGTTGCGGTAAGCATGATTACTAATTTATCTCTACAAATATTGCTCAAGACTTCATATGCCTCGGTATCCTGGTTCCGGAAACGATGAACTTCATCAATGATGACAACCTCGTATTCGTGATTAGAACGGACAAGGTCCAGGGCTCTCTTCAGGTTTTCCAACCCGGATGAACGAACTTCCCAGTCATACAATCCGAAGTCTTCTTTGTATTTTCTCCATCCGGTCGCAGCATTGTCATCACCAATAAGACCCGGAGGGCAAAGAATAATACCCCGCTTACCTAAACTTCTTGCAATCAGCCCGGCGACAATGCTTTTCCCTAAACCTACGACATCAGCGACTATGACCCCTTTATATTGCTCGATAATAGATACGGCTTGTGACACGGCATCTGTCTGGTATTTATATGACCGGTAGCCCCTCTTCCTTAGTAATTCAAGCAAACTCGGCTTTATTTGCTTTTGCTCTTGTAGTTCTATGTAAGTCTTTAATACCAGGGCAAAGGCTTCATAGGGAGTAACTTCAGTCAGCAGAGTTTTTCGCTCAAGCAGGTCTATTAATCTATCTTTGAAACCGGCTATCTCAGTTACTTTGACGGCCTCATCCCAGAGCTTATCAAAATAGTCTTCAGCCTCCTTGGCGCCATAGTCACTAATTTCCACATTAAATTCGTCTTGATAAGAGAGCCCCGCCTTTGTCAGGTTGCTGCTGCCGGTAATGAAGAAGGATTTCTTTATACTTGCGAGTTCATCCTTCAGCTTGAAAATATACAGCTTTGCATGATTGGGGTCGTAAGTTTTCCGGATTTTCAGCTTATCTCGCTTGATAGCTTCAATGAAGAATCGAGCCTGGTCATAGAATACCTGATTGTCGAAGTCATCAGAGTTTATGGAGTTCGATATGGAGCCGAGAAGCTGTTCAAATTTCTCTTTGTCCGTTAATCCTTTGGTATTATCACCGTATTCAATAAGCCCATGTACAGTCTTATCTACATTCAGTCCAACGAGTACATCGAGTTGAATATTGGGACTACTCTTCAGTGAGTTGTAAAGCTCCCGTATCCCGGAGAAATAGAAAAAGCCGACTAGGAACTTCAGTTCCTTGCTATGCCCGATCAGCTCGGCAATTCTGTCCTTTAGCTTCTTATCGCTCTCGTTGGTAATAAATGTCGTATCTGCCATATTAGTAAAAAGAGGGTTTTTCCCATTATCCTACTACCTGTTACCATAATATTCAACTGTGCGCTGTGGGCATCTATTTTATGGGTCACATTTCGTCATTTTGTTCAATTATAGCGTCAGCGGTTGAAGCTGATTGGGCTCATAACCCAAAGGTCGCTGGTTCGAATCCAGCCCCCGCTACCAATTTTCTCCGCTTCCAGTTTCGTTCCCATTTTCTCAAAACGGTTGTTTTTCAATATCAATTCCCTCCTTTCTTGGACTTCGCTCACTATAATAATGGCGTGTTTCTGGCATTCCGGGAGCCCCCTTTCGGGGTAACTTTGCAATATTTCTAGGAAGTTGAGGCCTATTTTAGGCCTCTTACCTCTCTGCTTTTTAACGGCAAGCCCTAATCATGTGGTACACGTATACACCAAGGATCGGACAATAACTCATTAGACTTAGTATCATCTATACTTCTACAGAATTGTTCTATCTCTTTCATAGTAGCGATTCTAGGTGTACCGTCTTTCATGAAGTAATCCTCGGAAGGTTCAAACAAGTATTCGGGCCACCCTGTGCATACAAAGGGGAGTATGCCTTGTATTTTCTTTGGTAGGTTTAACTCGCTGTGGTGTTCAGCCAAAACCTTGGCAGTCTGATGGGTAAAACGAAGCCAACTTTTTGCATCCTCTGACCGCCCCCAACATGCCTGTCCATCACCCAATTCATACTTTCTGTTAACGCCATAGGATTTGCAGCTAATTAATAAAGCAAGCTCGTTCCTTTGAATAAAAACATCAATATCAGTGCCCATTTTATTTGCAACTGGTAACGTTAATTCATGGCTCGGTTCCCAAATACGCTTAAAGCCATTTATTGATTCAATAATACCCAACAGCAGTATTTCAAATGATTTGCCTTTTATTTCACCAAATTGCCCCGTATTCTGGAATTGGTCTAAAAAATACATGAAAAAATGTATTACACTTCCCAAATGTAAAAAAATAGTATTATCATCACATCTATAAGCGAATTTAACAGGTCGAAACAATAAATGGTCTATTGATTCCCTAGATGTAAAATCATGTGAAATAAAGCGCAGAATTACAGGCGCAACTTCTTGCCAATATGCCGGATATAAAGATTCGAAAACAAAGGCAGTGCCCTCTTCAAAAGCCTTTTGAGAGAAGCAATCGGCATACAAGGCAGGCGCGTGGTTTGCTATATAATCAATTACATGCTGCTCTTCAGTAAAAGAGTAGCCCTGCCCAGCAAACCGTAAATTATTTGTAGCGTCTTCAACCAATGGTTTAAAAAGCGTTGCCATGAATACGAACAAATCTTCAACATGCACACGTTTGTTGAAAATCTGTATCACCTCATCGGAATGAAAACTGGTAAAAGCATAAATGGCATCCATACCAAATATTACAGGTATGGGGGCAGGGTTCACGTCCCCTTTACGATATTCGGCCCAGTTGGGGTTGACAACTACACATTTCAGCGGAGTTTCTGGCTTGGTGACACCCAGTGGTATAGCCTGTTTCATAAGAATGTTCTGGTTAGTAATCAGCCGTTCATCGTATTCGCTCATCTTTTCTTGCAGCTCTGTCGGAGTCTGCATATTAATAATTGTGGGGATATCATTTCCTGTTATGATAATCTTCGCCGTAGCACCTTTTCCAAGCCAACGTAAATTCTTTATGACGAAGTCAATTGTACTGGTAATATAATAAATTTTTTGAATGGCTTCTGAATAGTTATCAAGCCAGGAATAATCGTCTGTCTCAGCGATTTTACTATATTCAGCCCTTGTGAATTTCACGACTGCGTCTCTTGTCGATGAAGAAAATTTAAATGCGAGTGTAGCTACATTATTGAATAGGATCTGCGCATCAGGTTCAAACCCTTTTCTAGGGTTCACGATATGAATCGGAATGTGGTGTTCAAGCGCACAAAGTAAACCGAATGCGTTAAAAGGCTTGCAAACCTCCTGAATAATTCCTTCCAGGGAGTTCAAAAAAGCGAGAAGGGCGGGCTTTAATTCGTCTTCTTTATATATGGTATTATTTGAAAGGCATGCGTCTTTTATAGCACCTTTCAAATTTGATTCAACTAATCTCTCAATATCCATTAGACAACTCCAGTATAAATTTATACATCGCCTATTAGCAATAGTCCTAATCATATACTAGCAATGTGAAGATGCTAAAATTTGGCAAATTCCCTCCTCCATGCCGGAGTTAACACTATAAAGACTTTCGCCAACGACCGAGCCGAATCAATTTCGATGGTGTCTCTATTAGACTTTACTGTCGCCCCTATCTTTTAAACCATTGTGAAATTTGATAACAAACCATATACTAGAGATGAACTATCTATAAGGAGTGGTACTCGGAGTCAATGGTAGAAGAAGCCAAAAGCAATAATCGTGATAAAAAATTAGAAGCCGACTCGCAAATAGAAGCTGAACAATTGCTGTTGGTACTGCCGAACCTTTTATCTATACTTTTCGGAAAGACTATCTCGCCAGACGTTCGTCAAATGATTTCTAATTTTACAGAGATGGCGCTTCCTAAAACTACAGCGTTCTTTGGAGAGGTAGAAGAGATTAAAACTACTGAAGATAAGCCAAGGCAATTCATCGCACTAAATAAAGTGAGTAGCGTTTTTATTAGGTCTATTATTCCTGACGTTCCTGAAGATAAGTCGGCATTAGATTATTTAATTGAGAATCTGGAACCAAAGACAACCGTACCCCCAGCAGGTTATCTCGCTGAGACATCCTACATTGAATATAGGCGTTTGCTCTCTGAAATTGCTCAAGAGGTATGCTCTAAAATAACATTCACAAAAACCCAAGAGTATCTTGATTCGGTTTATAGCGCTCATGAAGATATTTTATCAACCGGCCAATCAGTAGTAACTAAATTACCTATTCAGCATAAAGTACTCAACAAGGCCAGAATGCGCTTCACGAAGAAAGCAACAGAGTCTCATATTAAAATTTATGATGAGTTAGCGGGTCAATTTGAGAAAGGTGTTGCAATCGTGGCTGGGTTACTAGAGCTTTTGCATGGTCAGAGCCCGGAATACTTAAATATCAGGAAAAGGGGACTAGCAAATAATTTAAAGAAAGTAGAGCAAAGTGGTTACTCCATTCTTGCTTCAAACTTTGATAAATTAATTAGGAATGCTATAGCACACAAGTCATATGTCTTTAACCCGACCAAGAAAACAGTCCAATTCTCTGACTCATTGAGCGGGCATACTCGTGAACTTACTTATAGAGAAATAGCCGCGATAACCAAAGAACTGAGTGCTTTGGTGCTGGCTTTAAACCAATTGCCAACTATAATCTCAATTGAACAATTGCGGGACTTCAAGGAAATGGCGCGGAGGCTTGAAGAACAAGAGCCGAATTTCAACGGTCTGACTGAGAGCTTATAGTTTTTGACCTCAAGCCCCCCACGCTAACCTAACCGCCACAGAGACTTTTACTTATTTCTAAACCTCTCCAGCACAGCGCAACTTTAATTCCCTATTTAAGGCGCCCCTATAGCCAAACAACTCAAATACAGTCCAGAAAAAAATGGGCCGGGGCGCGGCGGGCGCCCGACAGGGGGGATAATCCTTGCCGGGGCGGAAACGAATTCAAAAAGTGGGCCACATAACCTCGTGGTCATGGGCCCAAAGGCCCGCCGGCGCCACAATCGATGTAGTTAGATGTGAGCGGAATTAAACAATAAGCCAGAAAGTATGCCATTGCACATTTCATCTAAAAGTGAAACCAAAGAAATATTGAGACGCTTGTGACAGTTGTGACAGTTGTGACAGTTCTACAGACACGTGATTATTAGAACACGACAAATAGGTATGGCGCAACCTAATTCCAGAGCTATATATCTAATGAATCCACGGGAAGGTTATCGAAAAGACTCTCACC
>Ga0315546_1002086_pt1 | contig 11908 bp, 12 predicted proteins | sample SalMarSW160170MG_FD_203833 | JGI IMG/M metagenome (GOLD analysis project Ga0315546, IMG submission 203833) | Salt marsh sediment microbial communities from the Plum Island Ecosystem LTER, Massachusetts, United States - Salt Marsh Sediment SW1601-170 ... | reverse complement strand
CTCTTGAAATTCTGGGATATTACCGTAATCTGGGATATTACCGTGAAGCAAAGCCTGAGCGGAGTTCCCCAAGAACTAGGCGGGGTACGATTGAAGCTGAGATTATTAACTTCAGGGGTATGGTATATGCTCCTCTTAACAAAACTGGTGTTGTGTTGCTTTTCTCCAAAGTTATGGATGACTTAGGTGTTATCTATGTATCATCTCCGCCTGGAGGATTTGATATGGTTGGCCGTATAAGCACAGAGCGAGGGCTTGAATTTAAACACTTTGAATTTGAATATAAGAGCAGCCACTTCAGGGCTCATAGCTATAACTCTTCGCTGGTAGACTACTTAGTATGCTGGGAGCATGATTGGAAAGGTTGTCCCAGGGAATTAGAAGTCTGGGAGTTAAGAACGATGATCAAAAATTTACCAGCCGAGTTCCCCATAGGATTGGAGTCGGAACATTATTCCCTACCTTCCCCCCACCTGTTAATATAGTAATAAATAGGCATGGGTTCAAAGCTAGATTGTTCACAATAAAGCTAATTGGCTAGGGTATCCTCTGGGGCATTGGTGCTACCTATGCCTTGGACTACACGAAAGGCGGTAACACTGAGATCATGGTCACCCTTCTTTTTCTACAAGCTGCTTCTTAAAAACTGCCAACCATTTCATCTGAATTCCCGATTGAGTTCCCGATAGTCTCTTCAAACAAACCAGTTCCCAGCCCTGTTCTCCAAGCTCATTTAAATAATCTGGGTCTGCTAACTCTTTTAAAGTGTATTTTTTTACATGATAATGCCACTGGCTCATTTAATTGTACCTCCTACTTATACAACTTAAGCATACTGTATTGCCCAAGCATAGTCAATGGCTTGGAAAGCTCTGTCTTGCTGTGATTGACACCCACTACTGCGAAGGACAGAATCACAATAAATACGCTTGGCTGGGCAGTTGGCATTTATTTACACGCCCGGGAAACGGAAAGTGAAAAGTAAGACTACGACAACCTTGAAGGCTTCTAGTAGCTCTTCCTCGATACTTCTTGATCTTGAGCATTGAATAACACTGCCGTATCAGGACTACTATTATTCCAAACAGCTTTTCCAGAACCGAAACTAAAACCACCATATTCTGGGTGAATTTCATTAGTGTAAACCCTTATACTCTCACCTGGTTGTAAAATATAAGCTGGAAAGGTAAGTGAAGGGTATCCCTCAGATATGTCTTTGATTACCCAACCTTCTAAATCTACGGGTTCGCTACCCAGATTTTTAATCTCTACATACTCGTCAGATTCAGTGCGTGGCTCGAGACCATCATAAAATATTTTAGTAATTTTAACATTGGTTGCTGTGCTTGGCGTTGGTGTACAAGTCGGCGTTGGAGTGGATGTTAGCCGATAGGCCAAGATGGCTAGTAGAAGAGCCAACACTATAAATAGAATCAAATACTTTCTGTGTCTGTCTCTAACTTCAGCCTCCTTCATCAGGCAAAGTGATGCAATGCGCCAACTAATCCTAATTATACCACTCACTCGGTCAGTGAAGCGTGAGGATAGCTTGAAGTTTTATGAGGCTATCCTGATTTCACAGTCGTAGATTGTCTTGTATAGTCTTGCTCAGGACTAGTATGGGTATATGCCTCCAGGGCATCGGTGTTACCTAAGCCTGGTCGCGAATATGTTGGCTCGTAGAGAAAATCCGGTTGGCCTTAAAATCTAGATAGTGAATACGTAAAGAACGGGAGCGATGAACAAGAAACGATAAACCATGCTCTGATTAAGGTGGTATGGGAATCGCCCACCTCGACACCTCCCATTGTCCAAACATGCCACAGAGGTAGACTACCCTTTCTTCTCTCTGTTGGTCGCCTATAAGACAGACCTTGACAGACCAATGTACAGTACCGGTATAATCCAAGCCGCCGGTGCCCCGCTCCCTAAACGACTTGATATATCCTATAACCTCAACTTTCTGCACCCATTGGTAATCATCATAAGACTGTATATCTCTGAGCACCGCTTTCTCTACATCCGCAGGGGCAGGCCGGCCAATACCACCCACCGCAAAAATTAAGCCAAGTAAGAAAGCAGCTACCATTGCGATTATTGTTATCTTCGTACTCTTTTGCATACTTTCTCCAAATCCACTCGCTGGGCTACCCGTCAACCAAACTACACATCGTAATCCTATCATATCAATATCACTCTCTAACTCAGTGAATCTTAAAGTATAGCTGGGAGGCTATTCTGATTTCACGGTCGCAGATTGTCTTATGTAATCTTGCTCAGGACTGGCATGGGGGTATGCCCCCTGGGCAGTGGTGCTGCCTACGCCTTCGACTACAAGAAAGGCAGTAAAACTGAAATCATGGTCACCCTTCTTTTTCTACAAGCTGCTTCTTAAACACTGCCAACCATTGCATCTGAGTTGCTTTCTCAGTTCCTGATACTCTCTTCAAACAAACCAGTTCCCAGCCCTCTTCTCCAAGAGAATTTAAATATCCTGGTTTTACTAACTCTCTAAAGCTGTATTTTTCTACATGATACTGCCACTGGCTCATTTAATTGTACCTCCTACTTATACGACTTAAGCATACTGTATCGCCCAAGCATAGTCAATGGCTTGGAAAGCTCTGTCTTGCTGTGATTGACGCCTACTACTATGAAGGACAGAATCAAAATAAGTATGCTTGGCCGGGCAGTTGGCATGTAATTACACGCCAGGGAAACGGAAAGCAAAGAGTAAGGCTATCCTGATTTTCATAGTCATAGATTGTCTTACGTAGTCTTGCTCAGGACTGGTATGGGTGTATGCACCTGAGCATTGGCGCTGCCTGCGCCTAGCTACCTGAAGTTTGGCTCATAGATAATTTCAGGTATCCATAGAATCTGGCAGGCAAATAGTGATTAACATGGGCAAGTGAGAACGAGTGAAAGGCGGACACTCGCACCACTTGAAACAGAACAGATGTATATTAGTGGTTGGAGTAGAAATACGAACCAATTAGTGTTTCTTCAGTGTGCGAAGTTTAATTGTAACAGACGCTTCGGTTTCGTCCAATCTAACTCTAATTTTTGAACTGATTGTTTTGCCCCAGTTTGTAGCAATCGCCCCTATATCAATTTGCATCGGGAGCTTCTTATCTGGATATATAGATTTTGTCTGTATAATCTTTATCCATTCTGGTGGAGTTGAAATCATTATTTTGGAATATTCACCACCCACATTGCGAATAAAGAAAATGCCTTTCTGTTGCACATAGGGCAATGCATTATCAAAAAATATGGTTTTCGGGTAGATTTCCAGCTTAGGTTTTCCTTTTACCTTGGCTTCTGGGTAGCCACCTACTTCCACATCTACGCTTACACCTATCTTTCTATCGTATTGCGTTCTCTTTCTTGGGTCTGACAGAACGCTACATGCTTCATTTACCTTCTTAAGGTCTTCCTCAGCTTGTAGCCGAATGCGCCCTGGCATATTTCTCATGCGGTCTGGGTGTAGTATATTAACCCAGTATAAACATGCCTCTTTTATCTCTTGGGGAGATGCACTTCTCTTTATGCCCAAGATTTCGTAGTAGTCTTTGTTATCTGACATCGTTAGTCATTCTAATCATAGGCATATGCTGTGTCAATTACCAAACCGACCAGCAAGCACTTGCCTATCCTCTATACTACTGCCTTATTTGAAGATTGAACGGTAAGGGCAAGTTAAGGAAAGCAACCAACCATGCTGAACCAGAACGAAATGACGCTACTGCTCATCCAGTGTTAACTATATGATGGGATATTCTTATTTCCCTCCTGGCACTGTACTATTGAATGGTGGAAGTTCACAATACTTTCGGAAGTAAGTTCGAAGCATTCTAGTCTCTGCATTTTCCATCATTTCTGAGTTATTGATATTCATATACCTATATTGTAGATAGTAGCCTTTATATCGTTTATTTCCTTTTAATCGTAGTCTAACTAAGTTATACATGCCTCCACCAGAGTGTCTACCACAATAGAAATTTTCTATCCGAGGGCGAAGCTTAGTGGACTTTCCAATATAGATTATTCCACTCTCATCTGTTCCTGCTAGACGGGGAATCGGTATAGGGTTATTGTATGTGTCTGCCATGCGAATCTGATAAAGCCCCTGTTTACCAAGCACGCTAATATCACGGTATACGCCTTCGATATTACGCCACTTTCCCCAATTACCCATTTCTAATACTCCTTTGCCTCTCCAAATCCGCTGGCTGGGCTAAAACCTGTTAAACCAAACCTGCTTAAGGCACATAATCGTAAGCCTGTTTTATCAATTGTAAAGCGTAATCGAGTTGACTTCTTTCAGTAATTGCAAACTGAGTATTTAATTTGCCATAGCCCCAACTTGACGGTATGGGGGAGGTCAGTTTCTGGGGGTCTTCAATCGGCTTGTCGCCCATCTTAATATAAACCACTAGCCGGTTATTCTTTGATTGGGGAATCACGGTGGCAAAAGTGGAAGACTTGCGATAGTCACAATACCAACCGCCCACCTTTTCCCGAACATCATCACCTAATCCCAGAATACTATTTCGTAAGTCAAAGAATAAGTCCTTAAGAGTAGAGGGAGCTTTCTTAACTAAATCATCTATACTCCTTTCTTCTTTAGCTGTGACAAGTTTCTTGCCTGGCTTTTCGACCGTTACCGGTTTCAGCGGTATAACATCTTCAACGCTAAGTAGATTTCCGTAAAATGAATGTCTTTTGAGCTCAACCGATGCTGACACCAAAGCTATGGCAGACACTTCTTTATCACTAAACTGCTTAGCCACTATCAGGAGCCTCGGTGCTGAAGACCAATTAACCTTCAGATTGCCAAACTTTTCGCGCACCAGCATTTCAAATGTTCTGCGATTCCCTGTTATCCATCGTAGGTAGGATAACCCTTGTATTATTGCTCCTGGGTCATGTCTCCATTTGTATTCAATTACTACCGGGGTACCTTGCTCATCAATCCCTAAGCTATCTATGCGACCATTAGGAATAGAGTATTGGCTCTCAACCAACCGAACACCAGTAATGTCCTCCAAGTTATCATCAAAAAGCTTTTGCAAGGCTGCCTCATCAGCAAATTCCTTGGACTCAATAACTCTCACTTTACCTTGTTCAACCTCATAGAGCGCCATTTGACAACCTCCAGACTACTTTGTGAGCCGCCTCTCTCTTTGTCCTCTCCAAATCCGCTGGCTGGCCTACCCGTCAGCCAAAGTATACATCCCAATCCTAATTATACCACCCATAATCACCTTGGGGGAGATAAGGTCTTGATAGCGAGTTGGAGAAAGAGGTATAATGCCCACTCAAGTAACAGGCAGTATGCCACAAAGGAGCCCGACTCCCCATAGGGGAGGGACTGTTTTGGGCAACGATAACGCTGGAGGTGTTTAAGATGAGCAACGCGAAAGAAGCCAAAGTAAATATTCGGCGCATGGAACGTAGCGACATTCATGAGGTTCTGGCTCTTGATAGGATAATTAGAGGCTCGAGGCGCGATGTTATCAAGTATGAAGACATAGCTGCCGCTAATCCTGGGACACCGCCTGACTTGAGTTTTGTAGCTGAGGTTGATGGTAAAATAATCGGCTTTTCGATCAACCGGTCGATGTATCTAATGGTACCGCTTACTGAAGTGTGCATTATTCACGCTATATTTATTCACCCTGACTATCAGGGGCGCGGCATTGGACGCAAATTAATTCAGGCGGTCCTGTATCATTGCCAAACCGAGGATATTGGCACGGTTCGTGCCCTCATTCCAGAAGGTAACAAAGAACTACAGGCCATGTTCGAGCGGCAGGGTTTCCAGTGTAGCCCTATTGTTAATTTTGATAAGACCTTTGAGATTTAGGTAAAAGGTCCCCCAACAGTACACTTGCCGGAAAACCGCTGAGGCTGCGCTGGTGGCATTATTTGGGTGGATGGCGTTTTTGCCCTTGACTGACCTCCGGCCCCGACAGGTTGGGGCGTGGCAATCCCATTGACTAAATTCCAAATCCTAATATCTAAATCCTAAACAATGTCAAATGACAAAGCTCAAATGTCAAAAAAACTCAAAATCCAAAGGACAGGACGGAGTAGTTTTAGCATTTAAGCATTTAGGTTTCAATTGTCATTTGGATTTTGACATTTGACACCAAGCTGCGGGATTGCTTCGTCGCTGTGCTCCTCGCAATGACAAGGAAAGAAAGCTCCTCGCAATGACAAAAACAAGTGTCACTAGGGTACTGAACGAGGTAGCTTGGTTTGACAGGAATGGGCTGAGTGTGCTATGTTGTTGAGCTTGGCTAACAAAAATCACTGAAAGAACTATTTAGAAGCTACGTAACCCACCGGGGACTAAAGAATGAGGTATGCAGAGACAGGGGTTAATTTAGAAATTGATCTATCCCGAGGAAGCATCGAGAGGGAAGCAAGTGACCCAAGATTAACTGAACTTCACCTGGGGGGTCTAGGTACTAATGCCAAGATATTATGGGATAGGGTTCCCCCTGAAGTTGACCCCTTTTCTCCTGATAATCTACTGATATTCAGCGCCGGTCTTTTAGCGGGCACACCTGCCACCGGAGCTAATCGTACCATTGTTTCTACCATTTCTCCTCAAACTTTGTTAATGGCATATTCAATAATGGGAGGATTTTGGGCACCAGAGCTGAAATTTGCCGGTTATGACAAAGTAATCATTCAAGGCAGGTCCCCTAATCTGGTTTATTTGTGGATAAACGATGACAAGGTGGAAATACGTGATGCCTCTCACTTGCAGGGTAAAAGCGCTCTTGAAACTGCAGAGCTTATTCGACAGGAGCTGAAGGAACCGAAAGCCCAGGTGGCTACTATTGGCCTGGCCGGTGAAAACAGGGTCTATTTTGCTTCCATCGAGCAGGGCAGGTCCAGTGCCAGCCGAGGCGGAATAGGCGCCGTTATGGGAGACAAAGGGTTGAAGGCGATAGCTGTTCGCGGGAAAAAGGACCTCAATATTGCTCGACCGGATGAATTTATGGAGCTCTGCAACGAGGTGCTGAAATATATAGAATTCCGGCGAGACAACCCGATTAAGGGGGTACCGCCCATTTTAGCCGGGATTGGTTCACCCCAGGAGATGGCCATCCACGATGAGGAATGGCACACCACCAGTTTCTCCTGGGGGAATGCCCGCTACCGGAGAAAGGACTTTTGGACCAAGGAAACCGCAAAGAAGTGGAGTAAGATTCAGGACAAAGCGGTGGAGCGGTTAATAAGCTGCTATAACTGTCCGATGAAATGCGGGGCAGTGATTGCGCACCCATCACTAGGACTTTCCAAATACATGATGAAATGCTACTCGAAACTTACTTATGTGATGGGGGCTATGACAGATGACCTGGAGTTTGGTTTTAAAATCGCTGGGGATGCTCAGGGATATGGAGTGGATGGGTACACAACGCCCCAGGTTATGGCCTTCGCCATTGAGCTTTATGAAAATGGTATTTTGACTGACAAGGACCTACCAGGATTCCCGTCCAAAAACGAGGAGAGATTCTTCTATTTACTGGAAAAAATAGTCCGGCGAGAAGGGATTGGCGATGTTCTGGCTGACGGTGTTTACTGGGCAGCCCGAAAGATTGGCAAGGGGGCGGAGGAGTACGACCATAATACCATTAAGAAACAGGAGCAGATCCCTATCAAACTGGGAATGCTGAACCCCATTTATTACATTATGTGGTCAACCGGCGAGAAGGTGAATATTACGCAAATTGAGGGACAGCTCCCCCAGGCACCTTTTGCTACCAAAGAGCTGAGGGAGGAGTTTGTAAGAGATTGGGTCCAGGTCCCTACCGGAAAGGAGGAAAGGTTCAAACGATTTATCTTGGAATGGGGAGATGAAGACACGGGATTACCATTTTGGCCACCTATCGATTTAGTTTTTGAACTTGTTGAGTGGCAGGAGACGATGCATTATATCGATGACGCAACCGGTATATGCGCCGGCTTGTCGTCATTTCCCATTAAGCCTCCCTATCATATACACAATCTACCGCGCGTAATCTCATCAGCGACCGGGCTGGATATCGATGAAGCCAGGCTGTGGCAGATAGCCAGAAGGAACCGAACTTTAATTAGAGCCATTAACGGCAGAAGAGGCATGAGGAGAAAAGACGAGCGTCCTCCCGACGACCATTGGAGGAAGAGATTCCCCGAGTTTGAAGCCAAGCTCCACGATGAGTATTACAAATTTAAGGGATGGAATAATGAAGGTATTCCGACCAAGGAGACTTTAGACGGACTCGGTTTGGATTACGTTAGCCAGGACTTTGAACAAAGAGGGGTTTATAAAGAGGAAAAAGTCAAGGTAACTAAGCAGGATTCTCCCAAAAGTGAAAAAGCGGAGGTGGCTAAAAGGAGTTCTAAAAAAGGAAAAAGTCAGGGCAGTAAACAATGAAGACAGTCAAGGTAATCAAGATCGACGTTGATAAATGTAATGGTTGCCGGGCGTGTGAGGCAATCTGCTCCGCATTTCACGCTGCGCCCAAATATAGCAGCACTAACCCGGAGAGGTCTCGGATTCGGGTGCTTTTTGATCCGCTAAAGGATATTTATGTTCCGGTAATAGCCGGTGAGTATACTGAAGCCGAATGTAATGGCAGAAACATTTATACGATCAACGAAAAGGAATATGACGAGTGTAGTTTCTGTAGAGCTTCCTGCCCATCCAGGGAGCTTTTCAAAGAACCTGATTCCGGTCTCCCTCTAAAGTGTGATATGTGTGAAGAGAAGTCGCCACAGGAAGAGCCGTTATGTGTTCAGTGGTGTATAAACGACGCTCTGACTTATGAAGAGAAGGAAGAGGAAGGTGAAGAAGAGGAGAAACCGAGGGAGATGGAGGTAGGGTTAGAATCGTTGGTGAAAAAGTATGGAGTGAAGACGGTAAGGGATACCCTTGCCCGAATAGCAAAGGGCTAAAAATTAAGGCGAAAGAGAAGGAGTAAAAGATAACGGAGATTGTAGCCCCCTTCCAGGAAGGGATAGATGCGATAAAAGAGGCAGGTGGGGAAGCCTCCAAGTTATGTTATCAATGTGGATTGTGCGATGCTGTTTGTCCATGGAATAGGGTCAGGACCTTCAGTATGCGCAAGATGGTCCGGCAGACTGTGTTTGGTTTGCCTGAGATAGAGAGTGAAGACATATGGCGTTGTACTACCTGTGGAAGCTGCCCTCAGCGGTGTCCGAGGGGAGTAGGAACGATAGACGTTAGTCTATCTTTACGCAGGATTGCCTGGGGAGCAGGAATTTCTCCCGCTCCAATCCACACCGTAAATGTAAGCCTGAGTGCTGAAGGCAACCCCTTGCGTGAAGCACGAGACAGGAGGGCAGATTGGGCAAAAGGTCTGTCTGTAAAAACGTTCACCGAGGGGACAGAAATTTTGTATTTTCCCTGCTGCTACCCCAGCTATGACTCAAGGTTAAAAAAAGTGGCTATTGCCACCGCCAATATCCTTAACAGGGCGGGGGTAGATTTTGGGATATTAGGTCCCAAGGAGAATTGCTGCGGAGAAAGTATCCGCAAGACAGGTGATGAGGCACTATTCAGGCACTTAGCCAGGGAAAACATCAAAACCTTTATCGATAATGGGGTGAAAAAAATCCTTGTTTCTTCGCCCCATTGCTACCACACCTTCAAAAACGAGTATCCCGAATTTAAGGTCAACTTTGAGGTAATTCATGTCTCCCAATATTTATTCGAGCTTATTAATGAGGGTCGGCTTGAGCTCACCAAGGAGTATAGTAAGAAAGTTACTTATCATGACCCATGCTACCTGGGTCGGCATAATGGCATATATGACGAACCCCGAGAGGTCTTAAAGAAGGTACCCGGCTTGGAACTGATTGAGATGGCTGATTCGCGGGAAGATAGTCTCTGTTGTGGAGGAGGAGGGGGCGGGATTTGGATGGACGTTCCCAAGGGCGAAAGATTCTCTGACCTCAGATTAGAGCAAGCTATTGAGGTCGGGGCTGAGGTGCTGGTTACTGCCTGCCCATATTGCATCACCAATTTTGAGGATAGCAGGTTGACCCGAGAGGATAGTGAAGTCATAGAGATTAAAGATATTACAGAAGTTATTCAAGAGGCGATTTAGAGAAGCAAAGAGGCTAAACATGGGGGAAGCGATTGGCAAATTGGTGATAGAGGGTGTCGCTCCAGACGTATTCTGTGATCACTCTCGACCGTTAGTACCTATAATCAGGGGCATATCAGACCTGATATGAATGGTAGAAAATGGAAAAAGAACCAATTGAAGGACAGCTTGTTGATAGTCCCGGAGAAAGTAATATCGGCGATGTTATGGTTGTCGGTGGAGGCATCAGCGGTATTCAAGCCTCCCTTGACCTGGCTGAAATAGGCTTTAAGGTTTACCTGGTTGAAAAATTGCCGTCTATTGGCGGCAAGATGGCCCAGCTTGATAAGACCTTCCCTACCAATGACTGCTCTATGTGCATCGAATCTCCTAAGTTTATTGAATGTGATAGGCATCCCAATATAGACGTCCTGACCTATACTGAAATTGAAAGCGTAGAAGGGGAAGCCGGAAACTTCAAGGTAACCCTGATTAAAAAACCCAGATACATTATAGAAGATGAATGCCGGGGTTGTACTACCTGTACCGAGTACTGCCCGGTCAAGATTCCCGATAAATACAATCAAAACTTATCTGATAGTAAATGCAGCCATATATACTTTTCTCAAGCAGTTCCGCTTATCACCTATATAGACCCTGAAAGCTGCCTTTTCCTCAAAGACGGGAAATGTAACATTTGCGTAGGAGTCTGTGAGAATAAGGCCATAGACCTTCATCAGAAGGCGGAGAAGGTAGAAGTAGAGGTAGGGGCGATAATTTTGGCTCCGGGCTATGAGGCCTTTGACGCCAGGCTGAGGGGCGACTATGGCTATGGAAAGATGGAGAATGTGGTAAGCGGTCTTGACTATGAGCGAATAATATGTTCCACCGGTCCTTACGAAGGTGAGATAAGGCGCCCTTCTGATGGAAAGCATCCGAAGAAGATAGCCTGGATTTCATGCGTCGGTTCCAGACAGGTTATCCCGGGTGGCAATAGCTATTGTTCCGCCGTATGCTGCACCTATAGCCAGAAGCAGGTGATTCTGGCCAAAGATCATGACGCTGAGATTGAGGCTACTATATTCCATAACGATATCCGGTCATTTGGCAAGGACTTTGAGCGATTTTATCAAAGGACAGAGAACCTTCCCGGGGTTCGATTTATAAGAAGCTACGTATCAATAGGCAAAGAGCTACCAGAAAGCAAGAATGTAACCATAAAATACTCTACTACTGATGACGGAGTAAAGGAAGAGGAATTCGACCTGGTGGTATTAGCCGTTGGCTTGAACCCTCCTGATGATGTGGAGGAATTGGCTGATAAGTTCGGCATCGAACTCGATTCTCACAGATTCTGTAAAACTAATCCGGTTAACCCTATTGAGACCTCCCGCCCGGGAATCTTTGTCAGCGGAGCCTTCCAGGGTCCTAAAGATATCCCCGAGTCGGTTATGGCCGCCAGCGGGGCTGACGCCCTTTGCAGCCAACTCCTTGCCTACCAGCGAGGGAAGCTGGCCAGAGAAAGGGAATATCCACCGGAAAGGGATGTTTCGGGAGAGGAACCAAGGATAGGGGTCTTTGTCTGTCACTGTGGAGCTAATATCGGAAGAGTGGTAGATGTTCCTTCGGTAGTGGAATATGCTTATACCTTACCTAATGTTGTCCACGCTCAAGAAGACCTCTTTACTTGTTCTACTGATGCTGCCCGAGAAATAGCCGATGCCATCAGAGAAAAGGGGCTCAATCGTGTGGTTGTTGCCGCCTGTACCCCCAGGACACATGAGCCGCTATTC
>Ga0315546_1002083_pt1 | contig 11924 bp, 8 predicted proteins | sample SalMarSW160170MG_FD_203833 | JGI IMG/M metagenome (GOLD analysis project Ga0315546, IMG submission 203833) | Salt marsh sediment microbial communities from the Plum Island Ecosystem LTER, Massachusetts, United States - Salt Marsh Sediment SW1601-170 ... | reverse complement strand
CCTGGTCTTTAAAGAAGCCGATGGCTGGGTGGTAGTGGATTATAAGACTGACCGACCAAAAAACGAGAAGGATTATCCTAAATTAGCCGAGGTCTATCAAAAGCAGATTGCTATTTACAGCCAGGTATGGCAGGAAATTACCGGAGAACAGGTGAAACAAAGCAGTATATATTTTGTTTAAAAAAAGGATTTTAAATAAAAACATGGTATATTATAAATAATAGTAATTTTTCTGCTATACAAGTTAAATAATGCAGAGATGGGGTGAAAATAGTTTAAAATGAAAATTCAAATAAAATATTTAAATGGTATTCGGTTTAAACGTTTTATTATAAATTCTGCCCAACGAATAAATCAGATGGAACAGTATCTGAATGATATTAATGTTTTTCCGGTAGCCGATGGGGACACAGGTACTAATATGGTAGCTACTATGAACAGCATTGTAAAAGGGATAAAAAAATGTAAGGAATCTTCTTTTACCAGAATTAGTAGTATTATTGCTGATTCGGCTTTGACCGGGGCACGCGGTAACTCCGGAGCTATCTTAGCCCAATTTTTTCAGGGACTTGCAGAAGCAACTAGGGGTAAAGTTCGTCTCTCAACAGAGGCTTTTGCTAATGCCGCTGTTAAAGCGGCGGAGCAGGCCCGGGAAGCTATTTCTCATCCTCAAGAAGGCACCATCATTACAGTAATGAAAGAATGGGCAAACCATCTTGCCGAACACGCCCCTCACACCCCTGATTTTGTCGAACTTTTTAAAAAATCATTATCTAAAGCAAAGGACTCCCTGGCTAAAACACCCGATAAACTCCTGATATTAAAAAAGGCAGGCGTAGTCGATGCCGGAGCCCAGGGTTTTGTCAATATATTAGAGGGAATAGTTAATTTTATTGAATATGGTAAAATTAAATATTTAAAAGCAATTACTTCTACTACCAAGAAAATGAGTAGTTTTAATTTAGAAAAAGTTGATTCCGGAATTAATTTTCAGTTCTGTACTGAATGCTTACTCGAAGGTAATGACTTAGACCTGGAAACCATTAAACAAAAAGTTACTTTTTTAGGGGACTCACTGATCGTTGCCAGTTCTAAAAATAGAGCTCATATCCATATTCACACTGATAAACCAGAAGATGTTTTTTCTGAATTGTCTGAATTCGGAACTATTGTGAAAACTAAAGTCGATGATATGCACAAACAGCACACTAAGATTAAACTTGATATTCAAAAAAGTATCGGGTTGGTTACTGATTCAACCTGTGATTTACCGTCAGAGTTAATTAAGAACTATAATATTCAGATTGTGCCTATTGTGATTCAAGTTGGAAAAAAGAGCTATTTAGATCAAGTAGAAATTAAACCAAAGGATTTTATTCATATTTTAGAGACCTCCGATGAAAAGCTATCCACTTCTCAACCCGCTCCAGCTTTTTTTAAAAAAGTCTATGATAAAGCTGCAGCAAAATACGAATCTATAATCTCTATACATATTTCGGAAAAATTAAGCGGAACGATTCAGGGTGCACGTATGGGTTGTAAAGATACGGAGTATGTTAATAAAATTCACATTATTGATAGTAAAACGAGTTCAGTTGCTTTAGGATTGTTGGTTGCTGAGGCGGCTCAATTAATTCAAGAAGGGTTTAGACTTGAAGAAATCATTAACCGATTAAAAATTGCTGCTGACAATGTGAAAATTTTTATCAGCATCCCCACCCTAAAATATTTAATGCGTAGTGGACGCCTGAGCAAAACTAAAGGATTTTTAGGTACACTCCTTAACTTGAAGCCTATTTTGACTGTAAATTCTGATGGCTATATTGTTGAAGCAGCTAAAGTGATTGGGCAAAAAAGAGTAGTGTATAAAACTTTAGATTTGGCTATTAAATTTGCTAAAAGCGTTAAAAATCCCCGTTTTGCCATTGCTCATGTAGCGGTACCAGAGTTGGCTCAATGGTATGGTTACAAAATTCGCAATGTCTTTAATTCTTCAAAAGTTATAATTTCCGAAGCATCCCCTGCTTTAAGTGTACACATTGGTATCGGGGGTGCGGCTATCGCAGTCCTGGGGGATTCTTAAAAAAATGACAGAGAACCGTCCCCTGTCATTTTCTGATATCTTTATGCTACACCTCGATGTCAGGAAGAGGAACCTATTTTAAAAGAAGTAGAATCAGGGCATCAAGTTGCCTGTCATTATCCGTTTGATTAAATATACTGACAAATGGTAAAATCAATAGAGAAAGGAGTTATTTATGATATGAAAAAAATATTAAAAAATATTTTAGATTGGTTAGAACCGAAAGTAAGCTATGCTGATTTAAGATTTGTTCAAACTGAAAAGGAGAACATCGAAGTAGAAAATGGTATCTTATCTTCCTATAATGTTTCAACTAATAGAGGAGTAGGGATACGAGTATTGGTAGATGGTGCCTGGGGTTTTGCTGCCTCTAATAATTTAAACAAAATATCTTTACAGGAAACAGCTGCTAAGGCTTTGGATATTGCCCGAGCCTCTGCCCTTACTAAAAAAGAAGATGTCAAACTTGCTCATGAAGATAAACATATCGATACTTACATTACTCCGATAACTAAAAATCCCTTCCAGATAAATCCTGCAGAAAAGATAGATCTTTTGGTAAAAGCTACCAAGATGATGCTGAAAGATAAAGTAAAGAAAAGCGAAGGTTCGTTTATTTTTTATAAGACCAATAAACTATTTGTATCTACCGAAGGTTCTGAACTCGAACAGACTATATTTGAATCAGGTGGTGGAATTACTGCCTACGCTATAGGAGAAGGAGATTTTCAAAAACGTTCCTATCCTTCCAGCTTCGGAGGGGATTACGCTACCCGAGGATATGAATTTATCGAGGAGATGAATCTATTAGAAAATGCCGAAAGAATAGCTGAAGAAGCTAATCAGTTATTGCTTGCCCCTCCTCCTCCGGAAGGGGTAACAGATATTGTATTAGGAGGGTCTCAACTTGCGCTTCAGGTCCATGAATCCTGTGGGCATCCTGTAGAATTGGACAGGGTTTTGGGGAAGGAAATTAGCTATGCCGGAGGAAGTTTTTTAACTCTGGATAAATTAAATAATTTTACCTACGGAAGTCCGGAGGTGACTATTGTAGCTGATGCAACTGTTCCGGGGGGATTAGGAACTTTCGGTTATGATGATGAAGGGGTCCCTGCCTCCAAAAGTTTTCTGGTAAATAAAGGAAAATTCGTAGGTTATTTAATGTCCAGAGAAGATGCTTTTAAATTAGGATTGAAGAGTAATGGTGCTGGCCGGGCAGAAAATTGGAACAGAATTCCCCTGGTTAGGATGACTAATATCAATTTGTTGCCAGGAAATTTAGAGCTGGATAAACTTATAGGAGATATAAAGGAAGGTTTATTTTTGGATTATAATAAGAGTTGGAGCATAGATGATAAGAGGATAAACTTCCAATTTGGTACAGAGATTGCCCGGGAAATAAAAAATGGAAAATTAGGAAAAATTTATAAAAACGCAGTCTATCAAGGTATAACTCCGGAGTTTTGGAAATCTTGTGATGGGATAAGCTCTGAAAAATATTGGCATATCTGGGGTGTACCTAATTGTGGCAAAGGACAGCCAGGGCAATCAATGCATGTAGCACACGGTACATCTCCTGCAAGATTCAGAAAGGTAAAGGTAGGTGCTTCCAAATGAAAGATATAAATTTTGGTAAAGAACTTGTTAATAAGGTCAAAAATATTCTTAAAAATTACGATTTTGAAATAATTGCCTCAGGGGGCAAAAGTGAACTTACCAGATTTGCAGAATCTTACATTCACCAAAACGTAGCGGAAGCCGATCTAAATTTAACCGTAAAGATAATAAATGAAAATAGAATCGGTGCAGTACAGATGAACAGTATTGATGAGCCTACTATATCAAAAAATATAGAAAAGGCAGTTGAAGTAACCAAGATTACTCCCAAATTAGATTACCATTATCGTTTGCTGACACCTCAATCATACAAAATAAAAAGCAAATATTCTAAAGACACTGCCAACTTTACCCCTCTAGATCGAGCCCAATTGGTAAAACAACTAATAAAAGAAGAAAACAAAAGAGGATATGAGGCGGCGGGAGCCTTTAAAACAGAAGAATCTACCCTTCTGGTGGCTAATTCAGAAGGAGTTTTTGCCTTTGACCGGGGGACTAAAGTAGATTTCAATTGTGTTATCACCCGAGATAATTCTACTGCCCATACCTCGTTTATAGACAACGATATTAATAATTTTAATATAAAAAAAGTAACCGATGAATTATTAGAGACTGCTTTAAAAAATGTAGAACAGATAGAAATTGACCCGGGGGTCTATACGGTTATCCTTTCTCCGGAAGCAGTTTCAGAAATCTTAAACTATGCCGGCTATACTGCTTTTAATGGCAAAACGATTATGGAGGGCAAGAGTTTTATCTGTCACAATCAGGGCAAAAAGATTTTCCCGGAGACTATAACTGTTTCTGATGATCCTTTTGATGAACTTACTATGCCATTACCTTTTGATTTAGTTGGATATCCTCGGGAAAAGATATATCTTATTAAAGATGGAGTAATTAAAGACGGAGTATATGACCATCTTACCGCTCTAAAATATAATAGAAAATGTACCGGGAATACTTTATCACCAGAACACGCTTCCTTTGGAGCCCTCCCTTTTAACCTGGTGATGAAAGAAGGAGATAGCACTGTTGATGAAATGATCTCTGGCACCAAAAAAGGTATCTATATTTCCCGATTTCACTACGTCAATATACTAAATCCTATGAGTGTTCAATTAACTGGAATGACTAGAGACGGGACTTTCTTAATAGAAAATGGGAAGCTGGGAAGGGCAATCAAGAACATGAGATTTAATACCAGTGTAGTAGATATGTTAAAAGCAGTTGATATGATATCCAAAGAAAAACAGACAAAGGAAGGATTTGTCGGCCCAACAGTTGCCCCCTATCTCAGAACCAATAATTTCACTTTTTCCAGTAAAACAAGTTTTTAGAAAATCAGGAACAGAACAACCGTCCCCTGTTCCTGATTCCTGATTTGAGGGAGGTAAAAATGGATAAAATTCAGATATTAAAAGAATTAGTAAATACTTTCGGTATAAGTGGTTTTGAGGGACCGATAAGAGAAAAGATCAAAGAATTGTTTCCCCAAGTAGATTTTAAAGAGGATGAAGTAGGTAATCTTTCTGCCACGATAGGAAGTGGGGGAAGACAAATCGCTTTTATGGCTCATATGGATGAGCTTGGGTTTTTAATTAATTATGTTGAAAAAAATGGCTACCTGAGATTTAAGCCGATAGGCGGCTGGGATGTCAGAGGTGTTTATAATCGGGTAGTAGAGATTTTAACTGAGCGAGGGATGGTTTATGGTGTAATTGGTCTTAAGCCGCCTCATTTATCAAAGAAAGAAGAGATGGATAAATTAATCAGTTGGGATGACCTATATATAGACGTAGGAGTAGAGAGTGATGAAGAAGTAAAGAGGATGAATATCATTCCTGTCTTGCCGGTTAGATTAAAGAAAGATTTTGTTATTCTTGATGAAAAATATGTAGTTACCAGAGCCCTTGATGATAGGGTTGGATGTGCCCTTAATCTACTTCTTTTAGAAAATTTTCTCCACAATCCTCCCCAAAATACCGTAACCTTAATATGGACCATACAGGAAGAGACTGGATTACGAGGGGCTCAAGCTTTTTCTGCTCGAAATTCTTTCGACGAAGTTTACACCCTGGATACTGTTTCTGCGGGCAATCTTCCCTGGGGAAATTTTTATCAGAGTCCAGCCTGTACAGGAGGAGGCCCGGTAATTAGATTGGCAGATAGAAAAGGGGTATCTTCTTTAAGGCTCAGGAATTTTGTAAAAGAAGTTGCCCGGGAAAATAAAATAAAAGTTCAGGAGATTGTAACCGGAGGAACAACTGATGCAGCTGCTGCCTTTGAAGCGGGATTAAATTCAATCCCTCTATGTATCCCGGTAAAATATACCCACAGCCAGGTAGAAATGATGAGCATTGAAGATTACCACAATACTTTAAAATTACTTCTTTTAATTAGTAGAAACTAAATTATTTATTTTACTGAGGCGATAAAAATATCCCCAATGGTCAGGAGATCATCTTTTTTTGGCCTTTTTCCCTGGGATACATTTTCAAAGATAGCTCTTCCTAAGGCAGCAATCATAGAATATAAAAATAGATCTCCACTCACTCTTTTACCTGAAGATAAAATAACTTCCCCGAACAGGTCGCCCGCTTCCTTCTGTTTTTTTCTTAATTTTTCGAAGAGTTCATTTATCTTTTTCTTGCTGTCTTCCTTTTGCATAAAATCATAGCTGATTCTTTGCATAATAATAAAAGTTTTAGAATTTTCTTCCAAAAGATTTATATAAAAATCTACTATTATTTTTATCCGTTGTTTAATATTATTTGTGGTAGAAATTATCTCACTAATCTTTTCAAAAATCTTTTTTACGTTTACTTCCAGAAGTTGTGAAGCTAAATCTATTTTGGAAGGGAAATAATAATAGATAGTAGGTTTTTTTATTCCAGAAAGCTGAGCGATATCGTCCATAGTAGCCTCATAAAAACTCTTTTTAAAAAAGATATCCCGGGCAGCCTCTAAAATTTTATCTTTTTTATCAATATTTTCCATTTCCATTAGAAAGACCACTCTCCCATTAGGTATAAGCTATCTGCGGCGCCTATTTGACCTAATTTTGAATTTTGGCTACCCGAAATAGAAACGTAAGAAATAGTAATTGAAAAATCATCGGTGAAATTACAACTGGCACCAATAGAATTTATCATACTTCCATCTTGAAGGCTGATTATGCCTAAATAGTTGGGAGTAAGCTTGCTATCTTCTAATTCCTTTCTGGCATTTAAAGAAATATAAGGAGAACATTGGTCTCCTTCTTCAAAGATAAAACCCCAGATAAAGCCCACATTTAAATAGAGGTCAAAAGATGTAGTGTAGTCTGCACCGATTGCTGCTTTTAAATAAGGGTCTTTTAGCATATCTTCACCCTGCACTTCCCAGGGTTGAGGAACTATATAAGCCAAATCGCCCCTGAGGGTAGCCCCTTCGATACCCGGGAAGTCTCCCTGGAATTCAAGTCCGAAGATATCTCTTTTAGGATATCCCAATTCTAAATCCAAAGTCATTCCGGAAGGTCCGGGAACAGGATGCATGGTCTCAGGATAAGCATTTAAATAATAACCATTATAGTAACTTATGGCTGCATCGAAAGAAGTGAAGCTTCTTCCCAATTTTAATCCCCATACCGGTTTTTCAGGAGTATTGTGAGTTAGATTAATAGAATTTATTTCTATCCCTTGAGCCTGGAATAGAGGAGAAAACATAGTAAGGTATAGCTGTTTCTCATATTCCTCAGAAATAAATGAGGGGATAAAATGTGGAAGACATATGGTCTGAAAATAGGTTATATCATTAAAATAGTAAGTTGCATCAACTGCCCAAACTCCACTCTTTCCGGATATATCTGTAAAAGATATCCCAGGCGACGAAGGATTAAAATTATCCAAAGGACTGAGCATATCTGATGACCCCCAGCTTATAATTAATCTGCCTGCTCTTAAATCTAAATTAGGAATAAGGTCATAGGTGCCAATATAAAGTTCTTTAGGTATAATCATAAAAGGATTGGAAGCATTTCTATCGCTATATTTAATTATTAAGTCTCCTTCCATAAAGACCTCATCAGTAAAATTATGAATATAATTAAGATCTAAATTTAGAGTATTGCTTAGATTATTCTCTGTAAAATTGTATCCTCCTGAATAGGTTAAACTCCCCGAAAAATCTCCGGTATAAGCAGAAGCTGAAAATAACAAAATAATAAATACTACCAAAAAAATATTTCTTTTCATAATTATATTTTTCTCCTCCATTTTTAACCGTATTGCCTACTGCGTATTGCGTCAAGATTTAGCACAATTTCCACAAAACTGTCATTGCGAGCTCCGATTTATCGGAGCGCGGGAATCCCGTAATTAATGAGATTGCTTCCCCTACAACTTTTTCAATAATAACTAATTTATTTTGAATTTATTCCCTGTATTTTTCTTTCTCTTTCTTTTTTTACGAGATACGATTTTATCCTGTTTTTTAAATTTTTCTCATCACTCATCACTCATTACTGTATTTCTTTCTATACGCTAAACGTTCTACGCTATTTGATATTCTTTATCCTAAATTTTTCTTATTTGCTCATTACTAATTACTCATCACTCATTACTGTATTCTAAAGAGTCGGCTTTGATAATGTCCTGATACTAAAGAAACCGGATGATAATTCTACATCATATTCTATTTCTTTCATTACAATTTTGGTTTTTTGATTCTCCGCTATATCAGTAAATTCTATCTCCATAGGTGTAACCTTGCCATTATCGTCAAGTTTTATTTTATCCATGGTTAAAGTTTTGGTTAATTTACTACCTGTTTCATAAAATTCTACTTTTTTAGCGTAAAAATATTCTTTATCTACATGAAGAATAATTTTTTCATAAGATGCATCTTCTTCACTCGGTAAAACTTCTATAATGTATTCGCTGTCTGTTTCTTCCAAAAGATTTTTTTCGTAATCTTTGTCTTCATAATCCATGCTCATATCTTCATAAGAAAGACCTGTTCCCATAAATTCATCGCCCTTCGAAGAACTGGCGATTCTCCTTGGTTTGTTATAGGCAGGCATATATAAATATATTTTTTCTCCATCATCAATATTTAGAAGAGTTACACCCTTTACCGATTTAGGAGAGAGAAATCTCATAAGGGTACTGGTTTTTTCATCTTCTTCTTTTTGAGAAAACATTACCATCTCTCTTGTTTCTTCTTTCCCGTCTTCATCTATTAAAACCATTTCGGAAATAGTTTTTTGAGTAGTAAAATCAGGTGCTGTCTCCTCCATTTTATCCATAATTTCATCAACGGTTAGAGCAAATACTGTGCCGGCAGAAAACAGCAAGATAAAAATCGTAAATATTAAGAGACTAAGTTTTAATTTCATTACTTTCCCTCCTCTTTAAGTTTTATACTATTTAACAGAATAGGGAGCAAAGTTAAAGTATAAATTACACTTAATAACATCACACTCCCAATAAGTTTTCCAAATACAGCCATCATTTGAATTTCTGAAAAGCCGAGTACAAAGACGCCGGCGGCTACTGAAACAGAATTAAAAACGATGGCTCGACCGGTTCCGGTTAAGGTGATTTTCATAGCTTCAATTTTTGATCTTTTTTTCAGTTCATTTTTATAGCGAGAAATATAGTGGATGGTATAATCAATTCCTGCTCCTATAGCAATGCTGGCAACCATTATGGTCCCTATATTTAAATCGATATTTAGAAGGCCCATTACACCAAAAGCAGTAACTATGGTCAGAGTAATAGGTATCATAGCAAATAATCCTAATAGAAGAGAGCCGAATTGAAGCATAAGCATGATAGATACTGCAATAAACGCTACGATTATACTCTTTGCCTGTCCCCTAAATAGACTGGTGTTTATCTTATCGGTGATTACCGGGATTCCGGTAAGGGTAAATGAAACCATGATATCTCCATTATCATCTGGTACATAAATCTCTTCATCCATCAGATACCATAAAATATCTTTTTCTTCGCCAGTCAAATTTTTTCCTATCAGTCTTTCTGTTTCAGACTGAGCAAACCTTACTTTTTCGCGGTCCTGAACAATTTTTTTAGATATTTCCAATCCTTCCAGGAGATAGATTGCATCATCTTCTGACAATGTTAAATTTTCCATTAATTCCCCTAACAAATCATCCTGAGACCCTTTCTCTGTTATGTAATTTGCAAATATGGGAAACAAATCAGTGCTTACTATGCCTAAATCTTCAATTTCCAAAGAAGATACTTTTAAAATTTCCTCCACAAACTCTTTAGTATTTTTTTCAAATTCAGAGTTAGGAGTCTCTGCAATTTTTACGAGCTCTTCTTTTAATCTTTCGGGATTTTCAATTTCAATATTTTTTACCATAAGAGAAGATATAATTTCTTCAGCTAACTTTTGGTAATATTCCGATTGTTCGTCTTCCTCTATTTCGGAGAACTCTATGGTTCTGACTTTTTTGGGAATTCCTTCTATAAATTTGTACATTTCGGTTATTGCGTGATCAAGGGAAGTGGAAGTCATCTCCTTTGTGCTTATCTGTAATAAAGTGTCTTCATTATCATCACCGATCATTGTGGAAATATATTCATTGTCTCCGGCAAAGAACCATAAATTATCAATCTTCTGCTCGCTTGCAGGAATTATATTTTTATTTTCCATAGCATCATTAAGCTGAGTTAAAAAATCTGTGATTGACGAAGGTTCGCCGAAAGTATCGAATTGCCTTGAATAATCCCCGATTTTTTTCATTTGTCTTAATACATATGGATTTTTTACATTATTTGCTTCAGTGTATACATAAAGGAAATCTGTGCCGCCAAATTTATCGTTAAAATAATTCATAATTTTTACTATATTACTTCCTGCTCCCATTCTTGCTTCAATTGATGATTCAGTCTTGACTCTTGTGCTGAAGGCTACAGAAATTACTATAATTATTAATATTGCGATTAACACTATTTTCTTTTCTTTTAATATCAATTGGCTAAGCAGTCTTAAAAGTCTGGTTACCACATCATTAGATTCTTGTGAAAATTTCTTGTGGATTTTAGGTGGCGGGAAAATAGTAAAAAAGGAACCTAATAAAAAAGTTGCCAGCACAAAGGCAAAGAATATTCCTATGGTGGAAAAGAATCCGAATTCAGTCATAGGTCTGACGATTGCAGCGGTAAGGGATAGAAATCCCGCCATAGTAGTAAGTGCACTCATGAGTATGGGGACAAATATATTCCGAATAGTCATATTGACTGCTTTGATAGGGTTAAGGTTATGTCTTTCCTCGTAATATCTGCTAATAAAATGGATGCCATAAGCTGTTGCTAAAGATATCATCAATACTGGTATGGCAGAAATCATCATAGTAGCACTTCTGCCGATGGAAGCAACAAATCCCATAACCCAAACGGAAGATAATAAAGCAACTGCAAGTGGTAAAAATACGCCGCGAACACTTCGAAAGCAAAAGAAAAGGATTAATAATACAAGTATTGCAGCAATAATACCCAATCTTATTGTTTTCCATGAACCTTCCGACATTTCTGCCATTATAAAAGGCATTCCAAAATAATGAACCTGCAGGGTTTGACCTTTTATAGGCTCTATTATATTCTCTAGTCCTACCTTAAGGTCTTCATTTTCTATGTCTTTCACCGATTCAACCATTAATAAAGCCACATTTCCATCTTCTGAGATAAATTTCCCTTTTACCAGTTTATCATTCAAGAGAGAAATCTTAAGCTCCTTAGCTTCTTCATCATTTTCCGGGAATACTTCAACTAAATCTTTTACCTCGAGACCTACATCTGTGGTAATAATTTTAGGCATATTCAGAAAAGAATTTACTGATTTAACAAAAGGAGCTTTTTCTAATCTTTCGGTTATGCTTTTTATCCTCTCAAGATTTTCTAATGTAAACAGGTCCTCATATTCAAGGGAAATCATTGATACATTCATCTGAGAACCACCAAACTTATCAATAACTTCACTATAAAATTTAATATCCGGGTCGTCTTCAGAAATATATTTAGTGATATCATCTTCAATTTTAAGATTTCTTGTTTGCATTCCGGCGAAAATAGTAATAAGAATTATTACAATAAATATGGGCCAGGCATATTTAGTAATGAAGTTGGCGAGTTTTTGCATCATTTACTTCTTGCTCCTCTCGAAATTATTAATCGTTTTATATTATAACTGACTGGTCAGTCGAATGTCAAGG
>Ga0315546_1002082_pt1 | contig 11925 bp, 10 predicted proteins | sample SalMarSW160170MG_FD_203833 | JGI IMG/M metagenome (GOLD analysis project Ga0315546, IMG submission 203833) | Salt marsh sediment microbial communities from the Plum Island Ecosystem LTER, Massachusetts, United States - Salt Marsh Sediment SW1601-170 ... | reverse complement strand
CTCTGGGCACTCAACTCAGGAAGAAGCCCCCTAGAGGCACAGTGCTTGTGCTTTGTTACCTTAGTAAGCGTGGAGCTCTTTAACTGCTTTAACTGCCGCTCGGAAAGACTTTCCATATTTCGCATGAACCCTTCTGGCAACAAATGGCTTCTAGCGGCGGTGGCTTCGAGTTGGGCTATCGCTGTGGCTATAGTTTATCTACCTTTCTTTCAAGGTCCGTTCCACACTTATGCTATGAGCCTGCAAGATTGGGTAATAGTAGTGTTGGCTGGCGTGTCAGTACTTATCCCGGTGGAAATATCCAAGCTTATCATGGCACGGCGAACTCGTCCCTCTCCCAAGGTGGTATAATAAACCACCGGGAGAGGTGACCGAGTGGTTTATGGTGCCGCTCTCGAAAAGCGGTCTCCGATTTATCGGAGCGTGGGTTCGAATCCCACCCTCTCCGCGGAGAGGTGCTGGAGTGGCCTAACAGGCACGCCTGGAGAGCGTGTGTCGGGTTTCCCGACCGTGGGTTCGAATCCCACCCTCTCCGCCAGCCTGCGCCAAGGCTACGGCTGGCAAGCCAGATTTACTATGTGGTACGTATATATACTGGAAAGTGCAATCGACAACAACCTCTATGTAGGTTCAACGAATGATGTTGCCCGCCGATTGACTGAACATAACTCTGGGAAGGTTGATTCTACGAAAAATAGGACGCCATTAAGGCTAGAAACATATTTTGCTGTTAAAGATAAGGCCAGAGCAATTGCGCTTGAACAGTATTTTAAAACCGGGTCGGGGAGGGCTTTCTTACAAAAACGAATCCTTTAGCCGTCGAAGCTCTATCAGAGCGTAGTTGGCCACCCTCTCCGCCAATAAAACAATCAATAGTGCATGTAGTCGATGTAGCCGGCATCGTTATCCGGCAGCAGCACCCTCCGGTCCTCCACCGGCACATCTGCCATGGCGGCGAATGTCTCTCCAATCGAGGATAAAAATACAACTCCTCGCTTTCAGGGAAACCCAACCTTTACATCGCCATTAGTTCGAAACTAACTTAGCAAAGGACTTGGGGAAGTAGCTTCCTCCATGTACAGCTCTTATGCCCGCTATAAGCTGCTCACTAGCAGCTTTCTTGGGGATGAAGCCATATGCACCCGCCTGGCTGGCAACAAGCATATTTTCTTGTTCATCATACTGGCTCAGAATCAATACCCTTGTCTGGGGGTATTGCGTGCTTATTTGCCTTGTTGCCTCCAGCCCGTTCATGACAGGCATGAGTATGTCCATCAATGCTACATCAGGCGAAAGCCGGAACACCTTGTCAATCGCCTCTTTTCCATTGACGGCTTCACCTACTATGTCCAGGTCCCTTTGCAACATAAGAACGGCGCATATTCCGTCCCTGACCATAGTATGGTCATCCGCCACCAGCACTCTTATCTTCCTGGTTGCTTCTTCCAGCAGCCTTTGAATGCGGAGCACCAGCGAAGCTGGCTCGATTGGCTTAGCTACATAGTCCTCGGACTCCAGTTGCATCCCCTCAAATTTTCTCCATCCCTTGATAAACCGTTCCTCAGGGCGGGAGTCTATCACCAGAACTGGAACGTCTTTATATCTGGGGTGCTGCTTCAGCCAGTTGTGCAAGGAAAAAGCTTGCCCAATAGGAGTTACCGTGCCCAGGACAACGACGTCAGGCCCCTCTCTCATCTTCGCCTGACACTGTGCCTTGTTGGTGGCGGTGATTACTCGATAAGCTTTTGCTTCCAAAGTCATGCGTAACGCTTCTGCAAAATCGGGCTCGTCATCTATGATTAAGATTCTCTTTTTCATTTCGCGTCCCTCCTTATATTAGATTTTAGTTAGCTGACCGACCACAGCTGTCCTTTAACTAAAGTGCCATCTCAGGAGTGCCCACTAAGCTGCCTCCAGGATATCAGGTACAATTCCTTCGTTACCTACAGCCATAATATGAACACCGTGGCATAAATTTTCCTCCCTTATTGTCTTTATAAACCGGGAAGCAATCTCCATCCCCTTCTGAAGTCCTTTACCTTTCTCCACATTAGCTAGCTCGTCAATTATGGCTTGAGAAACAATTATCCCGGGAACATTATCGTTCATATACCGAGCCATCCTGGCTGAGGCAAGCACGATAATGCCAGCCAAAATCTTGACATTGAACTGAGAAGCGTATTGCATAAACCTCCGAAGGCTCTCCAAGTCAAATATGCCTTGAGTTTGGAAGAATTGTGCCCCCGCAATAACCTTCTTCTCAAACTTGATGAGCTGTGGCTCTATGAAGTCTGCCTCGGGGTGAACTGAAGCGCCGAGGCAAAATTGGGGTGCACCTTTTAGTTCATTTCCCCCCATGTCTTTACCAGACTCCATTTCCCTGGCCGTCTTCAGTAATTGGACTGAATCCAGATCAAAGACGGGCTTTGCTTCCTTGTGGTCGCCGACATCGACAGAATCGCCGGTGAGGCAAAGCACATTTTTGATGCCTCTGGAATAAGCCAGAAGAAGGTCAGCTTGGAGAGCCAGACGGTTGCGGTCACGACAAGTTATTTGAATGATAGGCTCGCCACCACGTTCCTTCACCAGCAGACAGCCACCCAGGGAGGGGAAACGCATCACCGAGCTCTGATGGTCAGTGATGTTGATAGCGTCAACCTTGTCTTTGAGAAGGTCTATATGGTGAACCATCTCCGAGACGTCTGCCCCCTTAGGAGGCCCAATCTCTGTGGTCACCAGGAATCCATCGGAATTGAGTTTTTCTTCAAACAGCGAGTTAGCCATTGTCCTCTCCTGGTTCAACATCAGCTTTCATGACGATTCTTCGAGGTCTGGGGATTACCCGGAAGTTTCTGGGAGGATAATATCGTCGCATCTTTTCCAATTGCTGCAATCTCTCTAGGCGCTTGTAGATTAAGACCCAGGCACAGTCCATATCTTTGTTTGCCTCGCATTTTCCGTTCTTGGTGCCGGCGCAGGGACCATTGAGTATCCCCTTGGTGCACCTGGTGATGGGACAAATGCCGGCGGTCTCCGCCAATCGGCAATCACCACAGGCGGCGCAGCGCTCATCCCAGACCCCCCACTCTTTAGCCATACCCATGAAAGAGGTGTTAACACCGGGTAAGACAGGCATATCGGGGAAACGCTCGGCTACGACTTGCACCCCGATGCCGCAGCCTAGTGAAAGTATGGCGTCCACTTCGTTGACCTTGTCCGCAAGCAAGTCCAGGAATTCAAAATCACATTGTCTTTTCACGGTGTATTCCGAAAAGCTATGAATTCCATCGCTGCTCTTTGCCTGGGCTACCCGTAATGCACTATTAAGAAAAGACACCTCACGCTCACCACCAGCGCCACAAACAGTCATACAAGTGCCGCAGCCGAGAAGCAACACCCTCTCGTAAGGAGCAATAACTCGCCTTATCTCCTCCAGGGGCTTTTGTTCTGCCACTATCAACTTTTCACCTCCTGCTTTATTACCGAAGCCAAACAGAGCCTTCCTATTTGTCCAGTGAAATTGTCCAGTGCCTCGGCAGTATCTCCCTCAGCAGCACGCAGATTAAATGTCTGCAACCTCTCCGGCTCAAGACCAATCTGAGACAGTGCCCTTCTAACTCCTTCCACGCGCTGGAGAACCCAAAAAGCGGTGTTTTCCCGACTACATTGCTCCCCACATCCAGCGATGAAAACCCCCTCTGCACCCATTTCAAAGGCCCGCAATATGTGCCCCCCTTCTAACTTAGCCACGCAAAGGACAGGCACTATCCAGATGCCGGCTTTGCCTTCCCTCCACAGGCTTGCCAATGCACCAGTACCGAAGAGCCCATACTGGCAACAAAAGCCGATAATTAGGGGCTTAGGCTTCGATTCTGCGGCAGACTTAAGGGCGTGTTCTAGTTCCTCATCTATGTGTCTTCGGTCATATGGCTTCCGCAAGACTATTGCCTTAGCCGGACATTCAGCAACACATATGCCACAAGCTTGACACTGGTCAGCAGGTATCTGGATTGTCCCCCCCTCATCCAAGTAAGGCACGTGGTAGGGACAGACCCTTAGACAGGTAAGGCAAGTAGCACACTTATCCTGGAACAGGATCTCTGCTCCCATGCCGCAGCGGAGGCAGCGTCTGGCTTCATTGACGGCAGCCTCCCAGTTATAAATTAGCTCCACCGATTTGAATTCTTTCGCTCTTGCTTCGGGAGGGAGGAGCGGGGGCTCGAGCCGCTCGATTTTCCTTATCATCTCTATCGTCTTAGGAAGGAGTTCGCCTGACAGGGTTTCCTCTGCCTCTTTGTCAACTAAAGGGTATCTATGCCGGAGGTAATCATCGATACGAAAGGCTGCCTGCCTGCCACTTGCCAGTGCTTGGGTTACAGTGGCCGGTCCAGTGACGGCATCACCACCAGCAAAAACTCCCGTCCGATTAGTAGTGAGTGTGACCGGGTCGACTTGAATAGTGCTGCCTCGGCCCAGGCGCAGGCGAAAATCCTCGGAGATCTGAGGTGCCTGACCAATGGCAGTAATCAAGGTGTCAAATTCCATATTGAACTCGCTGTCTTCGATTGGCACTGGACGACGTCTGCCCCCCGCATCCGGTTCTCCAAGCTCCATCCTTACGCATGTTACGCTTAAGCGCCCATTTTCCCTTTTCATCTTAGTTGGTGCCACCAGAAACATGGGCTCCACGCCTTCCTCCAGGGCTTGCTCTATTTCGTCGGGGCCTGCTGGCATTTCTGCCCGACTGCGACGGTAGAGAATGCTCACTTTACTCGTCCCCAGTCGAACGGCAGCGCGGGCGGCGTCCATAGCCACATTCCCCCCACCTACTACAGCAACCTCTTCACCCAGAGACGGCTTGAGTCCCAAATTCACCTCGCGGAGGAAAGTCGCCCCATCAATCACCCCGGGACTCTCTTCCCCCTCTATTCCCATTCTAAGGCTCTGATGAGCGCCAACGGTTATAAAGACAGCCTTATAACTCATATCAAAAAGCAGGTCCAGGGATATCACTCGCGTATTAGCTTTGATTTCAACCCCCATGTGAATTAGCCTTTGAACTTCAGTATCGACTACCTCCCGAGGAAGACGGTACTGGGGAATACCCACTCGAAGCATACCTCCCAGTTCTGAATAGGCCTCAAAGATGGTTACCGGGTAGCCGAGCTTCCTCAAATAGTAGGCACAAGCTAGCCCGGCTGGGCCAGACCCTACTACGGCAACCTTTTCGCTCTGTGTAGTCTCAGCTTCAAGCTGTATCATCCTGTCGCCGCCGAATTCCACGGCGAACCTCTTTAATGCCCGAATAGCGATAGGTTTATCTACTTGGCTGCGCCGACAGGCATCCTCGCAAGGATGGGTGCACACATAAGCACAAATAGAAGGGAAGGGGTTGCCATCTCTTATGACCTGCAGTGCCTCCAGCACCTTCCCTTGGGCAACTAAATCAACATATTCGCCGATCTCCATGTGCAGCGGGCAGGCAACCTGGCAGGGCGGGATAAGGCGGCCATGAGAAGCCTCCCTCATTCGGCTAGCTTGATAGTGATCCATAATCTAATACGTCTCCCAGCCTGATAAAAATTAGTCCTAGTTACATGGTAACTTACTCTTAAGAAGTGTGAAAGAGGTAATCCCGATAATAATAGATGAATTTTATTCTGGATTTCTTGACGGATTAACCCCTATTTTGTGGTGGGAAAAACTCGCAGATGCCGAATTGGGGAGCCAGCTTCACAAATAATATACAAGCGTCTTGTTTGACCTTCAAACAGGGGGTATAATACAGGCACGAATGAAAGCGTCCATTGGATATATTTCAGAAAGGTGACAAAGGTCAATGAAAAATAATAAAACTTGGTTCACCCAATTGGGGATAAACGAAATAGGTTCGTTTATCCATAGTTATACGCAATTGGTCGCTAATATCTCTTAAAACTTTAAATTGAAATATGGTCGTAAGATGGAGCAGAATAAAAAATTTGTTGTGCATCTGGATATATTAGGTTTTGATCAACAAGCCAAACAAGTAGAAAAAATTCACGGGGTTCCTTCTTGGAGGGCAAGGAAAAATGTTATTGAAAAAGTAGATAACATATTAAATGCCCACATCAAAGGTGATAAATATGCTAAAAAAACCTCCTCCGACAGTTGGATGGTCTTATTTGATAGTATAAATTCTGTACTAGAATACCTTAAAAATGTCAAACAATCGATGGAAAAGGAATACAATCTAATTTCATTGGAAACTGGCGTTACCTATGGCAATATAGAATGCGATGAGTTTTGGTTAACAGATGAAGCAATAGAGGCAGTCAACATATGCAAAAAATATAGAGAATTATATAGGAGTGTGCATAACGACTTTCCAAGAACATCATTCACATTAATTCACGCCACTGCATACAAGGAATTAGACGTGCTTGCGGAGAAGTTTGGGTTACCTACCGGTAATAAAATCGACAAATTAGAAGTACGTGTCTATGACCCAAGTTTATATAACCCCCCACATGAAAATATGGTTTCATTTAACGAATTCAAGAAAGAAAAGGAAGATATTGAAAAACTAATTAAGGTTGAAAAAGCCCAGATATCTCTTTATGATCCAGCACATTTGGGTGATACTTTTGAAAAACTAATAAAAGGAAGTAAGAATATCGATCTCTATTTATACACGACAGAAACATTTGCAATTACTTATCGTGAAATCTTGAAAAAACATCAAGGGGTTAGTATCAGAATTCTCACAATACATCCTGATTATGCTGAAGAGAAGAGAACTGCTGTTTCAAATTGTATAGAACTATGGAACGAGATTTATAGTCTTAATAGGAATTGTAAAATCTCTATTAAATTGTACGCTCACCCACCATCCCTTCGAGGAATTATTTTTGATAAGAACGAAGGATTTTTGGGTATCTATAAATACGACCCTAATCATCATTTCCGTTTTGTTGGAGTTGAAAATAATAAGCTTATTCATGCAAAAAGAGATACGGAATTTGGAAGGTTTATTTTGGATTTGTATGAAAATAGATTTGAATATGAATGGGAAAATAGCAAAAAGATTGAATTACAGAGTAAATTTTATTCCTAAGTCCATACCTCTTTGCAAATTATACTACAATACTTATTTATGAAGAGGCGATCAACGGTGTATAACACTTTGTAAAAGACTTACGTCAAAACCCTTCGGGCTTCTTTTGCAACAGAAACGTTAAACAATAGTCCCTGTTGTGACTCGGCTTATCAATAGACTAGTGCGAAAGTCTTCGTAAGAGTTTGCCCTTTATCCTAAATGGGAAGCGAATGGAGAAGGTTTTTCTTACACCGTCACACGGTTATAATGCCTTTGCGTATAGCAAACCTGATGAGGTCGGCTTTATTGTGGATATTCAGCTTTTTCATCAGGTTGGTTTTGTGCGTCTCCACCGTTCTCAAGCTGATGACCAGCATATCTGCTATCTCCTTGGCAGTATATCCCTCGGCAACCAGCTTAAGCATCTCCCTTTCTCTATCAGTCAGGTTCTGGTAAGAGTCTTTGTCCCCTTCTATAGCGACTTTCTGCTGACATTCTTCGACGACAGCCGCTGCTGCCATGGGGGATAGAAACGACCCTCCCTGATATACAGCCTGAATGGCTGAAGCGAGCTCAGAAAATGCTGCCGTCTTGCTAATGAAGCCACGAGCTCCTGCTTCGATAGTCGGGATGATGTATTCTTTATCTTCATACTGGGTAAGTGCCAGCACTTTTGTTCCTGGGAACCTCTTGCGTATTCTCCGCGTTGCTTCCAGCCCACTCATAATAGGCATGGCCAAGTCCATGAGCACCACATCCGGGGCAAGCCTTTTCACCTTCTCCAGAGCTTCCTTTCCATTTGCGGCCTCGCCGACTACATTTGTGTCGGCAACTAGCGCCAGCAAAGCACGGATCCCATCCCGCACCAAGGTGTGGTCATCAACTATTAATACTTTTATCTTCTGCATCCGCCATAAATCCCCGCAGAGGAATTTTCACGGCAATTCTGGTCCCCTTCCCAGGCCGGGACCTAATGTTACACGCGCCACCTATTAAACGCGCCCTTTCCTTCATGGTAAACAAGCCCGCCCCCCGACCGCCTTTGTCAACCCTGGTAATCTTACTAACATCAAAACCTTTGCCGTCATCCTTGACGTCCAATACACATTCACTGGCATTGCATTCCAACCTGATGGAGACATTCTTCGCCTCCGCATGCTCCAGAATGTTGCCTATCATCCCTTGAGAGATGCGGAAAAGCGTTACCTCGACTTCTGTAGGCAGGCGCTCTTCCACCCCCTCGAATTCGGTAAATATCTTAGTCCCCAGGGATTCCAGACTATCCTTAGCATAGCGACTGATGGCCGCGGGTAGTCCAAGCTCATCCAACAAAGTAGGGCGGAGCTCCTTCATCAGCTTTGATATCTCATTCTGAGTATGAACTGTCAGAGATTGTATCTTCTGAAGCTTGCCGATAAAATCGGCGTCTACAACGCCATCGGTTTCCGCCTTTGTTATAGCAGCTTGAAGATTTAAGGTTAAGCTGGTAAGAGCCTGGCTGGTCTCATCATGTAGCTCTCGGGCGATCCGTTTCCGCTCCTCCTCTTGAGCAGTCAGGGCGTGCTGAAGAAGCGTTTGATATCTTTCTCTTCCTAGCTCCAGTCTCTGGTATAGCCTGGCCTGTTCAATGGCCGTGCCAAGCTGACAACCGATTGAATTCAGGAGGTACATATCCTCTGCAGAAAATTGACCTGGAATATGGGCAGCAACATTCATCACGCCTACAACCTCGTCCTTTGCTTTTAAGGGAACGCTAACAAACCCTCTAAGGCCCTCCGTACTCACCAGATCTGGATAGGCAGTCCGTGGGTCTCTGGAAATATCTTCCAATACAACTGGCTCCCCGGTTTGGGCTACCTTTCCCGCTACTCCTTCGCCCAGGCGCATCTTTACCTGCTCAACGTATTTAGCGGATAGACCACGATACACCCGGTAGCTTAGCAGCTGAGTTTGCTCATGAAGAAGCAGTATCCCACCCGTGGTAGCACCGATGATTTCCAGCACAGTGTTTAGAGCTATATTCAGGATAGCATCTAGGTCCCACAATCCGCTGGTAGCGCTGGAAATACGGTTCAAGGCATGGAGATGGTGATGACGCTTCAGAATTTGATTCTCCAGCTCCCTTTCTGCGGTAACATCTTTTCTCAGTTCGGCAAACGCATTGATATCGCCCTGGCTGTCCCTAATGGGATAAAGGGTGATCTTAACATACCTGTTAGATATCGTCTCGCTACTGAGGGCATGGTCAGGAGAAATAATCGTCGTTTGGTTGCCACTCTGGAGCACCTTCGCAAGGGGACATTTCCAGAGGGGGGAGCTACAGGGATTGTTCCTACCTTCAAAGACTTCGTAGCATCGCTTGCCAATGAGCGGTTTGCTTTCTGGCAAGCTCTGCTTCATAGCTAAATTGACAAAGTTGACACGGTATTCCCTATCGATAACAAAGAGCTTATCTTCTATGCCATCTATCGCATCCTGCAAGTTCATGTCTAAACTCGCATTTTCTCTGGTTCGATTAATTGCTGCCTTCTTTTGACCCATTATTGCCTCAGCTCTTCTAGAACTCTGATAGGAATAAAGTACCTCAGAAGTGCCAAACTTGTCAAAATTGAGTCTAAACCGCCTGCTAAATGAAGATGTTTACCAGCGATTTTTCTCAGAGAGCAAACTCGTGCTATACTTCACGAACTCGACTGTAAAATTACTGGAGAGAAGAGCAATGATTGTAAAAATGTTAGTGGTCGGTCCTTTGGCCTCTAACTGCTATATTGTTGGTTCATCTTCAACTAAGCAAGGAATGATTATTGACCCCGGTGCCGAAGCTGGGACTATTTTGAGAACGGTGCAGCAAATGGGATTATCCATATCCTTAATCGTGGTAACCCACGCCCATATTGACCATATCGATGCCCTTCGTGCGGTTAAAGAAAGGACTAATGCCCAGTTTTCCATTCATGAGGCGGAAAAGGAATTATTGTCTGCCGCCCCTATGCGTATGCTAATACCGCTTGGCCTCACCCCTGCTAAGTCACCCCCTCAGCCTGATAGGTTACTCAATGACGGTGACCGCATAGATGTAGGTGACTTACACTTTGAAGTCCTCCATACTCCCGGGCATAGCCCTGGTGGGATTTGCCTTCTAGGGCATGGAGTAGTCTTTAGCGGTGATACTCTATTTAATTTTGGTATTGGCAGAACCGACTTTCCCGGTGGCAGCCACGAACGTCTGATGAAGAGCATTCGTGAAAAACTTATGGTTTTGTCTGATGAAACCATTGTCTATCCCGGTCACGGACCACCCACCACTATCGGCGATGAACGCCGAGGAAATCCTTTCCTCCAGTGATTATCCTCCCTAGAGACTTCCTTTGACAGCTCTTCGCTGTCGCTAGTACTGCCTCGTTTGCCCTGGGCTAATAGTTGCTCAATCAAGATATATTGCGTAAATAATTATGATAATTTGCCAGGGTCTCTTTTAAGTTATCACCGCCGAATTTGTCCAGGCAAGCATCAGCCAGGACAGTGGCTAATATGGCTTCGGCGATTACCCCGGCGGCAGGGACAACACAGATGTCGCTGCGCTCATAGTGAGCCTTGGCCTTCTCGCCGCTGCGAAGGTCTATGGAAGGTAAAGGACTAGCCAAGGTAGCAATAGGTTTGACTGCTGCCCTGACTATTATGTTCTCGCCATTGCTTATGCCACCTTCGATGCCACCGGCACGGTTAGTGGCGTGTCGCCAGGGGAGCCCCTTCGCTTTGCTATGTGGACCGGGTTCGATAACGTCGTGAGCTTGCGAGCCTTTAAGCCTGGCTACGGCAAATCCTGCTCCGATTTCCACCCCTTTCACGGCGTTGATACTCATTATCGCTTGAGCAATCTTGCCGTCGAGACGGCGGTCCCAGCTAACGTGGCTGCCTAAGCCGATGGGGATACCGGTAGCAATCACCTCAAAAATGCCACCCAACGTGTCCCCATTAGCTTTAGCCTCATCAATGGCTGCCATCATCGCCTTTTCTAGTTCGGCATGGGCACAACGGACTGGGGAGGCTTCTACCTGGTGCCAATCTATAGAGCTTGTTTCGTCTTGTTCCCAATGATGTTGTCCAATTGCTACAGTGTAGCTATAAATAGCAATGCCAAGTTCCTCCAGGAATCTTCGGGCTACAGCTCCGACAGCTACTCTGGCGGCTGTTTCCCGGGCACTGGCTCTTTCTATAATCGGCCTGATGTCTTTGAGACCATATTTAGTCACTCCTGCCAGGTCGGCATGTCCCGGGCGGGGACAGGTTACAGGCTCGGCTTCTTTCTCTACCGGAGAAACGCTTAACTGTTCCTGCCAGTTTTGCCAATCCCGGTTGGTGATAAAGAGTGCGATGGGGCTACCTGTGGTGAGCCCGTAGCGAACACCTGCCATAATTTCTGCCTTATCCTCTTCAATCTTCATGCGGGGACCACGCCCGTACCCCTGCTGACGGCGCTTGAGCTGCTTGTTGATATACTCCGCCTCCAGGGGAAGGGCAGCCACCATTCCTTCCACTATGGCTACCAACCCCTTTCCGTGAGATTCTCCACCAGTAAGAAAACGAAATTGTCCCATTAGCTTTGATATAGAAATATAGGTTGCGGATAGTTATGGTTTAAGATTTCTAATAAAATTACATCTTGCGCGCTCAATCCCGATAACCTCGCCTGTATAGCATCGACAAACCCTAACAGCAACCTCCATATTAGTCCAGGTTGTTTATAATAATACTCCACTATCGGAGCTTCGATGCCTGCCAGTTCTGCTGCCAAATTTATGGCTGTATCCAGATCACCTAGCTCATCAACCAGGCCCAGCTCTTTA
>Ga0315546_1002079_pt1 | contig 11933 bp, 9 predicted proteins | sample SalMarSW160170MG_FD_203833 | JGI IMG/M metagenome (GOLD analysis project Ga0315546, IMG submission 203833) | Salt marsh sediment microbial communities from the Plum Island Ecosystem LTER, Massachusetts, United States - Salt Marsh Sediment SW1601-170 ... | reverse complement strand
CGCCCTCCAAGACAGAGAATCTGCGCGTCGTTGTCCTCACGCGCCATGCGTGCCATGTAGCAGTCGGTGCAAACCGCCGCCCGAATACCGCGCACTTTGTTGGCAGCCATGCTCACGCCGATTCCTGTGCCGCAGATGAGAATGCCACATTCGGCCTCTCCAGCGGCCACAGCGCGGGCCACCAGAGCGGCGAAATCAGGGTAGTCCACAGACTCCAGGCTATGTGTGCCCAAGTCCTGTACCTGGTGACCTTGGGCGATGAGGAACCTGGCAATGCGCTGCTTCAGTTCGTATCCGCCATGGTCGGCGCCGATGGCAATGTCCATTGGGTTCACCTTCCATACACTACAACGTTACTCTATCCCATGGAACGTGCTGGTACCGGGTCACTTCGCTTACTCATACCGCAGTGCATCAATCGGGTTGAGCCGCGCCGCCCGCCAGGCCGGGTAGATGCCGGAGGCCAGGCCGATAAAGGCTGAAACGGTGGTCGCCAGCAGCACCGCGTCGGGCGAGAGTGGCGCGCGGAACTCCCCGATCAGCCGGGTAATGACCTCCGCCCCCACCGCGCCCAGGCTGATGCCCATGACCCCGCCGATGAGCGCCAGCACCACCGCCTCGATGAGAAACTGCGACAGGATGTCGCGCCGCCTGGCCCCAACCGCCTTACGCAGCCCGATCTCCCGCGTACGCTCCGTCACCGAGACCAGCATGATGTTCATAATCCCGATGCCGCCCACCACCAGCGAAATGGCGGCAATGGAGCTCAGGAAGATGGTGATTACGCCCATAACCTGCTCGAAGACGCCAAGCAGGCCAGCCTGGCTAATGATGGAAAAGTCATCCTCGTCGCGGAAGGCGATGTCGTGCCGCTCCCGCAGCACCGTGGCGATCTCCTCCTTGGCTGCACTAATCCGCTCGTCGCTGACCGCCTGCGCCAGGATGACCGAGACACTACGCTCACCGGCGAGGGTGCGCGCAGGGAAGAGGCGCGTCTGCGCCGTGGTCAGAGGGACAAAGACGATGTCATCCTGGTCGGCAAAGCTGGTTGCGCCCCCCTTCTCCTCCATCACGCCGATGACGCGGAAGGCGATGTTGTTGATCTTCATCGTCTCGCCCAGCGGATAGAGATTATCGGGGAAAAGATTTTCGACTACGGTCTGTCCCAGGACAACCACCCGCGAGCGGCCTTCCATGTCCTGGGCACTAATGAACTCCCCCACCACCGGATACCAGTTGCGCACCACCTTTAATTCCGGCGTGACGCCATTCACCTGGGTGAAGCGCTCCTCTCTCCCCACCACCACGCGGCCAAACTGAGCCAGTCCCGGCGCTACCCTGGCCACATCGGGTACGCGCAGCGGGTCGGCCAGCGCCTCGGCATCACCCACTGTCAAGGTGGCACCGACGCCCATCATAGCCGCTCCACTCGACATGGGGTCCTGCATCGCGCCAGGGAAGACGAACAGCAGGTTAGTGCCAATGTCCTGGAACTGGTCGGTGATGTAGGCCTGCACGCCATCGCCCACCGACATCAGCGTGATGACCGCCCCGACGCCGATGATGATACCCAGCATGGTCAGGCTGGCGCGCAGCTTGTTAGCCATCAGCGCCCGCCAGGCCAGGCGCATGCTCTCCAGGATGTTCATACTGCCTCACCTCCTGCAGCAGCCACCAAGGGCTCCGCCACTATCTCCTCGTGGGTAATGTGTCCATCGTGCAGATATATAATCCGACTTGTATGCTGTGTAATGGTCGAATCGTGCGTCACCAGCACCACCGTGATCCCGCGATACCGATTCAACCATTGCAGGATCGCCATGACCTCCGCCCCCGACTTGCTGTCCAGGTTGCCCGTTGGCTCGTCGGCCAGGATGATGGAGGGCTTGTTGATCAGCGCGCGGGCGATGGCCACCCGCTGCTGCTCGCCGCCCGAGAGTTCGGTCGGCTGGTGCGCCATGCGGCCCGCCAACCCCACCGCCTCCAACGCTGCCCGCGCCCGCGTGTGCCGCTCCGCGCGCGGTACCCCAGCGTAGACCAGCGGCAGTGTCACGTTCTCGAAGGCGCTCGTGCGAGCTAAGAGGTTAAAGGTCTGGAAGACGAAGCCGATCTTGCGTTTGCGGATGTCGGCCAACTGGTCGTCGTCGAGATGGCTGACATCAACCCCCTCCAGGAAGTACGTGCCCGAGGTGGGCTGATCCAGGCAGCCGATGATGTTCATCATCGTGGACTTGCCCGAGCCTGAAGGCCCCATGATGGCGACCATCTCGCCGGAGCTGACCTGGAGCGAGATACCGCGCAGGGCATGGACCTCGACCTCGCCCATCTGGTAGACTTTGGTGACGTCCTGGACGTAGATGACCGACGCCTCCATCACTGCATCTCCTCCCTGATCACCTCGATCATCTTCTCCTGGATGAGCACAACCTCGTCTCCTTCCTCCAGGCCGCTGAGCACCTGCACGACGCCGTTGCCCCGCACACCCAACTGGATGTCCACCCGCTCGGTTTGCCCCCCTACCCGGCGCTGGACGTAGGTCTGGCCGGTGTGACGGTCAATGCGCACCAACCAGGTGGGGATGAGCAAAGCGTCCGTCACTTCCTCGACCGTTACGGTGGCGTTGGCGCTCATGCCAGCCCGCACAGGCGCGTCGGTCGAGTCCAGCACAATGGTCACGTCATAGGACACGACGCCCGGTGCTATTACCCCGGTATCCATCGGTGCTGACCCTCCGGCGCCCATTGATGCCGCCATCCCGGCGTCCGTTAATGCTGCCCCCATGGCCGCCGGGGCAATGCGCTCGACCGTGCCGCTGAGCACGACGTCGGGCAAAGCATCGAGCGTCACCTCCACCGGTTGCCCCTCGACCAGTTGGGCCACGTCAATCTCATCTACCTCGACGTCAACGTGGAAGCGGGAGTTATCTACCAGCGTAATGGCTGGCAGCCCGCTACCGACCATCTGGCCCACCGAGACGTTGACCGCTGCAACCACGCCATCGAAGGGAGCGTACAGCGCGGCACGCTCCAGCGTCAGTTCTGCGATGTCCAGTGCAGCCCGTACCTGTGCGACCTGCGCTTCGACAGCAGCGATCTGCGCGTCGGTAGCGCCAGCCAGCGCCAGGTCGAGGCGGGCCTGCGCCGCATCCCGCTGCGCAGCAGCAGCCCAGACGTTGGCCCGCGCCGCGCGAATCTGGTTCTCGTCCGCGCCGGCCAACACTTCATCAAGACCAGCCTGAGCAGCAGCCAGCGCTTTGTCGGCAGCGTTTAGACCGTAGCGCGCCTGTGTCTCAAGATCGCCCAAAGCAGGACAAATCTCCATACCGTAGTAAGTGAAACACTTCATCGTCATTTTATGCATGTCCTCGGCGGTCTTCTGCTGTGTCATCGCCGAGGCCAGCTCAGCCTCGACAGCCGCGATCTGCGCGTCGCTGGCGCCGGCTTCCAGTTGGTCGCGATTGGCGGCGGCAGCGCTCACCTGTGCCTGCACAGCACATAGATTGGCCTCCGCCGCCGCAACCTCCTCCGGACGAGCCCCGGCCCGTAACTGAGCGAGACGTGCCTCGGCCGATGCCAGCGCCGCCTGAGCCTGGTGCACCTGCAACGCCAACTGCTCGCTCTCCAACCGCGCCAGCACGTCACCGGCCTCGACCATGTCTCCCATTTCCACCGACACCTCGGCGACCCGCCCGGGTACCTCGAAAGCCAGGCCCACGCGGGCCTGCGGCTCGACGCTGCCACTGGCCGAGACAGCCGCGAGCACCGTGCCGCGCTCGACTACAGCGAAGCGGGCCTCCTCCTCCAACGGTGCTGCCAGCCGTGACCGCCAGACGACCAGGCTGATCGCCGCCACGGCAACGAGACCCAAGACTACGTAAAGTGTAGTACGCTTCACTGTTTCCTCCTATCCATCACCGCATCTCCTCCCTGATCACCTCGATCATCTGCTCCTGGATGAGCACCAGCACATCCCCTTTCTCCAGGCCGTTGAGCACCTGCACGACGCCTTTGTCCCGCACACCCAATTCCACATCTACTCGCTCGACATCATCCCCTGCCTGCCGGTACACATAGTATTGACCTGTGTCGCGATCCACACGTACCACCCAGGTGGGGATTTTCAACACGTCAGTGAGTTCCTCCGCGACGATGGTCGCATTGGCCGTCATGTCGGCACGAATGGGGGCATCGGTGGAGGCCAGCCTGATGATGACATCGTAGTAGACAACGCCCCCCTGGGTTGTGGCATCCGGGGCCATGCGCTCGACCGTGCCAGCGATTTCGACGCCTGGGAGCGCGTCCAGCGTCACCTGGGCGGTCTGCCCCTCCGCCAGCCGCCCCACGTCTACCTCGTCCACGCCGACGGTAACGTGGAACCTGGAGGTGTCGAGCATGGTGATGGCTGGCAGCGCGACTGAGGCCATCTCGTCAGCCGTGACGTTGACCTCCGCAATGACTCCGTCGAAGGGAGCACGTAGTGTGGCATGCTCCAGCAAGAGTTCTGCCAACTCCAATGTGGCCCGCGACTGTGCGACCTGTGCCTCGGCGTCGCCGATTTGCTCGTCAGTAGCCCCGGCCAACAGCAGGTCGAGTTGGGCCTGCGCTGCATCCTCTTGTGCAGCGACAGCCCAGACGCCTGCTCGGGCTGCACGAACCATGTCAGCGTCCGCACCAGCCAGCGTTTCGTCAAGTCCGGCCTGGGCGGCGGCCAGCGCCTTTTCGGCGGCGTAGAGATCGTAGCGCGCTTGATCCCTCTTTTTCTTATCCTGCGTCTCCTGCATCGTCCTGTCGTGTTCGATCTGGGTGGCCTTATGTTGCAACTCCGCCGCGGCGACCTGGGCTTCGGCGGCGGCAATCTGCGCATCGCTGGGGCCGCCTTCGAGCTGGTCACGGTTAGCGGCAGCGGCGCTCACCTGGGCCTGCGCGGCCTGGAGGCCGGCTTCTGCCGCCGCGATCTCCTCCGGCCGCGCCCCGGCTTTCAGGAGCGCCAATTGGGCCTGGGCGGCATCCAACGCCGCCTCCGCCTGCCGCACCTGCAGCGCCAACTGCTCGCCATCCACCCGCGCCAGGGGATCACCGGCCTGCACGGTGTCACCCACCTCGACCAGCACCTCGGTAACCCGGCCGGGCACGTCAAAGATCAAGGCCACCCGCGCCTCGGGCTCGATGTTGCCGCTGGCCGACACGGTCACGAGTAGCGTTCCACGCTCGACGACGGTAGTGCGGGTCTCCTCTTCCGGCTGTTGTGCCAGCCACGGCTGCCAGACGACCACGCCAATCACCGCCACGACGAGGACACCCAGGATTACGTAAAGTATAGCACGCTTCACCGTTTCCTCCTACGTTTCCCCCTACCTACCGTCAGATAACCGTCCCATCAGGGATGACGGCGTTCTTGGGGATGACGACGACGCCATCCCGGATGACGTAGTTATCCGCTTCTACCATCCCCTCTTCGGGCGAGTGATGCCGGATGGTGACCCCTTCCCCGATGCGGGCGTTCTTGTCAATGATGGCACCCTCGATAACGCTGCCGCGGCTGATGCCCACGTTGGGCTGGCCCAGCCCGCGATTCTCCGCTTTCCGCTCGGGTGTCTCGTAGAAATCAGCTCCCATCATCACCGTCCGCGTCATCTGCGCGTTCGGCCCAATGACACTGCGCAGCCCGACCACCGACTCGCGGATGTACGACTGCTCAATCAGACACCCTTCGGCCAGCACCGTCCGCTCCAGGTGACAGTCATCAGTGCGGGAGGAGGGCAGGAAGCGCGGTCGGGCGTAAATGGGGTGTTTGGGATCATAGAAGTCGAAGGGCGGATCAGGCAACGTGAGGGCCAGATTGGCCTCGTAGAAGGCGCGGATGGTGCCGATGTCCTCCCAGTAACCGTCGAAGGGAAAAGCATATACGCGCAGACTCTCGATGGCGGCGGGGATGATCTGCTTGCCAAAGTCCTCGGCGTCCGACTCCTCCAGCACCTTGCGCAGCACGTCGGCACGGAAGAGGTAGATGCCCATCGAGGCCAGGTAGGGCCTGTCGCTATTCGGTACGCTCTCCAGCCCCTCCAGTTTGTCATCCAGGGGCTTCTCGTGGAAAGAGGTGATGCGCCCGTTCCCGTCGGTCTCGAGGATGCCGAAACGTGGGGCGTCGGCGCGGGCCACCGGCTGCACGGCAATGGTCACGTCGGCCCGCTTCTCACGGTGCAACTCCACGAACTCTGCGTAGTCCATGCGATAGAGATGATCGCCGGAGAGAATCAGCAAGTCCTCGACGCGGGCGTGAGCAAAACGCGGAAGTTGCTTGCGCACCGCGTCGGCTGTGCCCTGGTACCAATCCATGCCACTGGGCGTCTCCTCGGCCGCCAGGATGTAGACGAAGCCGCCGGAGAAGATGTCGAATTTGTAGGTCTGGTAGATGTGGCGGTGGAGCGAGGCGGAGAGGAACTGGGTCAGGACGTAGATTTTGTGGATGCCGGAGTTGAGGCAGTTGCTGATGGGGATATCAATCAGGCGGTACTTGCCGCCGATGGGTACGGCGGGCTTGGCCCGCAGCCTGGTGAGCGGGTAGAGGCGCGTACCCCGTCCTCCGCCCAGAATCAAAGCCATCACATCCTGTACTGCCATCGCACTAACCTCCCGACCAGAGTGCCATAATCTTACACCCGTACTCCGTTTTGCACCAGACGGTACATCGGTAGACTGGTAAATCGGTCAGCACTGTACCAGCCCACCAATTTACCAATCTACCAGTTCACCAACCCAGGTTTCCAAACCGCGCCGATTGGTCTATAATTCAGCGGGAATCCAGACAGAGCAGAAGGGAGTATCCCGATGAGACACTTTGTACGCGAGGCCACCTTTCGGCTGGCGCGGTGGGACCTGCTTCAGTTCCTCGAAGATCACGAGGACGACCTGCTGCATATCTTCCGCGAGGAGATGGAAAAACTCGACCAGCGCATGCCGGAGGAGCAGATATTCATAGACATCCGAATGGTGCCGCTGGGCGAGGAACTGCTGCGGGCCGTGCTGGCGACGCTCGAGCGCTTCCTGCAAGAGTACTGAGGTCGAGCCCGCGCCGCCGTGAATAGGCGACGCTGGGAAACTCAACACCGGCTCCTCAGGCCAACGTCCAACACCGGCTCCTCAGACCAGTGTCACTACCTTCCCAGCGCTGCCCGCACGGCGGCTCCCGCGTCAATGAATCCGCACCCGTAGACGTTGTTGGGCACACCGATCACGCCGCCACAGGCACAGACGGGGCTGTAGAGCAGCGCCGCGAACGGCCCCTCCGGCACCTCGTCCTCGACGGTGCAGAGACTCTCCACCGGCTTCGGCGTCGCCGTCTGGCACATCAACACCTCCGTCGCGTCAATGTCGCCCACGAGAGCCGGGTCGGCCGACCACAGGAGCGCCACCAACCCCGCCACGTGCGGCCCGGCCATCGAGGTGCCACCGGCGTAGCCGTATCCGCCGCCGGACATGCTCGAGCGCACGTAGGCCCCCGGCGCGGTCACATCGGGCTTGACCAGGCCATCCGCCGGTCCCCGGCTGCTGAAACCGACGACGCCACCATAGTTGTCCGCTGCGCCAACAGATAAGACGGCATCGTAGTTGGAGGGAGGATCGGTCACTGTGGCGCAGGCTGGGCCGTCATTGCCTGCACTGACGACCATCATAATCCCCGCCGCCCGCAGCGCATCAACCGCCGGTTCGAGCGTGTCGGGGAAGCAACCCTCAATGTCGGGGCAGCCCCAGGAGTTGTTGACCACGTGGGGGGCCAAAGCCACGTCGCCGTCGGTGAAGGGATTGCCCCCATGCGGGTATGGGGCGAGAAAGAACTCCATACACTCGGTGTAGGCCCCCGGGTTGCCAAAGCCACGCCGCATGTTGCGACAACCAATCCACTGCGCTCCTGGCGCAGCCCCCGTGCGGTTGCCCATGCCATCGTCCCCCAGCACGATGCCCATCGTGTGCGTGCCGTGGGAATCGTCGTCGAAGGGAACGGCGGTATCATCCCAGGCGTCGTGCCAATTGTAGTCGTGACTGGCATTGGTCCCGTCCCAGCCCCGGTAGTGGGACTGAAGCGCGGGGTGGGTCCAGTCATAGCCCGTATCCTGCCCGGCGACGACGACCCCATCACCCGTCACCCCCAGCGCCCAGGCCTCGTCAGCGTGGACAGCCGCCAGGTTCGCCTGCACCTCTCCGACCGGCAGATTGTCCCCGCCGTAGGGGAACGGAATGCGATGGGGGTACTTCCGCACGTTGGGATTGAGGATCACCTGCACCACCCCCGGCCGGCCTTCGAAGCGGCGCATCAGCCAACGGTGGCCGTCCACGCGGATCATATTGATGATGTAGCAGGGATGATAAGGCACGCCCAGTTCATCCAGTTCAGCACGCAGAGGGGGCTGCGTGCGCTCGGCGGTCTCGACCAGCGTCTCGTAGACGTACTGCAACCGCGCACCCCGGTCGGCGATGGCACGGGCGGCGCTCAGGTCGGCCTGTTCATCCAGGATGATGAGAAAGCCGTCATTGGCGAAGCCGGGCTCGCCGGCGAAGACGTACAGCCCGCCCCAGGCACCCCACAGGAGCAACACCGCCAGCACTCCGCCGGCAACCCATGCCCGGCACGGCACCCGCACGCGGCCCGCAAGCAGTTTACGCCCGCCCCACAGCGCCAGGCCCAGCACCGCCGTGGTCACGACGACGATGGCATAGCTGGCGATGTGCTGTAGCTCAGGAATATCCTGAGCGATGACGTCGCGGGGATCCACGAAGAGGAGTGGCACGGCGCGGTAGCAGAAGGCCACCAGCAGCAGCGGGTAGACGCCGCTCTCGCGGGCGCGCAGTTCGGTGAGCAGGAATCCCAACGGCAAGAGCGTAGTAACATCCTGCAACGTGCTCCATACGGCCGGCGATAGAACACCTTCAGCCACGAACAGCCCATAGCAGGAGCCGATGGTGACGAGTGCTGCCACCCACGGGCGAGTGAAAGCCGAGGTCAGCAGCAGGAAAACCAGCCCCCAGACGAGCAGCACCTGGGGGAGCACCCACGCCAGCGTTTGGAAGGCCAGGCTCAGGCTGGTGAGGCTGTCGCCCAGCGCGCCTGTGACGGGCCAGGGAATGGTCACCAGTGCCGCTGCCGCCAGCGCAAGCAAGAGGGTCGGCCAGTCGAAGCGCTTCAGCCCCAGCCACTCCCGCAGGCGACGCGGAGACACCCCCGTCAGGCGCGGTATCAGCCGGGCGGCGAGCAATGTATAGGGGACGAGGACACCCAGTCGCAGCGCAGCCACCCAGTTAGGGCTCTGCGGTAGCACGGCCAGTAGCCCCGTGTCAATCACGAGGTAGCCGGCGATGGCCGCGAGCGCAGCAGCGGTCGCTGCTGTCTCCTCCCAGCCAACCCGTCGTCTGGTCGCCAGCGCCACACCCGCGAAGGGCAGCAGCAGCCCGGCGGCAGTCAGCAGGATGACTATCGCCGTGACAGCAGTCGGCGAGACGCCCTCCTTCGGAAGTAGGTGGGCCAGATCCACCAGCGCCAGTGGCAAACCGACCAGCCACAGGAGCAGCAAGACAATCACGACGGCCTGACCACAGCCAGTGCGCTTCACCTCTCCCCTTTCGTCTTCCCTTCCGTCCATAGATGACCTCCTCTTGTGGTTCGATACTCAATGCTTGATACTCAATGCTCATCCAATCACCAGCATCCAGTATCCAGATTATAGTCAGCAGGCCAAAATGGACAAATCAGGCCAGCGGGTCTATAATCTCAGCCGCTACATCCTCCAGGCCGGCGTGTGGCACGCCACTGACGCCATCGCCGAGCGGGTGTTGGGCGAGGGACCGCGAGCCGACTTCGAGACTGCGCTCTCGCTGCTGGAAGGCTGGCGGGAGGAGGTCAATCCCTGGCTGCGCCGCGCCCTCGGCGTTGCTGTCCACCTCTACGCCAAGCGGGAACGCGACCAGCCAGAACAGGCGGCCCGTCTCCTCGACCTGCTTGAACCGCTGTTCGAGGAGCGCGACACCGCTGCCCTCAAGGGCGTGGGTTGGGGCCTCAAGACCATTGGCAAGTTCTACCCCGACCTGTTCGTGTCCTGGCTACGGGAGCAGATGGCAAGCAAGAAGCCACGCAAACTGATGGTGCGCAAGGCGGTCACCCACCTGCCGGACGAGGTCAAGGCGAAGTTCTTATGAGGCCAACCTACCAGGAATACAAGACCAGGCGTATCCTCAACGTCCACAAACACGTGGACGGTTGGTTCTTCGACAAGTACAGTGCCCATCCCTACATCGGGTGCGCCTTCGGCTGCGAGTTCTGCTACAGCCGAGGGGCGAAGTACCTGCGCGGGCGCGACCACGACGACTTCGACCGCGTCATCCGCGTCAAAGTCAACGCAGCGGAACGCTTGCGCCGCGAACTGGCCCGCAAACCGGTGGACGTCATTGCCTGCGGCGACTGGCAGGTGCCCGCCGAGCGGGACTACCGCCTCTCCCGCCAGATGCTTCAAGTCGTCCGCGATCTGGGCTTCCCGCTCTTCATCGTCGAGCGATCGCCACTTCTAACCCGCGACCTCGATCTGCTCACCGATATCAACCGGCAGACCTGGGCCGGCGTGGCCTACAGCATCAGCACGCTCGACCCCGCCGTCAAGCGAGCCTTCGAGCCCCGCAGCCCCAGCGTGAAGACGCGCCTGGCGGCGATGGCACAACTGGCCGAAGCCGGTATCCTGGTCGGCACTGCGCTGATGCCGGTGCTCCCCTCCATCTGCGACGACGACGCGCACCTGGAGGAAGTCATCATCGCGACGAAGGATCACGGCGGGCGTTTCATACTCGCTAGTGGCCTCACCATGTCCGGCCCACAGGCGGAGCGGGTGTGGCACGCTGTGGACCGCTCCTTCCCCCAGGCCCGCCCTGCCTACGAGCGGCTGTACGCCAGCGACGCCTATGCCCCACCCCGCCGCTACAGCGCCGACCTGGGTCGCCGTGTGCGAGCACTATGCGAAAGGCACGGCCTGGCCGACCGGATGCCGCGCTGGATCGAGCCCGGCCTGCTGGGCATCAACCGCCGGGTGGCCGAGCATCTGTTCCGCAAAGTCCACGACCTGGAACTGGAGGAGGCGCACGAGCAGCGCTTATGGGCCTACCGTCGCGCTGCCTGGACGGTGGACGAACTGGCGACCAGCATCGAAGAGTTGTACAATACGCAGGGCATCGAGGGCCTGATGACACTGCCCGGCGTCGGGCAACGCATCGCCCGCCTTATCGCCGGCTGGCTGAAGGAGTGAAGAGTGATGTCAAGATTTGCAGCGCAGGGTAAAGTGCGGTAGAATGAAGACAGGAAGCAAGAGGCAGGATGCAGGAGGTGAGATATGCCCAGTCCATTTCCCGGAATGGACCCATACCTGGAATACCCGGTTCGCTGGCCGGACGTGCACCATAGCCTGATTACATATATCCGTAATGCACTCCAACCACAGGTGCGCCCGCGCTACCACGCCCGCATCGGTGAGCGATTGTACATTCTGGAACCACCCCACGCGCTGTACCCAGACGTCCTCCTGATCGGGCACCCTGTCAGAGAGCCCGCACTGGTAGACGTCACGCAGGCCCCGGCGGTGGCAGTGGCCGAGGAGGAGTTGCAGGCTCCTGTCATCCTCACCCTCTCGCCGGTCGAGCACCGGGAGCCGTTCATCAAGATTGTCCACGCGGCTGGCGGCGAGGTGGTGACGGTTATCGAGGTGCTCAGCCCGGCCAACAAGACGCAGGGAGAGGGACATCGCCTCTACCACCGCAAGCAGCAAGAGATCATCCATAGCCCCGCGCACCTGATAGAGATTGATCTGCTGGCGGAAGGATTGTGCACGGTGGCCATCTCGGAGGAGGGGCTGGCCTCTTTGCCACCACACCGCTACCTGGTCAGCGTGAATCGGGCGCCGG
>Ga0315546_1002076_pt1 | contig 11940 bp, 6 predicted proteins | sample SalMarSW160170MG_FD_203833 | JGI IMG/M metagenome (GOLD analysis project Ga0315546, IMG submission 203833) | Salt marsh sediment microbial communities from the Plum Island Ecosystem LTER, Massachusetts, United States - Salt Marsh Sediment SW1601-170 ... | reverse complement strand
TTCTCGGGCTTCATTATGCCGGACAAGGACAATGAAAAAAGATATTTTTCCGACTGGAGCTCTGCAGCGACGGCGGACTTTATTGCAATGATGGCTATGGCGGCGAGGTATTTCAAACCTTACGATGCCGGGTATGCCCAAACCTGCCTTGATGCCGCCGGGAACAGCTACACATTCCTGAAAAACAATCCGGAATATAAAAGGTTCAGACAAGAGAAATTCAAAACGGGTAGTTATCAAACATACGATTCGGATGACCGGCTATGGGCTGCGGCTGAGATGTGGGAAACCACGGGTGAAGAGCAGTACCTGAAAGATTTTGAAGAAAGGGCCGGACGCTACAACAAAAAAATAGACGAGGACTGGAACTGGTCAAATGTTAAAAACCTCGGAATGATTACGTATCTATTGTCCAAAAGAGAAGGGAAAAACGCTGATATTCTTGAGGATGTGCGTAAAGAATTACTGTCCACGGCTGATTCAATTGTCAAAACGGGCAATGATAGCATTTACGGCAGGCCTTTAGGCAGCAGGTATTACTGGGGATGTAATGGAACGGTCGCCGCTCAAACACTTGTTTTGCAGGTTGCCAATAAATTGTCACCAAATCCGGCTTATGTGAACAGTGCCCTTGATGCTATTGGGCACTTATTCGGCAGAAATTACTATGGACGCTCTTACGTTACCAGTCTCGGACACAAACCCCCTTTGAATCCGCACGACAGGCGGTCTGGCGCTGACGGCGTAGAACAGCCCTGGCCGGGCTATCTCGTGGGAGGCGGGCACTCTGCAAGGGATTGGAAGGACATTCAGGAAAACTACAGAACCAATGAAATTGCTATCAACTGGCAAGCGGGGCTGGTCTATGCTCTTGCGGGTTTCAACAGCGGCCAATCCAGGTAAGGCAGAAAGACAAAACAAAAGGATCGCACCTTGCAAATATTTCTCAATATGTGTATAAAGGCAACTCAACAAACAATAAAATCTAATCGATGCAAGTATAAGGAGAACAAATTATGACTACTGGAATACTGCATAAGCTGGTTTGGCTCAACGTTGCTCTTTTGTTAGCGGGTATTTCCCAGGCGGCAACGGAAATATCTTCAGAGCAGGAAGCTGCCAATCGGCTGATTATCTATGTTGACCAGGGCAAGGATACTATCGCTCCGGAAATATACGGGCATTTTGCTGAGCATCTCGGGCGATGTATATATGAGGGTTTCTGGGTTGGTGAAGACTCACCGATTCCCAATGTCCGCGGAATACGCAAAGATGTGGTCGAGGCCCTGCGGAAACTCAATATCCCTGTTCTGCGCTGGCCCGGCGGGTGCTTTGCCGACGAATACCACTGGAAAGAAGGAATCGGCCTGCGTGCCCAGCGTCCTTCGATGATAAATACACACTGGGGCATGGTCACAGAGACCAACGCCTTCGGCACACATGAATTTCTGGATTTGTGCGAACAGCTCGGTTGTGAGGCCTACGTCGCGGGTAACGTCGGCTCCGGAACGGTCGAAGAGATGCAGGACTGGGTTGAATATATGACATCTGACGTTGACAGCGAGATGACTAATCTTCGTCGTAAGAATGGCCGTGATAAACCCTGGCGTGTAAGATATTTTGGCGTGGGCAACGAAAACTGGGGCTGCGGCGGGAATATGACGGCTGAATACTATGCCGATATGTATAACCGCTATCAGACCTACGTGCGCAACTACTCCGGCAACCGAATTGTAAAAATCGCCTGTGGGCCCGGCAGTGTGAACTACCACTGGATAGAAGTTATGATGCAACGCTGTCGTAATCGGATGGATGCTATCAGCTTACACCACTATGTCCGGGGAACCGGCAACTGGACTCGAAAGGGCAGCGCCACAAAGTTCGACGAGAAGGATTGGTTCGCCCTTATGAAGAACACGCTGTTTATCTACGAGCTACTGGATAAAAACATCGAGATTATGGATAAATACGACCATCGCCGACGTATCGACCTGTTTGTTGACGAATGGGGCACATGGTGGGACGAGGAGCCCGGAACGAAACGGGGCTTTTTGTATCAGCAGAACACGCTCCGTGACGCTGTTTCTGCGGGTATCTTCCTGAATGCGTTCAACGAGCACTGCTATCGTGTCCGTATGGCTAACATTGCACAGACAAACAATGTGCTGCAGGCAATGGCACTGACCAAAGGCGAAAAAATGATAGTTACGCCGACATATCACGTGTTTGAAATGTATAAGGTTCACCAGGGCGCGACATATCTGCCAAGCGACCTTACTTGTAACGCATATCGATACGAGGGTCAGCAGGTGCAATCATTGTCGGCGTCAGCATCGAAAGACAAGTCCGGTCGAATTCATATCTCGATTTGTAATCTTGACCCGAATCAGCCGGCCGATATTGATTGCGAGCTGCAAGGTGCCCAGCCCGAGAACGTATCGGGACGTATCCTCACCGCTGTGAAGATGAACTCTCACAACACTTTCGAACAGCCCGATGCGGTTAAACCGGCCGCATTTAATGCAGTTGACGTGCAAGGCAAAAAAATCCTGACTACATTGCCGCCTATGTCGATTGTCGTGCTATCCGTTGAATAATAGCTTCGTTTGAGTTTCGAGCCGGCCTTTGTGCTTCTGTGCCTCTGTGTTCACCGTGGCAAAAATGGTCTTGAGCTTTTAGTTTGCAATACCCTTTACGGGAGCAGATGATGAAAGCAGCAACATTAGCGTTCATTCTGTCGGCCAGCGCAAGCAGCTTCTTCACCGGCCTGGCCGGAGCAGCCGAACAAAATATGCCGGAGCACTTCACGCCCGGGAAGACCTGGCTGGATACCGACGGAATTCCAATTCAGGCGCACGGAGGAGGTGTCCTCCTCAGAGATAATGCCTACTACTGGTATGGCGAAGACAGAACACCCGGCAAAAAAACCGCCGTCTCTTGCTACAGCTCACCCGACCTGTATAACTGGAAAAAACAGGCAGTGGCGTTTCCCCACAGTGCTCTGCCGGACAATATCCGCAACAGAAGTTTCATTGAAAGGCCGAAAGTCATCTTCAATTCCAAAACCGGCAAATACGTCTTATGGTTTCATCTTGAGCAGTGGGGCTACCACTATGCCCGAGCAGGCATTGCCATAAGCGACAAGCCCACCGGCCCATTTGTCTTTCTCACGTCAATGCGGCCCATCAAAGACAACTTTGACTTCACCGACAACGACCCGGACAGGCAGAAGGAGTTCGGCGGCACGTTCCGCGATATGAACCTGTTCGTGGATGACGACGGCAAAGCTTATGTCTTTTACGCCTCAGAGAATAATGCAACTATGTATGTCGTTCGGCTGAACGATGAGTTTACCGGCCCGGAAACTCCTGCGGTACAGAATAAAACGTGGGCGAGGATTCTGGTCGGCCAGGCCCGCGAAGCACCGGCACCATTCAAATTCAAAGACCGGTACTATTTAATTACCTCGGACTGCACCGGCTGGCGGCCAAACACCGCCGACTACGCCGTGGCAGACAACATCCTCGGCCCCTGGGAATCGAAGGGTAACCCGTGCGTCGGCCCTGAAGCGGACATAACATTCCGAACGCAAAGCACTTTCGTGCTGCCGTCGCCCGGCAAAACAGGTTGTTACATTTTTATGGCAGACCACTGGACACCAAGACGCCTGCATAATTCAACTTACATCTGGCTGCCTATCATCCTCAAACCAGATGGCTCTTTTACACTCGAATGGAAAGACAAATGGGACCTGTCAATCTTCGACCGCAAAGCTCAATGAACACGCGGGGACCCTAAATCATATTTTTTATTCCCTGTGTCCTTTGCAGTAAAACTCTCAATCTGCCACAGGCAAAGAAGGAGACCGCACAATATGAGAAAACCGGATTCACAAAGACGCTGGCTGTTGAACATCTCAGGCAAGGTAATTATACTGCTGCTTATGACAATGTGCCCACTTTCCTGCTCTACAGAAAAAACACACTATTCAATCAACAGCCCGGACAAGAAAATCACCGCACACTTCTGGCTCTCCGAAGACCATAACGCCTTTTACCAGGTCGAGTTTTCCGGCACCCAGCATTCCTGCCGGATTCTTCAACCTTCCCGGCTGGGCATTATCAGGCAAGACGAGGACTTCTCAAAAAATCTGTCCCTCGAGTCCGGCTCGGATATCGAAACTGTTAAATTCGATTATGAAATGCTGCAGGGCAAAAGACGTCACTGCTCTTATACGGGCAATAAAAGAACCATCCACCTAAAAAATGCCGCCGGCAAAAAAATGGATATTATTTTCCAGGTTTCCAACGACGGCGTCGCCTTTCGATATTACTTTCCGGGAAAGTCCGAAACGCCCAAAAAAATCGAAAAGGAAATTACCTCGTTCAATTTTATACCCGGCACCAAATCCTGGATTCAACCTATGGCCGATGCTAAAACCGGATGGTGTCAGGTCGAACCTTGTTATGAGCAACATTACAAACAGGGTATCGAGCCGGAAAAACTTGCTCGCAACAATGCCGGCTGGGTTTTCCCCGCCCTGTTTCACTACGATAAATACTGGATTTTGATTAGTGAGACGGCACCCGACAGGAATTATTGCGGCTGTCGGCTAAAACGAGATTCTACAGATAACGAGTTTTTCATCGGCTTTCCACAAAAGCCGGAGGTATTCCCCGGCGGGCCTTTAAATCCCGAATCGGCACTGCCCTGGCACACGCCCTGGCGAATAATCGCCGTCGGTGACAGTCTAAAAACAATAGTTGAGTCAACATTGGGAACCGATCTGGCCGAGCCGGCCAGACCGCAGGATACTTCATATATAAATCCGGGCAGGGCCTCCTGGAGCTGGATTATGCTGAAGGATAACTCGGTGGTTTATGATGTGCAGAAGCAATTTATCGACTTAGCGGCTGATATGACGTGGGAATACTGCCTGGTCGATGCGAACTGGGATTCGCAGATAGGATATGAAAAAGTTCAGGAGCTCTCCGAATATGCCCGGAGCAAAGATGTCGGGCTTCTTCTATGGTACAATTCAGCAGGAAACTGGAATACCACTCCTTATCATCCGAAAAGCAAGCTGCTGACCCCCGAAGACCGCGTTAAAGAGTTTGGCAAGCTGAAAGAAATGGGCATAAAAGGAATAAAGGTGGACTTCTTCGGAGGAGATGGGCAATCTATGATGGCATATTATCAGGACATTTTTGAAGATGCGGCCGAGTTCGGCCTGCTGGTCAATTGCCATGGGGCAACAATTCCGAGAGGATGGCAAAGAACGTATCCGAACCTGATGAGCTTCGAAGGGATACGAGGATTCGAGTATGTAACTTTTGGACAATCTGACGCCGACCTCGAACCTGAACATTCCTGCGTGCTCCCGTTTACTCGAAACGCCTTTGACCCGATGGACTTTACGCCGGTTTGCTTTACAGAGGTGCCGAATATAAAACGGATAACGACGAATGGTTTCGAGCTGGCGCTGTCGATAATATTCCTTTCGGGCATCCAGCATTTTGCCCAGACGCCTAAAGGTATGGCAGGGATGCCGGATTACATTAAAGCATTTATGAGAGAAATTCCTTCCATCTGGGATGAAACCCGCTTCATTGACGGCTTTCCCGGAAAGCTCGTTGTGCTCGCCCGCAAATTCGATAAAAAATGGTATGTCGCCGGTATAAACGGCGAAGATGTCGAAAAAAGCATCAATCTTAAACTTGACTTCCTTAAAGGTAAAAAAAGTGCAACATTAATAACGGACGGTATGGATAACCGTTCATTCAATATGCAAAATATCACGATTGCACCTGAAAAACCGTTAGAAGTTAAGGTTAAAGGAAATGGCGGGTTTGTTATAAAAATCGAAAAATAGTTTTTCCTGCACGCTCCGCAGGTCTGAACTAAACATTTATGATTTCAGCCCATCCGGGGCATATCAAACTGCACACGCCAAACTAACAGCTAATTTATCCGCTCCAGACAATTTTGGTATTGACATTCAGCCCTGTCTGCATATATAAAACCGGTTAATTATCGAAAAGTCGATACAATTATTTTAGTGCTTTGTCGCTCGTTATTTGAGAAACTGTCATTCCGCACCTGATGCGGAATCCAGAATTTCAATAAAATGGATTCCTGCTTCCCGCTCACGCGGGGACAAGTTTACCCCTGCGAAAGCAGGGGTAGGAATGACATCCTTTGATTAAGATGCGACAAAGCGCCGGGGACTGTCGGCTTGAAGCATTCTATGGGCATCGATATAAGGAGATAATATGCAGCTTCACTTTATCGATATCTCAATTATCATTCTTTACCTTGTTTCAATAGTTGCGGTTGGATTTCTCATCTCAAAAAAAGCGTCAAAAAATATCGACTCCTACTTCCTCGGCGGCAAGAGCATCCCCTGGTATATACTTGGTGTTTCAAATGCCTCCGGGATGTTCGACATTACAGGGACAATGTGGCTGGTATATCTGGTCTTTGTTTACGGGCTCAAAGGTGCGTTCATACCCTGGCTCTGGCCCGTTTTTAACCAGATATTTCTAATGGTATATTTGTCAACCTGGCTGAGACGCTCAAACGTTATGACAGGGGCCGAATGGATAAAGACGCGGTTCGGCACAGGGACGGGCGCACAATTATCTCATATTATCATTGTTATATACGCCATTGTCAGTGTTATTGGCTTTTTATCCTATGGATTTAAAGGAATCGGCAAGTTTTCCTCGACATTTCTGCCCTGGGACCTGACACCGGACCAATACGGACTGATATTTATGGGCATAACCACGCTATACGTCGTTAAAGGGGGAATGCACAGCGTGGTTTTAACCGAGCTTATCCAATTCGTGATAATGACCATAGCGTCTATTGCCGTCGGTATTATTGCTATGAATCACATAACTTCGGGACAGGTCGCAGGACTGGTGCCTGAAGGATGGAAGGAGCTGTATTTCGGCTGGAGACTTGATTTGGACTGGAGCGGAATACTTGACTCTGTAAACGCCAAAATTGCCTCCGACGGTTACGAATATTTCACAATTTTTATGATGATGATTCTTTTCAAGGGCTTCCTTGTGAGCGCAGCAGGGCCGGCTCCGAATTATGATATGCAGCGAATTCTCGCTACAAAGAACCCGAAAGAAGCTGCCAAGATGAGCGGCTTCGTCTCGGTTGCCCTGTTTTTCCCCAGGTATATGCTGATAGCGGGTCTTGCCGTTCTTGCAATTGTATATATGATGCCCGAGCTTAAGGCGATGGGCAGCGATATCGATTTTGAAATGGTCCTGCCCTGGGCGCTAAGCAAGTTCGTTCCTACGGGTCTGTTGGGTATATTGATGGCTGGTTTGCTCGCCGCATTTATGTCCACGTTTGCCGCCACCGTCAACGCAGCCCCTGCATACATAGTCAACGATATTTACAAAAGATACATCAATCCCAATGCCAGTGACAGACAATATGTCAAAATGAGTTATATCATTTCGCTTGCCGTAGTCGTCGTTGGAATTTCCTTCGGCTTCTTTGTCGAGGACATAAATTCCGTAACCCAGTGGATAGTCTCCGGCTTGTGGGGCGGATATACGGCGGCGAACGTGCTGAAATGGTACTGGTGGAGATTTAACGGTTACGGTTATTTCTGCGGTATGGTATCCGGGATGGTCCCTTCTCTAATACTGCCGTTAGTCTTCCCTGACGTTCACGATTTTAATATGTTCCCGTTTATTTTAGCCCTATCATTTTTGGGCTGTGTTATCGGCAGCTATGTGACAAAACCGGAGAAAGAAGATGTGCTGAAAGCATTTTACAAACAGGTTCGCCCCTGGGGATTCTGGGGGCCGGTGCACGATAAAGTCGTCCAGGAAGACCCCGGCTTTCAAAGGAACAAAAACTTCAAAAGAGATATGTTCAATATCCTTATTGGAATTATCTGGCAGACTTCTCTTGTGGTGATTCCAATTTACCTGATTATCAAGGAAAATATTCCGCTGATTTCTGCGCTTGTTATTTTGTTGATAACTTCAATCATCCTGAAGAAAAACTGGTATGACAAATTAACCGACTGACAATACCGGATTACCGAGGCAGCAGTCCTATGCAATACGGACAATTCGACGACAACGCAAAAGAATACGTAATAACCGAGCCGCAAACGCCATATCCCTGGATTAACTACCTGGGTGTTGAGGATTTTTTTACAATTATCTCAAATACCGCAGGCGGGTATAGCTTTTACAAAGACGCCCGGCTCAGAAGAATCACGAGGTATAGATATAACAATGTTCCGGCTGATTACGGCGGCAAATATTTTTATATCAATGACGGCAAAGACGTATGGTCGCCGGGATTCAGGCCGGTGAAGAACAAGATTGATAACTACCGATGCAGACACGGGCTAAGTTACACGATAGTAACAGGCGAGAAAAACGGACTCGAAGCTGAAACTTTATATTTTGTGCCGCTCGGTGACAATTGTGAAATTCAGAAGGTCCGGCTCACAAACAAAGGCGACAAGCCCAAAAAGTTCACGCTTTTCTCTTTTGTCGAATTCTGTCTCTGGAACGCACTGGATGATATGACAAATTTCCAGAGGAATTTCTCGACCGGAGAGGTGGAAGTCAAAGATTCGGTCATCTACCACAAGACCGAGTATAAAGAAAGACGCAACCATTATGCGTTCTATTCCGTGAATCAGCCGATACAGGGCTTCGATACGGACAGGGACACCTTCATCGGTCTGTATAACGGCTTTGATAATCCGGATGCGGTGATGGAAGGCAAAAGCCGAAATTCGGTTGCACACGGCTGGTCGCCGATTGGCTCGCATATGCTCGAGATAAATCTTGCTGCCGGAGAGGAAAGGGAGCTGATTTTTATTCTCGGATATGTTGAAAATGAAGAAGATGAAAAATGGGAAAGCCCCGGCGTCATAAACAAACAAAAGGCCGAGCGTCTCATTGAAAAGTATAAAGAGCCCGAAGCTGTCACAAGGGCGCTTAAAAAGCTGAAACAATACTGGTCGGAGCTGCTTTCGATTTATCAACTGCAAAGCAGCGATGAAAAACTCAACAGAATGGTAAATATCTGGAACCAGTATCAGTGTATGGTTACGTTTCTTATGTCGCGCAGCGCTTCATACTTTGAATCCGGTATCGGGCGGGGGATGGGTTTCAGAGATTCCAATCAGGACCTTATCGGATTCGTTCATCAAATTCCGGAAAAGGCAAAAGAAAGAATATTAGACATAGCCGCAACGCAATTCGAGGACGGCGGCGCATATCATCAATATCAGCCGCTGACCAAAAGAGGAAATAATGAAATCGGCGGCAACTTCAATGACGACCCGCTCTGGCTGATACTTTCGACATCGAGCTATATTAAAGAGACCGGCGACTGGTCGGTACTCGATGAGCAGGTCCCGTTCGATAATGACCGGAGCAAGGCCAAATCCCTGTTTGAGCATTTGAAACGGTCCTTTTATCACGTGGCAAACAACCTTGGCCCGCACAATTTGCCGCTAATCGGCAGGGCGGACTGGAATGACTGCTTAAATCTAAACTGTTTTTCGAAGAATCCGGATGAATCCTTCCAGACAACGGAAAATAAAAAAGGCGGCGTTGCTGAGTCCGTGATGATTGCAGGGATGTTTGTTCTTTATGGAAGAGAATTTGCCGAACTGTGCAGGAGATATAGTCAACAAAAAGAGGCCGAGATAGCGGATTCCCATATCGAAAAAATGACGGACAGCATCAATAAATATGGATGGGACGGAAAGTGGTTTGTCCGTGCCTATGATTATTTTGGGGAAAAAGTAGGCAGCAGTGAAAACGAAGAAGGCAAAATATTTATCGAATCACAGGGTTTCTGCATTATGGCTGGGATTGGGCTTGAAGATGGAAAGGCACACACGGTGCTGGAATCCGTAAAAAAATATCTCGATTGCAAATACGGCATAGTGCTGAATAATCCCGCCTTCACCAGCTATCATATCAATCTTGGTGAAATATCCACCTACCCTGCCGGCTATAAAGAAAATGCCGGCGTCTTCTGTCATAACAATCCCTGGATTATGATAGCAGAGACAATAACAGGCAACGGCGGCAGGGCCTTCGAATACTACAGAAAAATAGCACCATCTTACCTCGAGGAAATCAGCGAATTACACAAGACCGAACCATACGTATACTCCCAGATGATTGCCGGCAAAGACGCACACAAACCCGGCGAAGCCAAGAACTCCTGGCTCACGGGTGCAGCCGCCTGGAATTTCGTCGCCATAACGCAGTATATCCTCGGCGTCAGACCCGAATACGACGGACTGTCGATAAATCCCTGCATCCCGCCTGAGTGGGACGGATTTACCGTCCAAAGAAAATTCAGAAACGCACTCTACAATATAACCGTCCAAAACCCAAACCATATATCAAAAGGTATCAGGGAAATCCTCGTTGATGATAAAAAAATAACCGGCAATATCCTGCCGCCGTTTGAAGATGAAAAAACACATAATGTTAAAGTTATTATGGGTTAGCTATAAGCCCACTTGGCGAATTCAAAATTATGCCTTGGGATTTCAGTGAGTAAAGCAATTCACTTTAACCGGAGCAACCCACAGATGAATATAAAACGAAGAGTAATTAAAAAGGAAAGGATTTTCCTGTTTGTAGTACTTCTGCTCCCCGGATTGGTGCACGCTGCGGATTATGCCATCGGGGCCGACCTGTCCTTCCTCAAACAGGCCGAGGAGCGGGGAACAGTCTTCAAGGACAATGGCCAGGCAAAACCTGGCCTGCAGATATTCAAGGACCACGGATATAACTGGATTCGCCTCAGGTTATTCCATACGCCGACTCGGCTTCCGAACAATCTTGAATACACCATCACTATGGCCAAGGAAGCCAGGAAGATGGGATTCAAGTTCTTATTGAATTACCACTACTCCGACACATGGGCCGACCCGGCCAAGCAATACATTCCCAAGGCCTGGAAGGACAAGTCGCACGCCGAATTGGTGCAGGCGGTATTCGAATACACCCGGGACACAATAATAGCCTTTAAGGATGCCAACGCCACGCCGGATATGGTGCAGGTCGGTAATGAAATCATCAACGGTATGCTCTGGCCGGACGGAAAACTGCCCGATAACTGGGACAACTTCGCAGAGCTGATAAGGGCTGCAATTAGAGGCGTCCACGCCGGCTACTCCGATGCTCACAGCCCCAAAATTATGATTCACATCGACCAGAGCGGCAACGTCAGGAAAACAAAGACCTTCTTCGACAAGCTGAACTCCTACAGCATCGACTATGACGTAATCGGCCAGTCATACTACCCCTGGTGGCAGGGCAGCTTGCTCGACCTGCGGGAGAACTTAATTTTTATGGCCAACGAGTATCAAAAAGACATTATCGTGGTTGAAACTGCCTATAACTGGAGACCCGCAGAGTATAAAGAAAAGGCAGCACCTTTCCCGGAAACCCCCGAAGGGCAACAGAAGTTCCTTAACGAGGTAAACCGAATTGTCCTTAGTACCCCTGGTAACCGAGGCAAGGGCGTTTTCTGGTGGGAGCCGGCGGTAGCTCCGAAGAGAAACAGCAGGGGTATGTTCGACTATGAAGGAAACACACTTCCCGTCATTACGGTATTCGATAAGTTCACAAGAAATTGAAGGTATCGATATAGCTAAACCTCAAGGAGTTAAAAATGACAAGCTCTTTTTCCTTTGTCAGGTGGATTGCGGCTTTTGTCTCTATCGCCTGCCTATCACTACCGGATTATCCAAAGATTGCACTGGCACAAACCGAACAGCCATTATCTAAAGCCCAAAAAATTCAAAACGGCGTTCAGCTTGAGACCGACTCGCTTAATATAAAGGTGCAGTTCTATACAGACAATATTGTCCGTGTCATCAAGTGGAGCGCCAACGGGACAGCCGAAAAAAAG
>Ga0315546_1002069_pt1 | contig 11959 bp, 9 predicted proteins | sample SalMarSW160170MG_FD_203833 | JGI IMG/M metagenome (GOLD analysis project Ga0315546, IMG submission 203833) | Salt marsh sediment microbial communities from the Plum Island Ecosystem LTER, Massachusetts, United States - Salt Marsh Sediment SW1601-170 ... | reverse complement strand
GAAAAAAAGTCATCAAAAAAGATTGGGGTATTGTCAATGCCACCTCTTCCTGGAAGCTTAAGGAAAATCTGATTTCTGCCCCTCCCGGTACCAGAAAAATCAGGATAAAGCTGGCCAAGAGGCAGGGCCAGGGAAGTGTCTGGTTTGATGAGGTAGAATTGGTGGAGAGTTCTCCAAATTTAGTTCTCAATCCTGGTTTCGAGACTTTAGATAGCTCAGATAAGCCAGAGTTGTGGAGGGAGGCTTCTCAAAAAGGATGGTCTTCTGACATCGAGGAGTTGTATGAGGGAAAAATGTCTATGCGAGCTACAGTAGCCTGGAGCTGGCTCTCTCAGGAAGTGCGAGTTCGACCTGAGGGATATTATGCCTTGAGAGTCTATGTAAGATCGGATATAACAGTCCTTGAGAAGGAAGATTATGCTAATACCTTTCTTACTCTGGAATGTGTGGATAAAAAAGGGAAAGTCCTCGGGGAGAATTGGGGCATTGTTAATGCTACCTCATCCTGGGAACTAAGGGAGAATTCGATATCTACCCCTCCTGGCAGCGAGAAAATCAGAATAAAGCTGGCCAAGAGGCAGGGCCAGGGAAGTGTCTGGTTTGATGAGGTGAAATTGGTGGAAGTGCCTGTGAGCCTCATTTTTAATCCGGGTTTTGAGATTCTGGATGGCTCGGGCAGGTCAAAACTCTGGAAGGAGCATCCTCACGGGGGGTGGTCTTCTGATATTCAGGGACCCTATGAAGGAGAGAGGTCTATCCGAGCTACTATAGACTGGAGCTGGCTCTCTCAGGACATCCCGGTGAAACCTAAGACATATTATACTCTAAAGGCCTATCTCAGGTCGGACATAACTATTCCTGAAAAGGAAGATTATGCTAATACCTTTCTTACTCTGGAATGTTTGGATGAAGAATACGAGGTTGTGGAAAGGGTGTGGGGTATCACTAATGCTACGCTTCTGTGGCAATCCAGAGAAACGGTGATTTTTACCCCACCAGATGCCTGGAAAATCAGGATAAAACTGGCCAAGAGACAGGGCCAGGGAAGTGTCTGGTTTGATGGTCTTGAGCTTATAAGACATCGATATCCACCTCACCTTTGGGGCGACAAACCATTCCTTGTTTTCTATTTTTCGCTCTACGCTATACTGGTTCTCTTACTTCTCAGAATGCTCTTTAGAAAAAGCGCCGCCCCGACGGCCAAGAAGAAATAGAGAAGCGGTAAGACAGCCAGGGCTAACCCAGGAAAGAGGAATCAATATCCATAACTAAGAGTGTGTAAGTCGGTTAAGAGGGATAAGAGTTGTCAGTACATGCTAAAGGAATAGCAAGGTTAGCCATTATTGTTGCTTTGATGGTGGTAGTTGCCAAGCTGCTGGTATTTGTTCTGGAGATTCTGCTGGCTGCCTGGTTTGGTACTACCTTTGTTAAAGATGCCTACCTGGTGGCGCTGGTCATCCCCTATCTTATCTTCATTGTCGGTACGGAGACTATGCTGGTCAGTTTCGTTCCTATATTTATGACATTGTTAGCCCAGGGTAATTCTGAGGATACGAGAGAAGTGGTTAGCTCTGTGATGAACATCAGCTTCCTTTTTCTGGTGATAATTTGTGTAGCCTATGTCCTCCTGGCACCATGGATTATTCCCTTAATTGCTCCTGGATTTGACGAAGAAAGTTTATCTTTAGCCGTCCAATTAACCCGCATCATTTGTCCGATTATCATCTGGGGTGGATTAATAGGATTGTTAGTTGCTCTATTGAACTCTTTTAAGCGATTCACTCTAACAGCCTTGAGGTTTACCCTCTATAATTCAATCATTATTGGTTTTGTCTATCTTTTCCGCTCTCGGATGGGGATATTCTCCCTGGCTCTGGCAGTCAGTGGTGCAGCATTAGCTCAGTTTTTTTTACTTCTGGCAGGATTGTGGAAAAGAAAAAAGTATTATAGATTTACTATTAATTTGAAACATCCGCAGGTTAGGACGATGGGTAAAGCAGTGGTTCCAGTGACACTAGGGGGCGTTCTAGTTCAGCTCAATTTTCTTATAGAACGGGTGATGGCTTCCGGATTAGCGGAAGGAAGTATCTCTTCCCTTGATTTTGGCTATAAATTAATGAGAATGCCTTTTGAAATCTTTGCCGTGGCTATAGCTACGGTTGTTTTTCCTAGTATTGCTGGCCTGGTTATCGCTGAAGAGGGCTCCAGGCTGAGAGAGGTTTTTGTCTCTTCCTTAAAGATAATAGGATTTATTACTATACCGGCTACCGTTATCTTGATAGTGGTGAGGGTTCCTCTAATCCAGGTATTGTTTCAGCGGGGCGAATTCAATGTCGCTTCTACTAGAATGACGGCTACGGCTCTCTTATACTATTCGTTCGGTTTGTTCTTTCACGCAGCAAATTTAATTTTTATCAGGACTTACTATGCCTTCAAGGATTTCCTGACCCCACTTAAGCTTGGTGTCATCACCATTGGGTTTTACATTTTTTTCAATTTTATATTTATTCGCTATCTTAAGCACGGAGGTCTTGCCTTAGGCTCCTCCCTGGCTGCTGTCTGTTATAGTGTGATGCTCTTCACAGTCCTGCAGAAAAAGATGAAGAACCTGGGTAGGATTGATTTGGGGGGCTCCTTTGTTAAGATATTGATTGCCTCACTTGTAATGGGCCTCACCCTCCTGCTGGTGGGTAAAATAGGGTTAGATTCTGCGGCGGCAAAAACTGCCTTTTTATTGGGGATAGGGGTACTAAGTTATGGAGCTGCTTGCTTTGTTTTCAAAGTTGAAGAAGCAGGCAAATTATGGAAGATGGGTAGACAGTTTATTGCTAAGAGGATTAACCTCTTTTAGGAAAAACTCTATGAGTCAAAATTCAAAGAAAGAATCTGCTTGGTTTGCAGGGCGAAGTGCATTATTAGGGGTGTCAGTCGCAATAGCTCTCTGCTTTACCCTTATCAGCCTTTACTCAATGGGCGTTTTACCGCTAGAATTAGTCCTCGTCGCATCTATTGTGCCTTTTCTACTCTGGTTATTTTCTGAACGCCAGGAAATACTGCTATTGACAGTTATTGCTGCTTATTTCACTGCCGGCTATTTCTCCGGTAGCTTAGTAGCCGGAGGTTTGATAAGGAGCTTGTTTTTATTGGTAATATTACTGGTCCTGCTGTGGAAATTAGGGGCAAAAAAAGTTATCAGGCGAATTTCAACTCCCCTGGATAAAATAATATTCATCTGGTTAGCTATTATTTTGCTTTCATTGATTTACGGTTTCTACTTCAGGCACAATGAAAGCAGGTATCTCATCGGCGACCTCTATAAATTTATAGAGATATTCTTAGTTTTCTGGCTGACTACTTTCATCCTCAAGAACGATAAACAAGCCAGGTCTCTCATCTGGGGGTTTTTTGTCGTTGCCCTTGTATTTGGTGGGATTGATTCTATTGCTTTTTTCGGGAGATTCTTGCTGGTGGGCAGTGCTCTATTGGCGAGGGTGAGAGCAGCAGCTCAGTTCTCTTCGCTTTTTGCTTTGATATTAACAATTTCTTTGATTCTACATGAAAAAAGAGGACCAATCAAAACCGTTCTGGTAATTTTAGGTTTTGGCTTTCTCATCAGCTTTCTTCTGACTTTTCTTAGAACAGGTTATATTGCTATTCCTCCTACCTTGATTTTTATCTTCCTTTTGTATTTGTACAAAAACAGGGGGCATGCGCTGGGGGGCGTGCTCAGGTTTGCTCTTTTTCTGCTTTGTCTGTTGATATTGGTTGTGTCGGTCGATTTGGTGTTGAACGCGCTAGGTTTCAATATAGAAATAATTGAAGCATCTTTTGTTCGTCTTGAATCTCTCATTGACCCCGCTTCAAGTGAGCCAATGGGAGTTAGAACGCTAGAACTTAAGTCTATCCTTTCTCAAGTTCTAGCTCATAGTCCTCTATTGGGGAATGGTTTAGGAGGAGAGTATTACAGTGCCACCCTGGTTGAAGAAGAAATAGAATGGGGCATGAAACATTTTGTTCATAACAATTATTTTGATTTTCTCATAAGAACAGGTATATTGGGATTTATAGTCTTTATTGTGTTTGCATTTAAGTATTTAAAAGACGCGATAAGATTCTACTTAAAATCCGAAAACAGCTTCTATCAAGGGGTTATACTGGGTTGTATTGGGATTTTTATTTCCTCCTCTATCATTGCTTTATCTACCAGTGTCCTTTATTCGCCATTTCTGTTTATGATGATGGCTATAACATATTGTATTGCCAGTATCGAGGAAAAAAAAGATGCTAAGGAAAATTTGTCTGATAGTGAGCCGGGCAGACTAAATATTTGAGGTAAGGAATAGTCTTGCAAGCGAGAGTCTTGAATGAGATGGAGCTGGAAATTTTGATTCTCAGTTATAATACGCGGGAACTTCTTAGAGATTGTCTGAATTCAGTCTATCAGAAGATTAAAGGAATTGAGTTTGGAGTGACGGTAGTGGATAATGACTCCGGCGATAATAGTACGGAGATGATTAAAACCGAATTCCCTAAAGTTAAGTTAATTAAAAATAGAGAAAATCTGGGATTTGCCAGAGCCAATAACCAGGCAATCAGGCAGAGTGGGGCAAGATATCTTCTTTTACTTAATCCCGATACTAGCCTCGGCAATAATTCGTGCTGTGAAATGCTCAGGTTTATGGATGAGCGCCCTGAAGTAGGTATTCTGGGTTGCAGGCTCCTGAACACTGATGGAACCATTCAACCATCTAATAGTAGTTTCCCCAATTTGTTTACTGAATTCTTGCGAATTTTTCAATTAAAAAGATTAATCCCCGGCATAGGGTTAAGGGAAAAAGTGGGGGAGAGACTGAGTGGAATATTAGGCTCGACATTAAGAGAGTACTTTCGAGTCTATTGGGATTCGGAAAGAATTCGGGACGTCGATTGGGCAAGCGGTGCCTGTTTGCTGGTAAGGAGAAGAGCTATAGAGGATGTGGGACTACTGGATGAGAGTTTCTTTATGTACTATGAGGATGCTGATTGGTGCTACCGAATGCGAAAGGGAGGCTGGAAAACCTGTTATTTTCCTTTCTTCGAGATTGTTCATTATATTGGTAAAAGTGATAGCGGATTTAACCCCAGGACTTTTGTTGAACGGCACAAAAGTATGTACCACTATTTCAGGAAACATCAGGGTATAAAAGCAGTTTTTTTGCTGAGATTACTCATTTTTAGTGGTTTTACTCTACGATGGCTGGGACTGCTGGCGATTTATCCTTTCAGTGGGGAGGAGCGAAAGGAATTAGGAAAGAAGTTATACGGTTACTTAAAGGTTATCGCCATCAAAGGCAGGTCTGTGGGAAAGGTGAATCAATGAAGGCGGTGATACTGGCTGGAGGTTTAGGTAAGAGGCTGAGGAGAGCCGTAAGAGATAGACCTAAATCAATGGCCCTGGTGCTGGGAAAACCTTTTCTAGAGTATCAGATTGAGCAGTTAAGGAAATATGATGTAATAAAGATAGTGCTTTGTGTGGGCTACCTGGCAGAGCAGATTAAGAGCTATTTTAAGGATGGGACGAAATTTGGTATAGACATTAGATATGCGGTGGAAAAAGAGCCCCTGGGGACAGCCGGGGCCCTCAAGAACGCAGAGAATTACCTGGAGGATAAGGCGTTTCTGGTCTTGAATGGAGACTCTTATTCAGAAATTGACATTACTGGATTTATTCAGTTCCATAGAAAGAAAGGGGGAATGGGAACAATTCTCCTCACCAGAGTTAGCCAGGCGCAAGATTATGGATTGATCAAGATAGATGAGGATAACCGGATCACAGGGTTCGTTGAAAAGCCCGGGAAGACTCCTTCTGGCAGCGTAATTAGTGCTGGAGTTTATCTGCTAGAACCTCAGATATTTACCTACATTCCCGAGGGAAGGCAAGTCTCCTTGGAAGAAGAAATCTTTCCTCGGTTATTAAATGACAATGTGCCACTTTTTGGGTATTCAAGTTCGGGCTACTTCGCTGATATTGGAACATCTCAAAGATATGCCCAAACCCAGAAGGATTGGAAGCATCTATTGAGGTGAATAAGGACCTGTCCCTTTACTTTGCAAATTTGGGAAGGGGAGATCGTATTATTTCTTCACTAAAGGAAGCTATAAGAGAATGGAAATTACAGAAAAATGTATACTTTGTGGAGGCAAAGAGTTTCTGGATATGCCTTATTATTACGTATACCTAGATCACAGAATAAAAATAATTGGGTGCAGGAAGTGTGGCTTGGCAACCCTGAATCCGATGCTCTCAGAAAAGGAAGTGGAGGCTCTGTACACCATAGGTTATTTTGAGAAGGATTTTCGTTGTGGCGCCAGCAAATCTTATAAACGTGTTGCCCTGCGGATAAGAGATGAATTTCTGTGTCATCAGCTGGAGGAAATAAAGCAGTTTGTTCCTCAGGGAAAAGTGTTGGAAATTGGCTGCGCGGGAGGTGGAGCTTTATTAGCTTTCAAAGAATCGGGCTACCAAGCGTGGGGAGTTGAACTTAACCAAGAGATGTCGAGATGGGGGAAGGACAATCTGGGAGTAAAAATACTAGTGGGAACGCTCCAGGAGCAAGATTTTCCTGCTGACTTCTTTGACCTGGTTTACATGGGTGATGTTATCGAACACATAAGAGATCCCGTTGCCTTCTTGAAGAAAGTGAATCTTGTTTTAGGGAATGGGGGCTTCCTAGCAATGGACATTCCTCTTGAGATAAATTCTCTTTTTGCCAGGTTGTGCCAGAAATTGGGAATCGTTCGTAAGAAGCACCATAAGCCGTATCATCTCTATTCTTATGTACCTGAGACGCTTCGAGCTTTGCTCAAAATATGCGGGTTCCAGACGCTTCTGTTCCAGCAACGAAAGATTCTTAGGAAGCATTCTTGGATGGGAATCATTGATTTTCCAAATTATCTTCTAACTCATATGATAAATGAATTCGGTGATAGAGGATTTGCTATCGCTCAAAAGAAGGATTAATAAATGCTTATTCGTTCTAAAGCACCTCTAAGGATTAGTTTTGCTGGGGGCGGAACCGATGTCCCCCCATATCCTCAGGAGCGAGGCGGCGTAGTACTCAGTTCTACCATAGACAAATATGTCTATTCTACCCTAATTCCTCTTGAGGATAAAGACGAGGTAGAGGTTAATTCTCTGGATTATGATATGACCATAAAATATAAAAATGAAGAGGATCTGGAATACAATGGGAAGTTAGATCTGGTCAAATCGGTACTTAAAACAATGAAGGTGATGGGCAAAGGAATCAGGGTCTATCTTCACAGTGATGCTCCCCCCGGCTCAGGATTAGGCGCTTCATCTACTATAGTGGTCTGTTTGATCGGTCTTTTCAAGCACTGGCTGAATAGGCCTTTAACCAACTATGACATTGCTGATTTAGCCTATCAGATCGAGAGAGTCGATTTGGGAATAAAGGGGGGCTTGCAAGACCAATACGAAGCAACATTCGGGGGATTCAACTTCATCGAGTTCCTCAAGGATGCTGTTATTGTAAATCCTTTAAAGATTTCACCTGATATCGTTAATGAACTTAATTATAATTTGCTTCTTTGTTACACTGGTAAGAGAACATTGTCCGGTCATATTATTCAAGAGCAAGTAGAAAAATTTGTGACAAAGAAAAAAGAGGTAGTGGAAGCGATGGATAGATTGAAGGAAGTCACCATTGAAATGAAGAATGCTTTGCTTCAGGCAAGACTGGATGACTTCGGGAAGCTTCTCCATGATGCCTGGCAATATAAGAAAAAGATGGCATCCAAAATTACCGCTCCTTTTATAGATGAGATGTATGAGGCTGCTCTAAAGAGAGGAGCTCTGGGTGGTAAGATCCTGGGAGCCGGTGGGGGAGGTTACCTTTTGCTCTATGCTCCCTTTGATAAAAAACAGGCGATTGCTAAGGACCTGGAGAAACTGGGAGGGCGAATGGTTGACTTTAATTTTGAGTTTGAGGGACTTCGAAGCTGGGAGATTAAGTAAGCTGGAAAGGAGAAGTGGTGGAAAAAATTGTGAAAGATATTTTAAATGAGAGCATCAGGGTCAAGAAAAAAATAGTTGACGACCCATCTTTGCTGAGCCAGATTAATAAGATATCCTCGCTAATCGTAGAGGCTTACAGAAGAGAGAAAAAGGTGATTCTATTTGGGAATGGGGGTAGTGCTGCTGATGCTCAGCATATAGCAGGAGAATTGGTGAACAGGCTCTACCTGGAACGAGAGGCTCTGCCGGCAATTGCCCTTACCACGGATAGCTCAGTATTAACCTCTATCGCCAATGACTATGATTACTCTAGAATTTTTGCCCGCCAGGTAGAGGCTCTGGCTAAAGAAGGTGATGTGGTGATCGGTATAAGCACCAGCGGCAGTTCTTCCAATGTAATAGAGGCAGTAAAAACAGCCAAAGAGAAAGGGGCCAAAACAGTAGGCTTTACGGGGAACAAGGGAGGGAAGCTGGCTGAACTGGTAGATTTTGTGATAAGTGTGCCTTCTGATGAGACCCCAAGAGTTCAGGAGAGCCATATTACCATTCTCCATATCATTTGTTGTCTGGTAGAAAGAGAATTGTTTGGGGATAAAAGTAGGGGATAGAAATAGAGTCGTATTTTTAGCTCAGGATGAAACTATTAATGAAAAAGATTTTAGTATTATACTCGCGAATTCCTTATCCTTTAATCGGAGGCGATAGAATAAGGATTTATTACACTGGCAAGACCCTTTCCAGAAGACATAAGGTTGATCTGGTCTGCCTAAATGAAGGAAAAGTGAGAAAGGAATATAAGGAGAAACTAAAAGAAATATTCAATGAAGTCATTATTTTTCCTTATTCCCGTTACAGATTCAGGTGGAACGCTCTTGCAGGAGTTGTCTCAAAGAAACCTCTGCAAGTTCATTATTACCGCTTCAAGAAAATGCAGAAATGGATAAACAATAATTACCGAAATTATGATCTAGTCTTTGCTAATCATATTCGGACAGTTGAGTATCTAAAGAAGATAGACTGTCCCAAAATAGTTGATTTGCATGATGCTATTTCTATGAATTATATTGAGGCAGCCAGGAGAGTAACAGGGCTCTGGAGAGCTATATATTGGATGGAAAAGGGACGAGTACTACCCTATGAAGTGAAGACGGTAAATGAGTTTGCTCGGTCATTTATAGTATCAGATATAGACAGAGATTATCTTATTCAACAGGGGGCTGCTCAGGAGAAAATCATTACTATACCGGTAGCAGTGAAGGACGAGGTGATTAATAGGTCTTCTCAGGCAAAAGAAGAAGACCAGATTGTTTTTTTTGCCAAGATGGATACTCTTCCTAACAGGGATGCTGCCATTTATTTTGCCAAAGAAGTATTCCCCCTATTAAGAAAAAAAAATAGAAGTTTGAAGTTTATTATCGTGGGGGCAAGACCACCTAAGGAGGTGCTTAGGTTAGAAGGAATTGCTGGAATTAGAGTTACCGGCTTTGTGGAAGACCCCTATAATTTTCTTGATAGTTGTAAAGTATTTGTGGTGCCTCTGCGTTTTGGCGCAGGAGTCCAGAACAAGCTTCTTGAGGCTATGGCTTTAAGAAAGCCGGTTGTTACCACTTCCCTGGCTGCCAAAGCTATCAAAGGGAAGGATGGAAAACATTTTTTGGTGGCTGATGGTCCGGTAGAGATGGCCAACAGGATATTGGGGCTATTGGAGGATAAAGAGAAAAGAGAGTCCCTGGGTGAGGAAGCCAGAGCTTTAATAGAGAGGGAGTATACCTGGCGTACAGTGGGACAGAAATTGCTAAGAGAAATTGACAGAGTTATTTGAAGTAGTTTTTGACTTTGTTTTTTATAGGTGCTATATTGTGAAAAATCTACTTCAAATGTATTACTATAAGCGAGATTCTAATGTGGCTGAAGTTCTTACTTGTGTTTGCCATTGCTCTTATTCTTTCTCTGTTTTTAACTCCTCTGGTGAGGAAACTTGCCTTAAAATTTGGTATTATAGAAAAATCTAACCCGCGCAAATCACATAAGAAGGTTATTACCTGCCTGGGAGGAGTGGCTATATATACTGGTTTTATCATAAGCTTAGTCTTTGCCTCCCTCTTTTTTATTGGAGACCTTGATTCCTTTTTTCTTCGCAATCTGGTTGGTTTATTTATTGGAGCCACTATTATTGTAGTTTTAGGATTAATTGATGATACGCGCGGGACTACTGCTCTGCAGAAAGTTGGATTGCAGATAATGGCAGCTTTGGTGACATCCGTTATCTTTGATATTAAAATAACTTACTTGATTCTTCCTACCTTAGGGAAGATCGATTTTGGCGTACTGAGTATACCTATTACTCTTGTCTGGGTTATAGGTTTAACTAATGCTCTCAACTGGGTAGATGGTTTAGACGGCCTGGCAGCAGGGATTACTTCCATTGCCTGCATTTCTCTTCTCATAATTGGCTGGCGTGGCGGAGAATTAGTTAGCGCCGTAATAATAATCGCTCTTCTGGGCGCCACCTTAGGTTTCTTGAAGTATAACTTCTACCCGGCTAAGATACTTATGGGGGATACGGGAAGTAATTTTTTAGGCTTTGTCCTGGCCAATGTGGCGATTATGGGAAGTCTTAAGTCAGCAGCTATTCTTTCTTTGATGATTCCAATTCTGATTCTGGGAGTTCCCATTTTTGATACCCTCTTTTCGGTATGGCGGAGGGTCCGTTTAAGTAAAAATCCTATTACGCCGGATACCGATCATCTCCATTATCGCTTAATCAAACTGGGACTAACTCATCGACAGGCTGTTCTGGTGATTTATAGTATCAGTGGCGTTTTGAGTCTATGCGCCATCTTTTTGCACCGAAGTGCCACACTTAGCTCTGTGGCCATTGTTGTCTTCATCCTGGGTATTCTGGCTATGCTTATGTGGAGACTGAAGTTGCTTTCTATAACTTTCAAAAATGACAGATAGAGTTGTCGGGCGTAGGATTGGTTTTGTTGGATGAAAAAGAGAATGTATGATGTTCTAGTAGTGGGAGGGGGGCCGATCGGTTCCTATACTGCTTATCAGCTTGCCGACCTGGGATTTGAGGTGATTCTGATGGAAGAGGATGATGAGGTGGGCAAGAATGTTATTTGCACAGGTGTTATTAGTACAGAAGCTTTCCAGCGTTTTAACCTGCCTAAAAGGTCTATAATTTCTGAAATAAAGACTATGACTTTTTTTTCCCCATCTTCTGTGACTATAGACTATACATCCTCTTCTACTTTGGCTCTGGTGGTAGATAGAGGTTTATTTGACCGGGGTATCCTAGAGCAAGCCAAGAAGAAAGGAGTGGATGTTCATTTGGGGGAGAAGGTTTGTCAGGTTAATAGTTATGAGGATTTTGTGGAAATAGAGTCGGGAAATGAAGATTGTAGGAAGAAGGTAAGAGCAAAAGTTGTAGTGCTCGCTACGGGCATTAACTACCAACTTCATCGGAGTTTGGGGCTAGGCTTACCTACCGGTTTTATGCAGGGGACTCAGACGGAAGTGGAAGTTAAAGGTCTTTCTGAGACAGAGATTTATGTGGGGAAGAGAATTTCACCGGGAGCCTTTGCCTGGGCGCTGTCCCTGGGTAATGGATGGGCAAGAATGGGGGTTTTGGCTGAGAGTAAAGGAGTTTCTTATCTCAAGGGATTTCTTAAAGAAAGATTTGCTGAAAGAGTCAAACAAGAAAGTCCCAGGATTTTTCAGAAAAGAATAGCCTGTGGAGCAGCCAAAAGGAGTGTCAGAAATCGCATTCTTACGGTAGGAGAAGCAGCTGGTCAGGTGAAGACTACCACGGGTGGCGGCATCTTCTACGGTCTTTTGTGTTCTGAGATAGCTGTGAATATTCTTCAAGAAGGTTTCTCCAAACAGGATTTAAGCGAAAAGCAGCTTGCTCAGTATGATAAATTATGGAAGTCTAAA
>Ga0315546_1002067_pt1 | contig 11968 bp, 7 predicted proteins | sample SalMarSW160170MG_FD_203833 | JGI IMG/M metagenome (GOLD analysis project Ga0315546, IMG submission 203833) | Salt marsh sediment microbial communities from the Plum Island Ecosystem LTER, Massachusetts, United States - Salt Marsh Sediment SW1601-170 ... | reverse complement strand
ATCCGCAGCATCAAACACTACACCACCCAATGAAACGTGAAAAAGAAACATCAAAGAAAACGTTCAAGATAGAGTTAACCCTCAAAGAAAAACCAAGAAAAATGCAATAAGCAGTTCAGAACTCTACCTTTCAGGTATAAACACCGTGTCAACCAGAAAAAACAAGCAGAAGAACTCGAAAAGACACCAACCACAAGATCTACAAACTAATTTCTAAACAGCCTAGCGCGTGTAAAAGTATGGGGGGATGGGATTCGAACCCGCCACACAAAGGAGATATCACCCAATCCTCCTTTTTTGGGGATAAAAACGCATTGGTAGGACGGGGCTGAAAAAGCTCCGTACGGGATGTAACTAACCTAAAAAGATAGCAGTAACTTTGGAGAGGCTACTTGTTCAGGTTATGGATGGCAACAGCCAATAAACCTCCCAATTTAAAGATATCTAGTAACTAATTCTGTATACAATATTGTTTTATATCTATGTAATAGGTAGGTGTATCAACGCTTATGTTTTGAATCTAATCTCTATTCATTAATTATTGAGTTGTGAGAGTTGACTGAGCAAGGAAAAATGGCATATCTTGAAGAGAAAATTGAAGAGGGAACAAGAAAGAAAAGGGCTGGCTGGAGTTTTTTTATTATTGGAATTATTGTTACTTTGATAGGTTATGTCTTTTATGATTTTCATATAAACCACTATTTAATAACACAAACGGGAAGGAAAGTTCTTCTTCGCTCAGAATATCCATTTTAATTTGTTGGGCTTTTTTTGGTTATTGTTGGAATAGTTATTATTTCAATTGGGATTGTAAAGAAAGTCTATTCTAGGGTTTGAAATGCTTGTGCAACCAAGATTTATAACATGCATACCTGTAACATAGGAGAAGCCATTATTTCCTAATCAACCCCGATTGTTTGTCTAACTGAAGAGACACACCTGAATACAAATATGTAAAAGAAATTGTCATCGATATGATCCCTGCTACGGTGAAAGTCATTTAGTTCACTGAAAGATGATTCCCGTCAAATCAGGGATGCTTAATACACGTATATGGAAGTTACAGGCATAAACAGCGCAAATGTTATATTCATTTCAGATTGGTATATGTTGATATTACCATTTGCCGGAGAGGGGAAGGAGTTTGAGAATGAAACTAGTTGGGTTATGCCTTTTTCTATTTTTAGTTGCTGCATCTATGATCCCAGTTCAGGGTGTTGGTGAGGGAGAGTGGATCGTGAACTATCGAGTGGAAGACTTGAAGACAGGACAGATCATTATAGAGAGTGATTTTCAAACAGGAGAAATCAACGAATATGTTCCACTATTTGCGGGATCGGAGTTACTTGTGACAATTACGGTGGATGTAGCCATTACAGCCACTTACGCTACTTTGAGGCTCGCTACTAACTTGGAACCTTCAACCATTGAAGATAGATACTGGCAACTTCCGGCACAGGATTACCAGTTTGTGGACTATAATCCCGCTCTACAATATGTAGAGTTCCAACAGGTTAAAGGAAATTTCACCATATTATGTTATGGGAGAATTTCTACTGGGATTACTCAAGAAAAAATTGACGGGTTCGTGCTACACAAACCAGAAGACTATTTTCTAATCAAGCTAACTAGTCCTAGCGGTGAACTTTTAGACCAAATCAAAAGTGACGTACTCGATGCTGAACTCGCTGAATACCGAAACCTTCTTGAGAAAAGAGGAGACAAGTTGGAAACCCTTAAGAATACGGGAGTTGCCCCGGGATACCTTGAAATTTATGAGGGTGTTCTTGAACAAGCAGAAACTCAGGCAGAGCTTGGGTTCGTTGATGAAGCGATTGCTATCTTAGACCTACTCGCAGTCTCTCAAGAGCCTGTTTCGTCGAGTGTTGAAATTCTTTTCTTGCCAGTAATGGGGGGTTTAGCAATTGCAGTAGTTGCAATGGGATTCTTATACCTAAGGGCTAGGAGTAAGAGGAGCTATGTTTTATCGGTCATTGAAGATCAAATTAAGGATCTGGAAGGGTTGACCCTGAGAGCCTCAAAGCTTGATAGAACTATTTCCTCAAGATTGGAGTCCATTAAAGAAAGACTGAAGAAACTAATTTGGGCGTAATTCAAAATGATACCATATCAAAACAGTGTGATGTTGATCGGGCTAGGCTCGGCAGGAACTAATATTGTAGAAGCTTTCTTGAATCACAAAAAAACCAATGAACTACTAAAGAGCGATATTACACGACTTTCTCTTATGGCAGTTGACATAGCTGATCCAGAAATCAGGAAATTACAGGAGAGCAATGTGAAAATGGCAAATCTCATGAAGAAGCAGGGGATTCCAAGAGAAAGAATGAGGCTAAATGCTCAATCAATAAAGTTTCCAACTGCCGAAGCAATGTTCGACTTCATTGATAAGAAATATAATGAATATCTTCTGAGTGAAGGAGCCAAACTCGAAAACTTCAATCCATGGCTCCGCTCAACAAGGGCCATACCTCCTTTAGCTGGAGGCGCGGGCAGAAGAAGAGCGCTAGCAAAGGCAGTATACGTCTTAAACTATTACCAGCTTGGCATAATGAGAGGTTTTATAAATTCATTTAAAGAACAGGCTCTCTCGTCGATAATTAGTCCAACCGTCGTCTTGATATATGGACTAGGGGGAGGCACTGGAAGTGGGTTGTTCTGTGAGTTCACTAGACATTTAAGAAAAGTATTGGGATCCAGTGTACCGATTATAGCTTTTGTAATCATTCCATGTGGAGGGGATGACCCTCCAGCAAAGGGAACCTCGGCATTTACGGCTATGAATGAATTATCTCTATTGTTGAATAGGGATTACAATGAGTATATCAGCAAGTCGTTTGGTGACATCTATCAAAACCCATTGAATGCCCTTGTTTGGTTGCCATTAAGGCCTGCATACACAAATGTAGGCAACATCGTTACTGCCCGAAGAGATATGGATGAAATGATTGTTGATATGCTCTATGTTTTGATGGATTTCGATTTGGCTGATCTTTTAGGAGGAATAGGGACTGAGGTTGGGCTCACAGATAATTTCGTTCATACGTTAGGTATGGTCAAGGTAATGTATTCGGTGGACGATTACATATCAGCCTTTAAGATATATTCCGAAAAACTTCAATCATTATATGAGTTTAGAAAAGAGAAGCTCGATATTTTTAATGGAATCGAAAACATCATCAAAGTAAACAGTGATGTAACGAGGGATTTCTACAAGAAGTATCTGATAAAGTCTGGCACCTACGCTGAAGAGGAGTTTGATGAGAAAGTCAAGTCTATTATTTATGGCAATCCAATGCTTGAAGAAGACTATGAATTGCATGTTAAATGTATAGCGGAGCAAGCAAGAAATTGGCTAAGCGATCTAATGAAGTTTCTATCAACCATCAGATTGAATACAGGCTGCGGACCACTAGAGCGGAAAATAGTAAAGTTGGTGCTCAGAAAAAAGAAATCTAGGAAAAAAGACAACCTGGAAACCTTGCTCACACAACTTGAAAAAACACACCTTGACTTCTCTGTAAAGAAAGCTGCCATCTTTGAGCGCTTGAAGCAACTAATTCCCGGTTCACAAGTCTTCACCGTAAGGCAAAAGAAACTTTTAGAGGATTTAATGAATCTGACGGATCTTGTTGAAAAAGCTCTCAAAATTCTTAGGTTTTATGATGAGACTCGGATCTTTACTGAAGAAGTAATCAAATATTACGAGGGTCTTCCAGAATCTGAGTCTGAATTAAAAGATTTGAAAAATATTCGATCTCAATTAGCAACGCTCTATTTAGTTGTACAGTTAATGCTTAGAACACCATCCGATGAAGCAAAGATGATCGATGATCACCTTAGCTACGTACATGAAGACAGGAGCAAGATCATGGATAAACGGGGATCTATCGATAATGAACTTGTCATAATACAAGAGGAAAAGAAGAGAAAAGAATTCGACAAATCAAAAATGGAAAAGAAGTTGCACAAGTTCTTAAGTTCAAAAAGATACGCCAGAGAACAATTTACAATGTGTGAACGGGATCTAACAAGAATAGCGGAAGAAGAGGCTTACATCCTTGAAGAACTTGAAATCCTCGAAAATAACATCAAATTGTATGATCAGCTAGCTAAAAAACTTGAAATCACTTCCGAATATCGTAAGAGATTGAACAAGATTGTTGAGTTGTCTAGAGAATATGAAGAAAAGCTCTCGCATATAGTTGAACCCAAGAAATACTTTGAAAGATCAACCGAGCTCACTGAAGGAGAGCAAACGAAGATAATCTTCAAAATACTAGCCGAACAAGAAGACACGCTCTCCAGAGAGGTAATAGTAAATGAAATAATTGATATGGAACACTTTACTGATTACATGAAGAGCATCATACGAGTTTTCAAAACACCAAGCATCATGGGATATAAACCAACCTATAAATCCGATTACATTTGGGTAACTGTGGAGACCCCTGCGAAGCTATGGAGTGAAAACCTAACACAAGAGCTGTACACTTCACTTGCAGGATACGTTACCAGCGAGGTATCACGAACAATAACCGTACGGGTAATCGAGTCTCGGGAGCCATGGACAACTAGAATCCTAGTTGTGGGTGGTAGAGGAAAGCCAGAAGACCTTGAATCATTTGATGAAATGCAACTCCTGTATAGTAAAGCTAACGATTTCGAGAAGAATTTCTCTCGTTCCTATCTCCTTGAACATGGAATTTCAGCAAAACAACTTGTTGAAGAGATAAAAAATAACAATCAGGAGAAGAAATAAAGCGCTAGGAAGATTAGTCCTCAATCTTTTACTAAACTCTTAACGATTCCTTGCCATTCTTCCTCACTTATAAACCCACGATCTATTGCGTCACCTTTTATCGCGTTTACATCTTTCTCCATCGAAGTGAACATCTCAGTTACATCGAAGCCTCCCACAAACATAACAACATCTATTCTGTCACTGGTATCTTCTACGTATATAGGGTCACTGAAGTAGATAGATTTGAGGCTGGCTTTGTCCTTAAACCAGTTGACTATTGATAACTCAATTTTTTCCCTTGGAAGTTTGCTCTTCAATTGAGAAGGAATACGAAGAAGAACATAGAGCACTGATGCGCTTGATATGTCAAATGTTAAAAGAGGTCTGAGTAATGCGGTGGCGAGTACATTTTCTAGTGAGCCATAAATCCTAAGGCTAGCTCCTGTGGCTGATAGAACCGTAAAAATTTTGATATTAAAAGATCTAGACAATTCAGAGAGTTCTTGAACGACCGTTTCTTTTGCCAATAGTAATTCTAGTAGATAATTGAGGAATATGTTGCCCGTTATCTTGGCGCCTTTTCTGTTGACTCCCACGTAATTTTCAAGATTATCCCTGTTTATGAGTAAAACTGGTGTAGAGTCCATGGATACGCTTATTCCGATGGACGAAAACGCGTTAAAGTGAACATCTGGTGGCTGTAGTTTTGATGGCAATACTGCTAATGATACTGCATTTATGTTTAATACTTTTAATTGTGAACTTAATGCGGGTAATAGAGCACTGCCAACACCATCCCATATAGAGGATACAATAATTGCTTGACGTACACTGTCTATAGGTTTGTTTTTTAGGCGCGCGATAAATGCGTCATTTTTTATGATATTAGGGTAAACATGAAACCAAAAATATGTGTCAAGTTTTGTGTCTAGGCCTAGAATGTTATATGGCTCAAGACGGGATTGGCTCCATTTTCTTATATCCTCGCTTGATTTATCAATAAAGATGCGCAAAACATCATCAATTTTTTCTATGAAAGGTCCTTTTAGAAGAATCTGGATGGGATATTCACCAATGCATATGATAGCTTGCGAAGGGAACAATGGCTTTAATAGATCAATATGTTTTCCGATGTTCTCAATAACGTCAAAATGATGTTGACCGCTACCTATAAGCAATTGATCAATGTGTTTTCCGATGTTCTCAATAACGTCAAAATGATGTTCACTGATATCCATGAATACTCTCCACAACAAGCTTTAAGAACAGTTAAGCAAATTAAAGCTTTACATGATTTGCCTTGAAATCTTTCCGTAATTTGCACATTTTTCATCCACGAGCTTGGTACAGAAGAAGAAAGCAAAGAAAAAAAGAAGAGATGGAACGTGCGCTTAAACAGAAATCGCTTAGGGTATTGACGTTCATAGTAACATTCATTGGCATGATATTGGGTCTATCCTTGATCCCAATTTTTCCACAACCCTTACCGCTGCTAATATCCTTTCTAATAGCTTTTGCTGCTTTCATGAACCACTCGCGTACTGGTATGACGATGGGGTGCCTAGTTATTGGATTATCAGTGGTATACCACATGTCGAGGATAAATATTATATCGCAGATGAGTCCGATGCCTTTAGTTCGTCTAACCATTATTGTTGTCATTCCGGCAGTGTTTTTTATCATTCCAGTAATATTTCATCGCTATGAAGATGCTATTGCGATTAATCTAGGTATTATTGCAGCGATCCTCCTTTTCTTCGGCGAAACCTACTATTTTGCAATACCTTTAATCTTGGTCGCAGCGACCCTCTATAAAAAAACTAAATTAGGTCTCACGGTCACATACTACGCCATTATTTCGTTACCCCTTCAAATAATGCAATATTTGAATCATGTTCTTAATCTAAGCAATTCAGGATGGTGGGAAGATCCTGCAGCTGACCCATTTCTCTATGTTCCAGTGCAAGCGGTTTTCAAAAGCATGCAAGAATCAATGACTCAATTCAGAATACTTGAGGCAAACAAAGTTCTAGAAACTATTACCGGTCAAATTGAGTTCTCGGCTCAATACGATATAGTTTGGATTACGCAGGCGGTATTAGCCAGATATACCGATTCTCTTCCAGGCATAATTCTCTTTTTTGTAATAGTAATTGGACTGGTTTCGGCTACTGCTTTATTTGCGCGCGAACTAGTAACGAAAAGCCATACAATGAATGCCAAGTTGATTCTTTCTGTTGTTACATCCGCTAGTGCTACTGGGGTATTTTTCTTCTTATTAATTGGACTTCAAATCCCGTTAGCATTTAGGACTCAAGTTAATGGTCTACAGATTCTAGCCGGAATTTCTATGACTAGCCTATTAACAGGATTTGCAGCTTTGGTCAATTATGCGCCTAAGGCAGGTTTAGAAATCGAAAAACTTTCAAAACTGACCGTGGAAAAGGCACAAGAGCTAAAGAGAGTGCGTCTACAAGTTATTGAATGGTCACTGAACAAAGTGAAGAGCAGCATTTCCTTAGATGTTAGTTCTATTGAGGGAAGAACGCTGATAATCAAAAGCAAACTTGATAATATTATCAGCAACGTTCAAGCCAATTTGTATGACCTATCTGAATTAAACGAGAAATTCGATGAAGTAGACAAGGATCTGAGAAATGAAATTGACAAACTAATGGCTAACCTAGAAACTTCATTGGCACAATACCAAATATTCGTTTACAGTGAATACTCGTCATGGGTACGAAAACTTGAGGAAATTGGTTTAGAAGTTGGAACCACCGTAAAAACAGACTTTCAAAAAGAATTACCTCTGGAAATGAGGTTATATCTCATTAGAGAGGTATTGGAATCAGGAAGGGTTATTACCACTGAAGTCATACAGGTCGCCGAACAAACTTACGACATTATTAGGTTCTTATACGATCCAAATCTTCCTGAGAAAAGCTTAGCAGTAACATTTGCTAGGAAAAAACTTGACGAAAAAGTAGTTTCAGGGATTGCGTTGAATGCTCTTTTTGCTGCACTCCATAATTGGCAGAAGCAATATAGTGCTGAGATTTCCAAGTCTATGGACTGTCTTCAGAAATCTCTAAATTCAATAGTTAATCTAAGCACTCAAAGTGAAAGATTGTTACCAATCCTAGGCGATAATTTTCCGAAATTGATGGATCTTGTGAAAAGAGCTGAAGATGTCAGAATTTGCATGGAAAAAAAGACTTTGAATGTCATGAACATTCTAATCATAAGAGAAGTACTCCAATCTTCGTTAAGAATTGCTAGAGACGTACTTTTGATTGTTCAAGAAGAGTTAACGAGTAATGAGAAGGCAATCGAAAGTCTGCTACTCACGAAAGACTATTCGTGGGAGAAAAACGTTGAGTGGAGGAAACAAATAACATCTGAAATGGAGATGGTAGTTAACTCATCAAAGTATGAGCTGAGTCAAGTGATGGAAAATCTGCCCAGATCCTTATCCTATCTAGATGAGCTTGTAGGTTCAATAGTGGCATACAATGAGAAAAAGGAGATTTTACTAAATTACCCGCTAGCAGAAAGGGCTATTGAAGAGTTACTTAGGCAAAAGAAGCAGGTCTATGCCCAAGACCTACCATTTAACCTCAAGTATGCGGAAGAATATCTTAAACTGTTCTACAGCCAAAAATACCTCGAGTTTTCTTTTGACAGAGAAAACAATTGCCTCATGAAGAACGAATGAACGTGGATTTCACACCTATTTACAGCTGAATATTCAAATTATAGACCCATTCGTGTGCACTTGAATGTTAAAGCTTATATCATGTTAGGAGCAGTAGCTATTTTATAATGAAATTCCTAAAACAGCAGACCGAAACAGAATTTTCAGAATCTGCCGTGAAAGCCTATCTAATAGGTCTCGGTAGCGGTACGTTAGAGTTCATTGATGATACCATAAAGTTTCACATATCGAAAGGGCGCCTCAGAAAGCGGAAGGAACTTGTCAGGGAAATACCAATGGCTGACATAGAGGGAATGGACCGAGTTGGAAAGGAAATAAGCATTACATGGAAAGGAATCACTGACATATTTGTTATAGAAGAGACGGAATCAGCTGGAACAATATTCAAAAGGATACCTAAGGCTTCTAGAGAACAAAAAAAGGTGGTTGAAGATAAAGAAGTAGCGAAACAAAAAAGAAACGAAATTAGTAAGACAATTAGCATAACTATGAATATGGCTGATTCATTATTTGACATTCTCAGGAGTTTACACGGATGGGTTGACTGGAAACGCGTTGAGGGTTTCTTGAAGCGTTCTGAAGAAAACGCGGCGAGACTAACAGATCAAAAGATGGAAACAATAGAATTGGATTTTACAAAGCTTTCATTAGCTATAAAGGAACGCCTCCCAGAAGAAACCTCGAAAGAAACCTATAATCTTTTGAGGTTGTTGCATGATTATTTCGGTGGATTAGATTCAGAGAATGAGTTTCTTAAAGAAATTCATCCAAACTATTATGATGCAAAAACAACAATTCAAGCGCATTATCTGTTAAACGACATCGTACTAGGTACGATACTGGAAGATGAAGAAATTGGTAAAGAGCATAATGAGCTTATGATGACGCTAGAAGACTTGTCAAGGGGAACAGGCTTAAAAATTAATATTAATGCAATTAAAGACGTTATCGCCAAATTGGGTGGCGAGAAAGGAAACGAAAGTGCCATTGAAAAAAGCAGAGCAGTTTTCAGACAGCAACTAAACAACCTAATAGCTGGATGAGTGTTGGAAGACTGAACAACATCCAAGAAAGGGGAAGTTACGGGAGATAACCAACTCATTATTGCGAGCCACGCGCGCATCTACATTATTTGTCAAAAAATCTCAAGTGTCTTTTTAACATTAAACAACATAGTTTTCAACATTCTAAGCAGCACATTTCACATCAAGTTTAGAACAGGTTTTTTGTGTTCTTCCGTTTTCATGTTAGAAAAGCGATTCCGAAAAGCCTTTAAAATTTGGTTTCACGAAGAGGCTACATAGTAGCTACGTTTACATCAGAAAAGAAGCTCAAAACAGCCTTTTTATGTCTCAGTACATGAAAGAAAAAAATTCAAACCCTATACTTTGCACCAAAGGAGGGAAACTAGATGCGTTTGCATTGTTTCCAGAAAGTTTTAAGCTGTTCATCTGTATATTATATTGTGGTTGACAGATTTGGGGGTTCATCATTGAATAAAAGTATCCAAGCTTTGGCCGTTGTACTCTTTGTTTCTTTTTCGGTGGCACCTTTTTTGGTTCCCCATATTAATGCAACTGAGGATTCTTGGAGAACTATGGCTAAAATGCCTACGGCCAGAAGTGGACTTGGGGTTGCGGTTGTGGATGGTAAGATATATGCGATTGGAGGCTTCACTTCCAACTATCTCGGCACCAATGAAATGTATGATCCTGAAACAGATACTTGGACTACAAAAGCGTCGATGCTAAACCCAAGACGTAGGTTTGCGATAGCTGTTGTTGAAAATAAAATATATATAATTGGCGGAGCAGATCCCAACGGTTTTTCTTCAGTAAACCAAGTTTATGACCCAGCAACAGACACATGGGAAACCCTGACTCCAATGCCCAGCAGCAGAGCAGAGTTATGTGCCAATGTTATAGATGGAAAAATCTATGTGATAGGCGGAAGCTTTCATTATTATTGGCCAGAGCCAAGTAATTTAACTGAAGTTTACGATCCGGAAACCGACACATGGACCACAAAGGCATCAATGCCAACCACAGTTTACAGCTGCACCTCTGCTGTAATCGACAACAAAATCTATGTTGTGCCCACTAACAATATAGCTGGATGGAGTGGCCTTTTACAAATATATGACTCTGAAACTGACACATGGAGTTACGGGAAAGATGTACCCACTATAACAAATGTCCCGGTTGCGGCTGCAACCACAGGGGTTTATGCACCGAAAAGAATCTATGTTATGGGTGGTTATGAATTACCCGTCACCGGTCTAAACCAAATCTATGATCCAGAAACTGATACTTGGAGCCTTGGCACTCAAATGCCTACCCCTCGCTATAACATGGGCGTCGCTGTCGTAAATGATACATTATACGCAATTGGAGGTTACGATGATGGTAGCGCTACGCCTAGAACGGAAAATGAACGTTACACACCATCTGGTTACATACCAGAGTTTCCCTCATGGGCACCAATACTCCTTGTGCTCGGTATAGTTGCCGTTGCTGTAGTCATTTACAAACGAAAACTATGCAAAAATCAGGGCAGACAGAAATAGTGAAAATCCGCGTCTATGCTTGTTCTATTGCGGTTTCTTTCCTTCTAATTTAGAATACTGGTTTTTACGTTGATTTTGTCTTATGAATGAATGGGGTCATTGTTTTTGTTCTATTCCGCTGATGAGTTCATGGAGGTCTCTGCCCACGTATTCGCCTACGTAACCGCCTTCTAGCACCCCGAAAACTGGCTTCCCCAAAGCTCCCACCTTTTTTCCAATCTCTCTGTAGCCTTCATGAGTCAAACCCAGCGAAGCCAAGTCTCCTTGGTGAGCATCAAAACCCGCTGAAATACCCACAACCTCAACATTTGTCATGTCCACCTGACTCAAAGCCTGCTCCAAAGTCTTCAGATATAAAGAATCCCCAGCCGAATAGGGTAAAGGAAAATTTAGGCAGTTGCCCTGCGACATGAGACCTGTTCCGGGATAGGTGGGATGCCTATGCAAGGAGATGAAGGAGACTTTTGGGTCTCCTTGAAAAATTTCTTGAGTCCCATTTCCATGGTGCCCGTCAATGTCCAGAATCAAGGTTGACTTGTCCAGTTTTTTGATGGCTATGGCGAGGTTGTTGAAGTAGCAGAAGCCCAAGGTTGATGCTCCCATGGCTCTGCCGTTTCTGCCAGCGTGATGTCCTGGAGGTCTCATGAGAGAAAAGCCGTGTTTTTGGGCAGCCAGTAACGCTGCGCCAGCAGAGAGCAGGGCGTATTCGTAGATGTTTGGAGGTGCGGGTGTGTCCCCGTCCAGGTAGCTTCCAGCTTCTGCATTCTTGATCAAGTCAACGTATTCTCTGCTGTGAACACTCAACAGGTCTTGCTGTGAAGCTGGTTTTGGCTCCAGAAACTCATATTGCCTTAGGATTCCAAGGGCTTTTCTGATTCGCTCAGGCCTTTCTATGTGACCCGGCCAACTATACTCAAGA
>Ga0315546_1002059_pt1 | contig 12001 bp, 8 predicted proteins | sample SalMarSW160170MG_FD_203833 | JGI IMG/M metagenome (GOLD analysis project Ga0315546, IMG submission 203833) | Salt marsh sediment microbial communities from the Plum Island Ecosystem LTER, Massachusetts, United States - Salt Marsh Sediment SW1601-170 ... | reverse complement strand
AGCCGGACGAGGTGCTCGTTATCGTAGGTAATCAATCGCCGGTAGCTGATGCGGGTAGCGATACATTATTTTCTGCACCAGGATTTATGCAACTGGATGGGAGCGGTTCGTATGACCCTGATCCACCCGATGAGCTAATGTACGCCTGGAAGCAATTGCAGGGGCCGGAAGTAGTTGACTTTGTGGACGCGAATACGGCGACGCCGGAGTTTTTCAGTAACGTTGAAGGAGTATATGTATTTGAGCTTGTTGTTAATGACGGGTTTGTCGATAGCGAGCCGGATACAGTGATGGTGGAGGCAGGTGTTGTTACGAGTAATGCTGAGTTTTTCGATGTCAGTAGTACTGGTCAGCAGGGTATTTACTACCCTGATGTTTTCGGTACTAAAGTTATTTTCAGCGCCGGCGATGCCTACGATCCTTATAGCTGGGATATCAAGGTCATAGACCTGGTTGCCGGGCATGAGGATACATTTGTGGCTGGTGGGATTGATACTCAGCCCAAAATAGATGGCGACAGAATGGTATGGTCTGGCGGGCCAAATTATTTGGGTTTTACAGGTCCTGAATGCACCGGCGTTTTTGTTGCCGACATAGTGAGTGGAGAACAACAGACCCTACGGGCTGCGAGGAATACTGAATCATACAGCTATCCAGTTATCTCGGGTAATAAGGTCGTTTGGTTGCAGCATCTTGGTGTAAATAAGAACGACTATGCGAATTGGAACAACATGCCGTATGATATATGCGGTGCCGATATCACAGACTTAGAGAATCCTGTATATTTTACAATCGCAGAGGATGTTGGCCGACGGGCACCATACCCGTATGACAGTGCTTACTATGACTTTGATGATGTCATTGATATATCGGGTGATATAGTTGTATGGGAGGGTGATGGCAACATCTACGGTGCAGACATCTCGAATATAAACGATATTCGTGTATTTATTATCTGCGACCATCCAGCTCAGCAGTACGACCCCGCCATATCCGGCAATTTGGTTGTTTGGACGGATGAGCGTGATGATGCAGGTGACATATATGGGGCTAATATCTCTGATGTAGAGAATGTCCAGGAACTGGAAATCATTAAGGCCTTTGGCGCACAGTTGCAGCCGGCTATAGATGGATGTTTGATTGCATACGTCGAGGGGGACATCTCTGGAGGTCAAATTAAGCTCTGTTGTATGACCAAGCGACACGGTGTGTTGGATATTCCAATTGAAGATTATTTATACGGTGCAGCACCGGCGATAGACGGCCAGAGAATTGTTTGGGGATCGGCCGATGGGCAGAGCCGTGGGATTTTCTTAGAGTTTGGGTATTCTGTGCTTGATGGAGCTATCCAGAATTTAACTAAAGGCAAGCGTTATGATTATATACAACACGCTATAAATGCTGCGGCAGATGGGGATAGAATCGTGATTAGTGAAGGGGTGTATCACGAGAAGGTCGATCTCGCGGGCAAAGCCGTTATGGTGAGTTCTGCTGACCCCAATAATCCTGCTGCGGTTGCTGCTACCGTTTTGAACGGCAGCGGACAAGTGGTCACTTTTGCCGATGGCGAGGGGCCAGACTGCGTGGTTAGAGGCCTAACGATAAGTAACGGATACAGGAGTATTTATTGCTCGGGTGCCTCACCGACCATTGCCAGGTGCAGAATTATCGGGAATCTTGACGCAGGTATCAGGCTGTGGAACGGTAGTAATCCGACAATTGAAGGATGCACAATCTCCGGCAATGGAGGTGCCGGTATTGAAATGTTTATGCCGAGAACAGGCCGACGTGTTCGTGAAAATTATGCCACCATCAGCAATTGCCTTGTGGTTGCAAATCGGCAGCAGGGTGTTTCCAGTGGCGCAGCTACAATCAATAACTGCACCATTGTCGAGAATTTTAAGGCTGGTGTTTCGTGCAGCACATCTACAATTACCAATTCCATCATCTACTACAATGGATTTCTAAGTGACGGCGCGCAGATAGATAGTAGTCAAGCAACGGTTTCCTACTGCGATGTGCAGAGCGGTTGGCAGGGCGTGGGCAACATCGATACTGACCCCTGCTTTGTAGAACGAGGTCGCTGGTCGGCGGCCGATATAAATGTTAGGCCTGAGCCTGGTGACCGGAACACCGTTTGGGTTAATGGGGGGGATTATCATTTGCAGTCCGGCTCATTGTGTATCGACGCTGGGGACCCGACATATATCCCCCAGTTAGGCGAGACCGATCTCGACGGTAAAGTGCGGGTAGTAGGGCAGGCAGTCGATATGGGTGCTTTCGAGTTTCAAGCTGCAGTGGACATTGAGTAAGCTGTTAGGTGATTGCCCGAGATCTGACGGTCAATAACCACTAACACGTCATAGATTGTGAAGATGTGATTCGGTATACTGCTAACATTTCTTCTTTAGCAGTGCGTGCAGGCGCTCAAGCTCACCCGGCTTCATGTGGTAGCTGTGCTCGGCATTGGGGAATTGCCCAGTGCTAACTTCTTTGCTGTAGGCATTTAAGGCGTCGATTGTATTCTGGTTTAGATTGCCGTAACTTTTAACAAACTTGGGGCTTGAATCCTTAGTCAATCCAAGAATGTCATTTATTACCAGTATTTGACCATCACAGCCCGACCCGGAACCGCAACTGATTACCGGCACTTCGGAGCGCTTGGTGATGATTTCGGCGATTTCGGTTGCAGTCCCTTCGAGCAGTAGCGACTGTGCCCCACATTTAACCATCTGCTCTGCAAGGGTTATCAGTTCCATAGCCACGTCGGCAGTTGTAGCTACGGCTTTGAACCGTCCAGTCTTGCCTATGTTCTGTGGTAGTATGCCGATGTGTGCCATGACGGCTATACCTGCGTCGCTGACGGATTTGATGATGTCAAGGTGCGCTTGGGTAGCTTCGATTTTAACCATCTGTGCGCCGGCTTCAGCGACAAATCGTCCCGCGTTTCTGATCGCTTCAACATCGCCGAGCTGGTAAGAAAGAAACGGCATATCAGCGACCAAAAATATATTGGGTGCCCCCCGCCTTACGGCGGCTGTTATGGTGACCATAAAGTCCATTTTGGCAGGTAGAGTTGAATCAAAGCCAAGGACTATCTGAGCGGCTGAGTCGCCGACCAATATCATTTGCATGTCAGTTTGAGAAACGAGCTTCGCGGTTGTGTAGTCGTAACAACTCACAGCGACAATCTTGCGATTCTGATGCTTGAACCGAAACAAATCTGCAATGGTGACTTTAGTATCCATAGTCGAGTACTTTTCAAAGTCGTTACATAATATGGGGACTTCGTAACCGCCTACATCTTTCGTGCGGAAGCGACAATCCTACCTATCGATTATTCCATGTGTCATGTCACGATGAGAGTCCCTTCTACTCAAACTGGTATTCCAGGAGAAGAACTAACAGGTTTATGGTTAAAATATTAGAACAAAATTATTTTAGCAAGCGTAAAAGAAACTAATTATAGGTCGCAATTTGGGGTTTGTCGAAAAAAGTACTAAAAAAATGACTTTTTCTGCATAAGGGACTTGATTCTTCGCAAAAAAAGTGTAATTTCTTTTAAGATTCAACTGATTTCGCTAAAGAAATTTCATGTGTTTTTTCGATTTATTTAGTAATAACAGACATGTTCGAGTTTAAAATATAAGAGGCCAATAGAGGCCATCAAATAGCTTTTCATCACCCTCCTCCGAAGCCAGATTCTGTTGTATCAAGAATCTGGCTTTTTTATGCCTGTATATATCAAAAAAGGCTGCATAGGCAATCTTTGTCACGTTAATTTGGGGGGCAAGCACAAAGTAGAAACTCTGCTGATTCCGATTGTTTTCAAGATTTATAAATTAGGAGTCCATTACCCTGTGGTTGCGTTCGGTGTTTGAACGAATGGTTTGCAGGATTATTAATTACAAATTGATGCGACTGCATGTAGCAGATTTATCGACCGGACCCAGCGTGACCTAAAGGGAACAGCGACCTGACTCGGCTGAATTTACCTTGATAATATTTGGCTGCACTCAGTGTAAACTTTGCTGAACGGACTCGGGATAAAAGAGCATTGCTAATATGATGCTTTTTCGCTCTGAGGGGATTTCTATCAATACAACTGTCAAAGAAATGGTGGGGTAGTAGACAAGATCGGCATCTATTGACCATATACATGTGAGGTAAATACCAGAACTTATAATGGTTTATCTGCCTTATCTTGTGGGGTACTTGGGGGCTCGATCAGGTGGATGGTAATGTGGAAAGTATTGGGCCAGCGATTAATGTTAGTTTGAGTTAGAAGTTTGCTGTGAAATTCGTTGGTTTGGGATAGAGTCGTGCTTAATTCCGCCCGATAAGTATAGAGACACTATGATTGTGCCGGTTTTATATAACCGGACCGAAGAAGGGATTGAATGACTGGATCGGTATACCTGGACAGAACATGAGAACGATAGCAATAGGTAATCAGAAGGGTGGTTGCGGTAAGACTACCACAGCTATAAACGTCGCGGCGGCTTTGGCCAGCTTAGGAAATCGCGTCCTGTTGGTTGACTTGGATCCTCAGGCACATTCTACGCTGAGTTTGGGTTGTAATCCTGATGATCTGGACAAGACGATATACGATGTTATGACTGATCCACAACTGCTTATATCCGACGTTATTTCGGGCACGAAGGTTAAAAGGCTTAATCTGGTGGGAAGTAACGTTCTGCTTGGAGGCGCTGAGTTGGAATTGTGTAGGCTAATGGGCAAGGAGTTTGTATTAGGTGAAAAACTGAGGACAGTGGAAGATGAATATGAGATGTGTGTAATCGATTGTTCCCCTTCGCTCGGAATTTTGATGCTTGAGGCGCTTGTAGCCAGCAAGGACGTTATCATCCCTGTTCAGGTTCACTACCTTGCGATGGAAGGCCTTAAACGGTTTCTGGAGACCATTCGTATAGTCAGTAGTCGTTTTGAGCCTTGTTCTGTGGAGGCTCTCGGAATATTACTGACTTTTGTTGAAGACAGACCCGCTTTTATCAAGCAAGTTCGAGATCATCTGCGTGAGTCTTTCGGAGAGTTGGTTTTTAGTGCAGTAATTCACAAAGCAATTAAACTGGCTGAGGCCCCCATCGCCGGCGAGCCTATCCTGACATACGCTCCCGAAAGTCGCAGCGCTGCTGAGTACAAGGCTCTGACGAAGGAGATAATTGCGCGGTTTAAGATTCATGAGCCTGTATATGCCACGACATAAGTCCACGTATGGTCAATCTCAGGGTAGTGTAGGTTGTTTTAATAGGCCAGGTCTGGCTTGGCAGCAATGATTTGAGACGGTCGTGGTGAGATCGGGCTGAACCTTCCGATTTTTCAAGGACATTCATGTCTGTGACAATTCAGTTTTCCTGAAATAGGCCAGCTCATAGACCGAAAAAGTGTGATTTCGTCCTTGTCTTTCAGTTGTGAATCATGTTTAATTCATGCTTTTAACTGTGAAAGACGCGAAAATCAGTGGACTTTTTTCGTTGAGGTGATTTGAAATGGCAGATCTTCAAGCCTTAGCTAATGCCGTCATTAAAGGTGATCAGAGTACCGCAGTGGACATCACCAAAGCAGCCCTGGCTGACGGTACAGCACCAAAGATTATTCTGGATGAGGGGCTGATAGCAGGTATGGACGTTGTTGGAGACCGCTTCAAAAAAAGCGAGATTTATATACCGGAAGTGCTCATCGCTGCGCGGGCGATGAAAATGGCTATGGAGGTGCTCGAACCAGAACTTGTCAAGGCGGGTGTCCAACCTCGCGGACGATTTTTGATAGGAACAGCCCAAGGCGACTTACACGATATCGGGAAAAATTTGGTGGCAATGATGCTCAAAGGTGCAGGCTTCGATGTCATCGATCTCGGAGTCGATATCGGGCCCGACAAGTTCGTCCAGCAAGCTAAGAACAATAATGTCCAGTTAGTTGGTATTAGCACGCTTTTGACCACAACAATGCCTGGTATGGAGAAAACCATAAAGGCTTTGAAAGAAGCTGGAGTCTCCACGAAGGTTATGATAGGTGGCGCACCAGTGACACAGAATTATGCCGATAAGATTGGCGCAGATGGTTATGCGCCTGATGCAGCTTCAGCCGTCGATCTAGCCAAAAGCTTAGTCACCTAAGCCTTATTATCAACACGAGCATTTGCAAACCGAAGGCAAAATAGTACATCCCCATTTTTGTCGCATCATAATATTCTTAGCGATTTGGCAAACAAAAAGGAATGTAAAAGCAGCCATATATACGGCTGTTTTTTTACGCCCAATTTGGTAAAATGGACACTTGGTTACACGAGAAATCCCGGATATCGAATTTTATGTCCAGATATACTAGTTAACTTTCGCAGTTTTGGCATGTTGTTAATCCGGACAATTGAGCCAAAAACCTTGATTGATTGTTTTTTGCCATTTACGAGAGTTTTCCCGAAAGTGCATAAAAATCAAAACAACACTTAAGCCTTTATTTTATAAGGGCTTTCGCATTATGAAAAGTGCGAAAGTTAACTACTAGTGTTCTGTCAAATTTGATTTGGTGAGTTGTCATTCCGCACTTGATGCGGAATCCAGTTTCTTGCATCAATCAGATTCCCGCTTTCGCGGGAATGACAACTTATAGATTCAATCCTTACAAACTACTAACTATGCGACGGATAAAGAATCAAGACCTGGCACAACTGCTGATGCAATTGCGATTCACGCCAGAGAAAAAACGCCAAAAACAACTCGATGCTGCTGTAAAACTGTTCTCAATTACTGATAAGGATAAAGAATATCCTTTCGAGTTTGTTCACTTCAACATCACCGGCTTTCAGCCAAAAACTCTGAACCAGCCACAGCTTATGAAAGGCGAAGAACTTCTGGAGGACTTGCGGGTATTTATCTCCAAACTTAGTGGAAAGCTCGCACGTCCGGTCGCTGAGCAAGGTGAGAAAGTCTATACCATCGAAGAATTAGCTGACGCTCTTAACGTTTCAAGAAAGACCATCGACCGCTGGCGAAAACGAGGATTAATCGCACGCAAATTCATCTTTGAGGACGGTGTGAAGCGCCTGGGCTTACCCCAGTCCAGCGTGGACAAATTCATCCAGAAAAATCCAGACTTGGTCGCAAAAGCAAAAAGTTTTCACAGACTAGCAAACAAACGGAAACAGCAGGTAATAAAAAAAGCTAAGTCTCTCGTTGCTAAGACCAAACTTTCACGGTATCAGGTCATAAGCAAAATAGCAGACAAAACCGGCACGGCTCACGAAACCATCCGATATACCCTGCTGGCCTACGATAAGTCTCACACCGATAAGCCTATATTTAATAAACCTGCAGGTACACTCGACCCGGGCCAAGCGGCTGAGCTTTACCGGCTGTACAAACAGAGCACATCTATTACAGAATTAACGAAACGCTTCAACCGCAGCAGAAGCTCGATATACCGAATTATAAATCAACGAAGGGCGATGTCACTGCTGGCCAAGAAGATCAATTTCATAACCAGCGATGAATTTCTTGAAGAAGGAGCAAGAGACAAAATAGTTGGCAGGCCTATCGCCTTTGACAGACCCACTCCAAGCAAGCGTATCGAGCCGTTCGCTTTGTCGGGTGAACAATTGTTACCAGAGTACTTGCAGGTACTCAAAGATACCCCTGTGCTCAATAGAGAACGGGAGCTTGAACTCTTCCGCAGATATAATTACCTGAAGTTTTTAGCCTCGCAAATCCGTTCAAAGATAAAACTTTCCTGTATCTACAGTTCTATGCTTACGGAGGTTGAGGACTATCTAACAGAGGCTGAGGATGTAAAAAGAACAATAATTGAAGCAAACCTGCGGCTTGTTGTTAGCATCGCAAGCAAACATGTCTCAGGTGGAGCAAACTTCCTGGAGTTAGTCAGCAAGGGCAATTATGCGCTCACCAAAGCCGTGGAAGAGTTCGATTACACAAAGGGCTATCGGTTTAGTAAACGTGCCTCACTGAACATAGCTAAAGAATACGCCAGAGTATCTGATGCCGGAGAATTCCCAAGAAGAAGAGCTGCTTCACTCGCTAACATACAGCGAGACCTCAAAGCCACCACGGCTGATGTCTTAGCTGTGGAACGGGCACGTCAGAACCTCGCTCAAATAATCAAAGATGAGCTCGACGAACGTGAACGATATATAATCTTAAATCATTTTGGTCTGCTTGGTCCGCCGGTGAAGAAAAAAACAAAGACCCTAAAGCAAATCGGCCAAGATCTGGGCCTGAGCAAAGAGAGGGTCCGACAAATAGAACTGATCGCGCTACAGAAACTGAGACACTGCCTCAGCAAAGAAGAATTTGAATTACTCACAGGTTGATAATCGATTAATGAGCAAGCATTGATGCCTTCGGGGCCTAGACTAACTAGCTAACTAGACATAAATAGGTGACTGTCCCTAGTGCTTCGTCACACATAATTTGAGGGATTGTCATTGCGAGGCCTGCATAGCAGGCCGTGGCAATCTCATGTTTGAAATGAAGAGATTGCTTCGCATCGCTCGCAATGACACCCATCATTTGACGTATGACGGATCTCTAGTTTGTACAACCTATATGCAATTAGTTTGTCGAATTGCCCAAAATTAAGTGATAATCCAAGGATTACTCTGCTTCGCCCTGCGCAGCTTCGCAGAGCAGGGTGACGGTTGAGAACACCATTGCCTAAGTTAGAAAGAAACCACCTATTTATTCGCCATTTTTCACTTGAAAGAGCAATAATTTGTTTGTATTTTAGGAGAGTACAACAGCGGCTGGGATTCCTCTGAATGACGAAAAGTTCGGGATGTTATGCGGAAACCATGTAAACATTGTTAGGCGAATATAAATAAGGAACAAATTACATGAACTATGGTGAAGAGTATGCCTTTTGGTACCTGCGCTTAAATGGTTTCTTTCCAATATCGAATTTTGTCATTCATAAGTCCGACGAAATAAGTCATAGCTCGGATTGTGACGTGCTCGCAATTCGCACCCCAAATGTATTCGAAGAAATCGGTGGCCAAAAAGATGATTGGGACGACTGGCTTCGTGATAGATTCGATCTGAACAAAACCATAGGGGTAATTTGCGAAGTTAAAACAGGTAAATACGAGAAAGATAAAATATTTCGAAAAAACAATGTTCAATATTGCATTGGGAGACTCGGCTTTGTACCGCAACAATTCATAAAGGATTTTTTAGACCGATTTGATGAGCTAAAAGTTATTGACCTGAACGATCAATATCAAATTGGCAAGGTTCTAATTGCCAATGATGGGTCGGAAACAGATCGGTATTCATATCTTGACCTAGGTTCGGTTATTTCATTCCTTGTCAGAAGAGTAGAAAAGTATCCTGAAAAAAAATATAGGGACCGTATGTTTTTCAGCTCCATTCTTTTTCAAAGCGTGATCGACAGGGTATCTCTGAAGCGTGAATTTGACAATAAACTAAAAGACACTTAACAATAAGGGAAAAGCCAGCTTTTTCAACAGCCCCATTGTCCCTAGTATTTCCCTGCGGAGCTTTGGGACGCAGACATCGGCTGGAATTAAGTATGGTGTCCCCGGAATTAGTAAGTCGTTTTCAAGGGATTACTTACGGACTTTGGGCAAAAGGGTGTTATACTGGCACTCGGAGAGGTAAGGAGTTTTATACGGAAACCATATATACATAGTTATGACAAGGAGTTTTTATGATATGGAAATCCGAATATCTATAATCGCTCTTATTATATCGATTGCGAGTTTTCTTTTTGCTCTTGCTACACATCTCCGTCAAGTAAGACTACAAGTTATTCAGAGTTACCAAAAAATGCGAATAGATGTGTATGAGATGGTCCTTAGTTTGTCGAAGCTAGTTCGTGAGTTATCGCTCAAGGGTTCAAATCAAAGCAAAGAGGATATGGACATACTAAACAAGAGCATAGCCAGCCTCAAAGACATGAAAGACATGATACTAAAAATAAGCAAGATCTCGCCTTGGCTTTCATGTCTCCCGGGCTATAGTATACTGGAAATGGAGCGAGAAAAACTAAAAGGTCATATAGAAGAACTCAAGAGAGATGTTAAGGCTGCTTGTGAGTCATATGGCAACATTGATTTGCCTAAGTTGCAAGAATTCATGCAGGATATTAATAAAGTGGGCGACGAATTGGCATAACCAGCTGGTTCAAGGGACTCGCGATGCTTGCCCCTGACCAGCATCGTTCGATCCCCAGCGTCCCAAGGGTGTGACTTATGGATTTTGAAGAGCTCAAAAGGAAGTGGCAAATCGAGCTGAACTGGCGAGCTCATGTCTCTGAGTACGTAAAACTCCAAACGAAATTGAAAAGTGAGGGCAAAGGGATAAGCCCTGAGCAGTATTGCATCAAAGAAGACATCGATCAGGCAGCTTTTCGCTGGTGGCTTGACCTTGTTAGAATGGAAGATAAGTTCACTTTTTATCGTTCCTTTGCAACTGAATATCTCCACCGAGCAAAGCGATCGCTAGAACTCCTTCAGCATTACATCGATATTGATCCAAAATTGCGGATGCCACTAATACGAGACGCTATCATCTCTTATGCGGCTCTTTTCTGTAAAAGCAAAGGCCGTGTTTTCACCAAATGGCACCTAGAATCACAAACCTTTGTTCCTGATTCTCTCCTGGAAACTCATGAAAAAATATGCACAGATAGAGATTTAATATTTGCTCATTGCGATCTTGGAGCAAGAGATCCCAAGGTATCTCGAATCGGTATAACCTTGCGAGGACAAGGATTCTATTGGTCCGATTATAGAAACCTCATTCCTCAGTTTAAAGAACTCATTGATACGGTTCTGAATAGATTGCAAACATATACAGAAGATGAAGATTTAACATCAGTCGAAGACGCTTTCCAGGATTTCATGAATCCTCCTCCTAAAGCATCGATTGATCCTGGAAGACCTTCTTCGGAAAGTAACTGAACTGTTAAATCAAACAAGCGGCTTAAGTTGGACGGCCTAAAGGCCGCCACTTAGCTGAGGAATTGACGGGGTTACGGCACATTTTTCGATGAGTTGTGCTTGATAATGAATACGTATCTCGTGAAGCGTGAAGCGTATCTCGGAGCTTTGGGACGCAGACATCGGCTGGAATTAAGTATGGTGTCACCGGAATTATCAATTCCCAAACAATAATAAGGGGACCATCATGAAGAGTATAGCAACTATAAATTTTAAAGGTGGAGTTGGCAAAACTACGGTTACTTGGTTACTAGCTAAATATGCTGCTGCAAAAGACAACAAAAGAGTTTTAGTTGTCGACACTGATGCTCAGATGAGTTTAACATTGGCTATTCAACTTCAAGAAAGCGGTTCAATGATTGGCAATTTTGAGAATTGGTATGAAAATCATCATATTAAAAATAGAAAAACATTGCTGAATGCACTGGAAAAATATGATAGCTTAAAAGGAGGTCATTTTGATTTTCCTATAAACTCTTCATTTATATATAAAATGTCAGATAATTTGTTTTTTGTTCCTTCTGTCGTTGATTTATATTGGTTAGAATTGGACGTTATTGACAGAGAGAAAGTAAAACATTTTATTAGAGCTTTATTAGGGAAAATGGAACACACGAAAAAGTATAATTTTGACTATGTGTTCTTTGATTCCCCACCAAATTTTACAGCTCTTTCGTATTCAGTTTTAAGTTGTTCTAGTCTAATTTTAATTCCAGTTAATCCAGATGTATTTGCTTCTCGTGGTATTGGCTTAATGGTCGATGGGTTGAAATATAGAATTGAACCTTGGCCAAATCCACCTATTGCCGTTTTTATGAACAAAGGTAAAGAGAGAGTTGGCACACAAACAAAGGAAACGCAACGTTATTGGAAAGAAGCTAAATATGGAGACTGTAGCAACAATACAGAGTTTTTTTGATGTATCTTGTGTCCAAGTGCCGATATCCCAACATAGAGACTTGAATCTATGTTGGAGGTTATCGAGATGCTTGGACCGGGCGAATATATAGC
>Ga0315546_1002055_pt1 | contig 12008 bp, 12 predicted proteins | sample SalMarSW160170MG_FD_203833 | JGI IMG/M metagenome (GOLD analysis project Ga0315546, IMG submission 203833) | Salt marsh sediment microbial communities from the Plum Island Ecosystem LTER, Massachusetts, United States - Salt Marsh Sediment SW1601-170 ... | reverse complement strand
TAACCGAGCATCTGGCGAAGCCATCTGCTTACCTGATACTGCTTATTGGTTCAACAGTTGTGGTTACAGGACTAATCGCCTGGTTCGCATGGCGCTGGCCTAAACCCCAAACATGAGCCGTTGACGAACAAAAAGCATAGCGAGTAAGTGGTTCGCGGGTTCGGTACATGCGAAGTCGCCACATCGCCTGACAGGGGCTTCGCATCTCGTAAAGCGCAGGCACGCTATGACAAATTTAAAAAAGGAAGGGCTCGCAATGGCACCCCTTCTGTCTTTGCGAGGCGCCGAAGGCGACGAAGCAATCTCGGTGGAGGGTAGGGGTGATATGTGCATAGATATAGTAGCGGGGTTTATCCCCGCCTTATGGTCTGCTGAAAGGAAACTACCATGCGCGTAGCTATGTATTACAGTAATCAAGATATACGGCTGGAGGAAATGGTCACGCCGCAGATTGGCCCCGGCGAGGTACTGATGCGGGTGGAGGCCAGCGGCATCTGTGGCACCGATTTGCTGGAATGGTATCGCTTGCACAAAGCACCTTTAGTCTTAGGACATGAAGTCGCCGGCGTGATTGCTGCTGTCGGGGAGGGGGTGAAACTTTATAAAGAAGGTGACCGGATTTGTGCCGCTCATCATGTTCCCTGCAACAAGTGCCATTATTGTCTCAGTGGCCACCACACCGTTTGCGATACCTTGCGCCAGACGAACTTCGACCCCGGTGGCTTTGCTGAATATGTCCGGCTGCCGAGCATCAATGTCGACCAGGGCATATTTCCCTTACCTGACGAAGTATCTTTTGAGGAGGCGACCTTTGTTGAGCCGCTGGCTTGTGTCATGCGTGGGCAAAGATTAGCTCATCTACAGCCAGGGCAGAGTGTGCTCGTTATCGGTAGCGGCGTCGCCGGGTTGCTCCATATACAACTGGCCCGGACTTCAGGTGCCAGCTACATTATGGCGACGGATATTGTTGATTATCGCCTGGAGGCAGCGCAAAAATTCGGAGCTGATGTTGCCATTCAGGCTAAAGAGTATACTCCAGACTATCTACGGCGGGCAGCCGATGGTCGTCTCGCTGACCTTGTCGTGGTATGCAGTGGGGCGACATCAGCTATAAGCCAGGCATTGGAATCGGTGGAGCGGGGAGGCACCGTTCTTTTCTTTGCCCCCACGGAGCAGGGCGTCAGTGTTCCCATATCGGTGAACGACCTGTTCTGGCGCAATGAGATAACGCTTACCAGCTCCTATGGCGGCAGCCCTGCCGATTATGCCGCAGCACTGGAACTGATACAGGCTGGCAAGATACGTGTGCGGGAGATGATTACCCACCGGCTGGGACTGGCGGAAACTGGCCTGGGATTCCAGCTTGTCGCCCGGGCTCAAGACTCCCTAAAAGTGATTATCGAGCCGCAGAGGTAGCTCGCGGCTGCTTTTCCAAGTAAGCGAAAATATCAGGTAACAATGTGGCGTAATGCTCTGGGAGAAAGCTTCACTCCAACCAATGAAAACAGGTCATTTTTTTCAATAATAAACAAATATGAGGCAGGTGACGCGCTAGATTTTGCTATTGCTTTCTTGACCTTCTCTCCTTCTTCCATCAGGCGCGTTCGAGTTTGCAAATCCGAGTGGTTCTCAATTCTCTTGATTCCATCGTCAATGTCCTTTATAACTTCGTGAAATGTTGCCTGGTCGCTTGGATCTTCGCATCGCTGCCATGTCAATCTCTGTATACCAGGCTGCTTATCAACTGTATTGGAGGTGCTTCCCTTCTTATTAACGACTAACTAAACAGCATATCATTCTTCAGGGGGTGTTAGTATAAAGAAGTCGTCGTCTAGCTGTATGTTGGTCTCGATTGTTTCGTCCTCAACAATAGTCCGGCCTGAATGCTCATTACTTGAGATTGAGCGGGAAGGAACACGAATGCCATGCACCTCACGGAAGTCTTCGGACCGGATAGTTACCGGGATACCGATACCACCCTCCTGGATTGAGATTATTTCAGAAAGGAGCACGTCACCCGTTACGGCATCAACAAATACAGTCATCGCCGGCAAGTCACCGGCTTTCAACTCCACTACATAGACTTCTTTATCATCAAGAATATCAGCTCGAAGCACTTTTATTGAGTCAAAGTAGTCACGCCAATCACCGGTCATTACATAAGGATGTCCCCTCTTTGCCTGCTCCAGTAACTGGCCGCGTAGTTCCTTAAACAGCCCGAAGCTTGATTCAACCCAGGCACGGTCACCATTGAGCACCGTATGGCTATAGCCGTACTTGCCATAGTCCGCATCGGCACGATATTTATCGGGACCGGCGACATAGGTGGAGACTGTACCCCTAACCCCCGACTGAACGCTATAAATAGTGCTGTCAATCCTATAGTTGCCCATAGCTTCCAGGGCGGCCCCGTTGCCTTCGGCATCGCGCAGAGCCATGATTTCGGTAACTGTCGGCAGGCTCTTACTTTCAATCTGGGGCAGGATAAACTCTTCACCATCCTCGTACATGGTCAACGAATCTACCTGCCCGGTGGGTGTCTCGTTGAAGCTCACGCTTATATCCGGTGTAACGCGAAAGACCCACTTGTCATTCTCATCGGGAGGATACAGTTCGAATACCATCTGCCCGGGCACATCAATGGCAAGTCTGTTGTTCTGTATCAGGACCTCTACAGTCACTTGTAGTTCCTCGAAACGATAGCTGCCGAGATACTTCTGTAATTCGTCCAGAGGAATCTCCGGTGCAATCTCGACACCTTCTCTGGGTAAATCGAAGGTCATACCTGCCTGGTACATCTTCATACCGATGACATTATCGTTTTCGTCGCTTTCAAAAGATACAGCGATTTCATTGCTGATCACAAAGTACCATTTGCCTTCTTCGTCAGGTTCTTTTAGCTCGAAAACCTGTTGACCCGGCACATCGACAGCAAGTCGATCGTTCTGCACCAGCACCGTGAATATCTCATCCTCAAACTGGCCGAAGTTGGCGATATATTTGCCAACATACGGTTCATAATCTTCAGTAGTGCTGGTATCTGTTGCTTCCTCTGAAAGCAGCGTGTTCCAGACCATATTGATGGCCTGGGGTGGTAGAGGGCTTGCCGAAGCGTTGGTGAGTAGTACGAAGCCGAGGTTGGACTCTGGCAGCATAGCTACCTGCGCCGAGAAGCCATCTACGTTACCGCCGTGTTCAATGACCGGCTGACCTTCCCATTCCCGTATCATCCAACCCATTCCGTAGCCTACATCCTCGGTAATATTAATCTGAGTTGTCCACGTTTCACTGAGGTTTTCCTCGCTGATGAGGCGACGGCCTTCGTATTCACCACGGTCAAGTTGTAGACGCAGCCATTGCGCCATGTCAATCACATTGGAATTGATGGACCCTGACGGGCCGATGTTATCCACATTACGCATGGGCTTGTATTCATAGTCCTGTAAATCCTCATCCCACAGGTAGCCTGATGCCAGTCGAGAATCCTCTTCAGCTTGGGTTACGGATGTTGTCGTACTGTTCATACCCAGTGGCTCAAAGATACGTTCTGTAACCAGTGTATCCCAGTCCGTCCCATCTGCTTTGCCAGCTGCTACGCCCGCAGACATATACATCACATTGCTGTAATACCATTTCTCTCTGAAGGGCACGTATGGTTCGGCCTTGGTAGCATCAAGCAGCACTTCTTCACGGGGGATTTGACCGCTGGCAATGAGCAAGCCCATGCGCGTAAAGCCGGTACGATGTGAAAGTACATCTCGCAGTGTAATCTCGGCGCTTTCATTATTACTTTCGACATTCATCTGAAAATAGGACAGGTATTCGGTTACCGGGTCGTCCCAGTCCATTTTGCCTTCATCGACAAGCATGCCGACAAGGGTAGACGTGAACGCTTTGGTAGCCGAACCGATAGCGAAGATGGTCTCGGGCGTCACTGGCGTTTCCTTCTCGACACTGGCAATCCCGAAGCCATAAGTGAGGATCAGTTCGTCATCCTTGACTACCGCAATGGCCATACCCGGTACGTGCAGCGTCTGGCGCTGTTGTTCAAGTTGCTCCACCAGAAGGTCGAGTTTATGCTGCAGTTCCGGGGCTGATGTCGGAGTATCTAGTGCAGAAAAAACCACTAATAGAATAATGGTAAGAAGTAACGGTATCACTAATAGCACTCTCTTCACGTTTTACCTCCAGGATAAGTCTTTTGCTTGGCTCTATTCACCTTCTTAATTCCAAGCTTTCTTCAACCTAAATAGCAAAGTTAAGCAGATAGTCTTTCAATACGTGTCCTTATTCGAAGAAATAATTATACCAGAGGGAGTCGAACATACCCAATATTTTTAGTGTCACTATTATATTTATTAGACCAATGCTGAGCATTATGGTTAGATTATTCTTGCATGAAGACAAACCCCCCGATATTTATTTGAATGCAATAACATAGTAGAAAGTCATCCAACAAGATAGCCTTTTGTGCAATTATTAAAAGGTCACGTAAATTTTGCCCCGTACAGTTTTGACAATCTGGTAATATTAGTATATATTGTTAACTTTATATAATATATACTACTTTTTGGCTGCTCTATTAGGATGAATTTAACAGTGCGCGAAGACATTCTGGAAAAGGTTGCCATAGACTTACTGTCTATCCCACCGCTTATCTTCAGAGAGATACGCAGAAAGCTGGCTAAGGCAACCCTCGCCAGTACTGATGTGTATATTAGCCCACTTCACTTCGAAATTATGTCGCTGCTTAAGGAAACCGGAACTCTTCACGTTGCCGAAATTGGAGAGAAGTTACACGTAGCAAAGGCGCAGATGACCCATCTGATAGATAAGCTGGCGGACTTGAATATGGTTGAACGGAAGACGGACATAGCCGACAGACGAACTATCAATATCACTCTCACTGGTCAAGGGAGAGCCTTTCTAGAAGAACACAAAAACAGATTAGTGGGTACTGCTATGGAGACTATGTCTCGCCTCACAGATGAAGAGCTTGAGGATTTAGCGAATACATTGAGAAAGCTCCAGGATATATTGTCAAAATTGCAATAAGCGGTAACCCAAACCGACTTAAGGAGCAAATTGATAAGGATGAATAAGTAACCCTTATGGATAATCAGAATCAAAATGTGCTTGATGATGACCGAATCGGTCAGTTGCTGTTGAAACTATCCCTCCCAGCATTTATGGGCATGTTTGTCATGACTCTCTACAACGTGGTTGATACAATTTTTATCGGACACTACGTTGGTCCCCTCGGTATTGCCGGGCTTTCTATAGTTTTCCCCATTCAAATGCTGACAATGGGGATTGGGCAGATGACGGGGATGGGTGGCGCATCGCTGATCTCTAGATTAATTGGAGCCGGTAATACCCCCAGAGCAGAACATGCCCTGGGGAACGCTCTAACCTTTAACCTTATAATCTCTGTTGTACTAATGATAGCTGGTTTGTCAAATCCCGACTTATGGCTCAGGCTCATGGGTTCATCGGAGAGTGTTCTCCCTTACGCCCGGGACTACATGACAATTATTCTTACCGGTGTGTTTTTTCGAACCTTTGCCATGTCACAAAACTTTCTAATAAGAGCTACGGGAAATGCCCGTGTTCCTATGATTGGAATGATTATGGGTGCCGGTTTGAACATAGTACTTGATGCGATATTCATCATACCGCTTGGTATGGGGGTGAAAGGAGCGGCACTGGCGACCGTGATAGCTCAGCTACTTACCAGCCTGTACTTTCTGCGTTATTACTTATCCGGTAAGAGTTTCCTGATAGTCCATTTGCAGAACATGATTATTAAATGGGATATACTGAAATCCATCCTTGCCATAGGCATTTCCTCATTTGCCAGGACAGCAGCACAGAGTTTAGCAGTAGTTTTTGTTAATAGAACGCTGGTCACTTTCGGCGGCGATTTAGCTATCTCTAGCTATGGACTTATTCAGCGCATAATGATGTTTGCCTTGATGCCAGGTATAGTCATCGGCCAGGGTATGCAGCCTATTCTGGGTTTCAATTACGGGGCAAGGCGCTATGACAGAGCGTTAAAAGTCATCAAGATAGCTGTTATTGCCGCAACAAGCTATAGCATCATTGCATTCTTCGCTCTCTATTTCGCTCCGGGGTTGTTTATTCGTGTTTTTACTACTGCTAGTGAACTTATTGTTTTAGCCGCTCACGCTGCCAGGCATATGTTCTTTGCAGTGTATTTGATAGGCTTCATCATCGTCGGCTCTACGGTATTCCAAGCGATTGGTAAAGCTCCTCAGGCATTCGTTACGGCAATTGCTAGGCCGCTTCTGTTCTTGCTTCCTTTGGTGTTCATATTGCCAAACTACTGGCAACTTGACGGCGTATGGCTGGCATTTCCATTTGCAGATGCTCTTACCTCCATACTAGTTCTTGTTCTTCTCATCCCTGAGATAAGGATGTTTCGCAGGAATGAAATGAGGCAAGTTTAGTCGGGATTTAATTCGCCGGAAAATCATCCCAAGTGAAACCTTAGAGGCTAATCTCACTACGGATAATAGTAGAAAGATTCTGTTGAGTTGCCGAAGCATGAGATATACCTTGCGGTAACCTTTTGGGTAGACAGTTATCCAACAAGATAGCCTTTTGTGACTCATTAACTCCATAGCATGTTTTGGACACGTCAACCTGTTGGTAATTCCTTCACCAGTTATATAATAACACTTTGAGGCTAATATCAGGCTGGCAAAATACATGTGCGGGAGATGATTACCGATCGGCTGGGGCTGGCGGAAACAGGCCACTTCTTTTTGTCATTGCGAGCCCCGATTTATCGGGAAGAAGCAATCTCATTGGCGCTGAATTCTGACTCCTGACTCCTGACTACTGTCTACTGTCTACTAGTTTCCTAAATGTGATTATCGAGCCGCAGAGGTAGCTAGTGGCTGTCTTCTGAGCATGCGATAATATCAGGTAACAATCTGACGAATGTACAGTCGCTTGTCTCGGTCAATGCAAGACGAGGAACTAAACAGAATGGCTTTATGTGCAATTTGCCTGGTATTATCCCTCGCCTGCTCCAACCGGCAGACTCTTCGCTTCCAGTAGCTTCGCCATTTTAATCACCCATCCCATCCACTACTATCGTCCTAGTACTATATTCTGCTCAAATTAGGCCATTTTGGTGATTTACAACTGAGCATGCTCAGGTATAATTAAATATGTCACGTATGTAATACGTGAGTAAATGGTTTAGGAAAGGCTATTATGTGCTAATCAAACATGAAGTGGAAATTCGCCAAATAGCAAAAAGGAGGTAACTATGTAGTAGTTAATATTTTAGCAAATATTAACTCGAGGAAACCTAATTAAACGGAAAGGAGGTGAAAAAAGTGAGAAAGATATTAACAAGCCTGATGATAATCGCTGTTCTGGCAGTCTCGATTACAGCCGGGGCAATGGCTGTATTTACTGACCAGCAGACCAACCCGGACAATGTTTTCACAACAGGCACAGTGATTCTCGGCATTGACCCAGCTACTGTCATGTTTACCGTGTCAAATATGGCGCCGGGTGACGTAGAGTACGGCGGTCTCGAAATCAGTAACGACGGTAGTCTGGAGCTAAGGTACGCTATGACTACCACCGCGGATGACACTAGCACCCTTGATGAGCAGCTCGTTTTGACCATTGATGTGGTGACAGACCCCGGTCTTGATACAGACTGGTATACAGATGATGATGTGGTCGGGGAACCAAATATCTATGGGCCTGATGGCGTGCTGTCATCGGCCTTATTTGGTGATCCGGCGCAGGGTGAAGATACTGGCGATAGAACACTTGCTTTAGGAACTAGCGAGAGGCTTCGCTTCAATGCGACGCTGCCTCTGAATACAGACAATACCTACCAGGGCACTAACTGCACCGTTGCCTTTGTCTTTGATGCCGAACAAACTGCCAGTAATCCATAATTAGTATTCGAGATAGGACTAAGGGGAGGCACCAAGTCCCTCCCCTTAGTCTGCTCCAGACAAGCGGAAGAGGAAGTTTGGCGGAGCGAATGATGAACAGGCTATTAATGGTCTTGCTGTTGGTGGGCTTAATTGCCGGCCAAGCTGGTATAGGCGCTGCGGCATATTTCACTGATGCCGAGCCGAATGCTGGTAATACCTTCGGGGCATCATGGGAGTCATTATGGGGATATTTATATCCAGATGCCGGGGTGGATAAGACCGGTGCTATCTACAATCTGTCATCAGCGGACTTAGATAAGCTCAATGCAAGCGATGATCAACGCTATACCGTGCAGGCCAAGTGGGGCGATAGCTACTCCGATGCTGTGTATCTGGGTTTTACCTTCCCTGATATTCCGGCTGCTGCCACCGTTATGCAGGTATTAATCACTATGGAATGGCTAGGGGTCCACATATTGATGCGGCGCGGCTGAAGGTATTTGATGGTCTGGGCAGTGAGCAGATTTATACTCTGACCGTACCACCGACGCACAAACAGGACTTCAGCGAGACAATAGATGTGTCCGCCTTCATCGATACCGCTCAGAAGGTGAATAACATTGAGGTCTGGTTCCAGGCTATGGGCAGCAAGGGAGATACCACTGGGCACGACCTGGTTGAAGTCCGGGCTAATTATCATCTTTAGGTAGGGGGAAATGCTATGCGGAAAATAGTAAACTGGATAGGTAACATACTTTTAGCCCTGGTCATTTTGGCTGTGGTCTTCTTTTTCCTGGCGCCTCACTTCCTGGGGATGAATTTCTTTACTATCTACGGCGGCAGCATGATGCCCACGATTCCAATAGGCTCGGTAGTCGCGGTGAAATCGGTGGAGGCATCTGCTATCAAGGCCGGCGACATCATCACATTTAGGACGAGTATAGAAACGTACAAAGTGGTGACTCACCGGGTGGTTGAAGTGTCAAACGACAGCGGGGCACTCAGCTTTCGCACCGCCGGCGACAGCAACGCTAAGCCTGATGGAAGTGCTGTTCTTGCGGAGAATGTCGTAGGGAAGGTGTGGTTCTACGTGCCTTTTCTAGGCTACCTCTCCTCTTTCGTCACCACCAGGTTAGGATTTATTTTGCTAATCGTAGTGCCAGGAATATTCATCATCTCACTGGAGGTCAGGACCATCATAGCCGAACTCAGGTCGATGAGAAAGGTAACTTGCACTGCCGGTGAGGCTGGTCAATAACTCAGCTACCCGGTAGCCAGCGATAGCCAAGACTTCAAAGTCATGGTTGCCAGACCTGCATTCATGATTCCATTCCCTAGGCAAAGTAGCGAAATGATGGAATGTGCCCCGGTCTTTAGTCAACGCCGCTTGCCTTTCCGAAGTTCTAATTACAAGCCGTATGCCCGAAAAGGCAATGATGTCCTGCGACGGTGTGCTGCGCGAGTTGACAATTACACAATGGATGGTTAGATTGAAGTTAGCGCATACTAAGTAACATTCGACGAGATAACCTGAAGCATAAAAGGGAAGGAAACTGCAGGCAATAAGTGAAAGGAGGTGGCAATGATAAAAGGTGTCATAGGATACAAGGTGGTGAGTTATAAGGATGTAGAGCCCATATTGATGAAGCTCAGGTCGTATGCCATGCAATATCCGGGCTTCGTTGGCGCTGAGAATCTCGTCAGCGAGGAGGATTATTCTGTCGTCATGATGATAAGCACATGGGAGACGATTGAGCATTGGAGGTCATGGGTGGAGTCAGGGATAACGCAAGATTTGCTTAAACAAGCCAAAGAAGTTGTGGTGGGAGCGGCCAGAGTAACAACATACAGGACAATGCCCACAGTAGAGTGGCGCTAATAAGGCGTCAGTCTTTACCCCCACAGAGCCGGGCGTTAGCGTTCCCATATCGGTGAACGACCTGTTCTGGCGTAATGAGATAACACTTACCAGCTCCCATGGTGGCAGCCCGGCAGATTATGCCGCAGCCCTGGAACTGATACAGGCAGGCAAGATACGTGTGCGGGAGATGATTACCCACCGGCTGGGGCTGGCGGAGACAGGCCACTTTTGTTTGTCATTGCGAGGCTCCCTCTTTTTGTCATTGCGAGGAATGTAAGTGACGAAGCAATCTCATTGGGTAAATTCTAAACACGATTGTAGTTCGACCTTTTAAGGTCGTGCAATCCTACATTGGCACGAGACTAAAGCCTCGCACTACATTTTTGCATGACACCCTTCGCTTCTTGTCATAGGGGGAGGAGCATGAGGGAAGCCGGGATGATTCGTTTTGTAAAAATGGCTATTTCTCCTGGAGTTCAACAGCTCTTTTTCATACGTAAGGCGATCACCTGCGGCACATTCAACGGTTAAAGTACACACGATTCGTTTCGTCGGTTTGCCCTTTATATTTGCGAGCCGTGGGGGCTGGCGGACTGACGCATGGAGGCAATTTCCAGAAGGTTCTCGACAACAGTCTTCAGGTAGTTGCTGTCAGTCGCGTCCAACCCGTAATTTTCGGAATACCATTTTACGAGTAATCTGGAGGCTTCTCGAATTACGCGGCGGTTACCAGGGTCGTACTGAAGAGAAGACTGTAACTTGACGCGAATGAACGCTATTTCAGGGTCAACGCCTTCCAGATTCGTAATGTTCCACAGTTGGGATGTTTCGGCAGGGCTAAGGGTACCGGAATAGAAGCCATGTTTGCAGGCATTCCGATTGCCTTTCTGGCCACCGCGCTTCCTTTTAATCTGTGTTTGGTTTGCAGTCAGGTTTTGAGAAACTTCACCTGTGGGATTTGATTTATCAGGGTAACACATGAGTTCTAAGCAGAGATTAACATGAATTCTTTATTCGAACAAGGAGAAAATGGCGCGTAGTGGACAGTAGTCAGTAGAAGAGCTCGACTAATAGACTAAATTCAAATGCGAAAGCTCAAATGACAAACGAAGCCCAAATGCCTAAATGCCAAACAGCCTAGGGGCTGGAGGTTGGAGGCTAGAGGTTAGTGGAGATGCATCGAAGATGAGATTCGGTAGAGACACAGTGGAGATGCATTGGAGATACTGTAGAGACACTGGAGAAATGAGCGGGTGGCTGAAGCATCACTCCGAGCACATAACCCGCGGCACAATGCCTGATTTGTAGTAGGCCTGATCTTTCATTTTGTGAAGGATGATGTCCCTGGAATTCCGAGAAGGAACTACTGTCGTGAGGGCAGATGCTCACAGTGTCCCCTGGCTGGTTGAGCATTCCCACGACAACTCCGGAACTATGATAGATGTTATCAGCACAAAGCAAGCACTTCGGGCTGAACAAGCCGCCAGAATGCAATAGTTAGGCCATTGCTATAATCGTGTGCTAGCTCTTGACTTCCCTACTATCACTCCCTATAATGAGTATATACTCCCTTATTGGAGCGATTGCCTGATGTTGAGCACACATATTATTGCTACGGTTAACCAAAGAGTCCTTAGCTTTCTTGCCAAGTTCGCAGATAGGGAATTCTATGAAAGAGAAATCGCCCGCAAGCTTAGCATAGGTTATGGCTCGGCACACCGTGCCGTCAAAGACTTATATTCTGCCGGTGCAATTAAGCGCCGACGAGAGGGCAAAATGTATTTCTATTCTATTGATTTCTCTAATGCCGCCCTAGCAGAGTTCAAGAAAATTGTAAATCTCATGCTAATTGAACCGTTAGTAGAGGGATTGAAGAAGATGTCAAGCCGCGTAGTACTGTATGGCAGTTGTGCTCTTGGGACAGATAATTCTGAGAGTGATATGGATTTATTCGTTGTGTCGAACAGCAAGGAAGACGTGTCAAATATTATCAGTGATTTTACATTCCCGAAAGGATTTGAGAATATTCATATTCAGTCAGTGATTAGAACGCCTGTCGAGCTATTAGAGGGAGGGGAGTCAGAGCGGGCTTTCATGGAAGAAGTTGAGCGTGGCATAGTATTATGGGAAAGGGCTAGCAGTGAATCAAGAGTTTAGACAGTGTCTCGAAAGCAAGAAGATTATTTCCTTCGCCAGAGGTAAAAAACTGGTTAAGA
>Ga0315546_1002054_pt1 | contig 12010 bp, 10 predicted proteins | sample SalMarSW160170MG_FD_203833 | JGI IMG/M metagenome (GOLD analysis project Ga0315546, IMG submission 203833) | Salt marsh sediment microbial communities from the Plum Island Ecosystem LTER, Massachusetts, United States - Salt Marsh Sediment SW1601-170 ... | reverse complement strand
AAAGATGCACACAAATTGCGTCGGCGAGCAGGAGCAATCCTGGTTGGTATCAATACGGTAATCGCCGATGATCCGTTGTTGACAGCCAGACCGAGCAAAGGTAACAAGCCCATCAGAATCGTATTAGATAGCACTTTGAGAATCCCCTTGGATTGCAGACTGCTGGCTACTGCGAATAGGTCGGCTGTGCTAATCGTAACCAGAGAAGGAGCCGTTCAAATAGATCCAGGGCTCGCAGATAAAATTACGAAAAAGGGGGCTGAAATAGTAACTGTGCCTTCGCCGCAAGGCCAATGTGACATAACATATTTGCTCGATGAATTAAGCAGACGCGGCATACAGCAACTGCTTGTTGAAGGCGGGCCGACGGTGTTGTCTTCGTTCCTGAAAGAGCAATTGGTGGATGAAATTGTTGTTTACATCGCACCGAAGATACTCGGCTCACAGGGCGGTGCTAGTTTAGCCAAATCAATGACTGAATTGATGGAAGCTGTCAGCTTGCACTATGTTGATATCAAGCGTTTCGGCAGCGATGTCAGCTTAACTGGATTGACCGAAAAAGCGGTTAAAGATTGTGAGGTTCTAACTTGAGATTTCAAATTGTGAACTCAAGATGGATAAATGACAAATCTTTGTAGAAAAGAGTGGAAATTGTCATTTCGAGCGAGCCGTAGGCGAGTCGAGAAATCTATTTTTAAGCAGATTTCTCCACTACGTCCCCTGGGGACTTCGGTCGAAATGACATCGAGTCTTTTGTACAGAGCAATTTGAAATCACAATTTGTGATTTCAAGTTGGAGTGGATTATAAATAGAAGTGGTTCATAATCTTTCAAATGCTGAAGGATAGACTATGAAGAAAATAGAAGTTTTCGGGTTGCAGACGATACCGGAAATTGAAGAAGGTGACAATTTAGCTGAGATTGTCGTAAGAGCCGGCAATGAAGAAATAGGCGGCCTGCAAGAGAAAGATATCATTGTCCTGACAAGCAAGATTGTATCCAAAGCCACCGGTCGGCTAAGAAAATTCAGCGAAGTGACGCCCGGCAAAAAGGCTTTGGCAATATCGGCACAGACCGGCAAAGACGCTAAATGGTTGCAGATGATTTTCGATGAAGGCCATAAAATCTTAGCGATTGTTCCGCTCAAGGGTGTTCTTGAACGGCACATTATACGAACCTGCGACGATGCCGAGGCCGGCAAAGAGCTAATCGACCACGAGCAGGCTATCTGCATAACAAAAGGCAAGGACGGCCTTATCCACACTTGCGATGCGGGTATTGACGGCTCAAATCACCCGGCTGGAATCTTGAGCCTGATGCCGGAAGACCCAGACGGCCAGGCACGAAAAATCAGAGGGCAAATTCAAAAACTGACCGGCAAACAATTAGCTGTCATCTTAGCTGATACGGAAATGATTCCGTACGGCACAATAGATTTTGCGATAGGCTCATCGGGCATTGGGCCGATGACAAAGATGTTCGGCAAAAAAGACATGCACGGCAAAGCCAAGTTCGGCGGAATAGACCTGGTTGCCTACGAGCTTAGCGCCGCCTCGACGCTGGTATTCGGCCAGACCGGGGCCGGCATTCCGGCTGCGATAATAAGAGGCTACGAATTTGAAATTAACGAAACCGAGGGAATCTGCAATACTATTCTGCCGCAGGCAAGTGGTGCCGATACTGCTAAGGCGCTTAAAGCAACCCTGCGGGCAACCGCTTGCGCGCAAAATCTGAAGCTCCGTCTGCTTTTGAAAATAGCATCCTGGTTTATTTAAGTAATATCTAATATTGCAATAGGCCATTAAAATACTCATATAGTTAAAATGAAATGGGCGGCTGAAGTCAAGACGGAATTAGCATGAATTTGCACATACGTGGGAATGATAACTAATTAGCGACTTCATGCGGAGGTCAAATTGATGTGGAAAGTTTCTTAACTATTCAGAATCCATGGATTTAGTTCTCATTTTTGATGGTTGATATTTAATGTGGTTGCGGTTTAATATTTTTACCAAGTTGAAAACGTCTCAACACAAAATATGATTTGCGAGGAAAAGCTATGAACAAAGTACCGAAAATTCCCGAGAAAGAAGAAGTGAGCCAACTGGCACGATGGGCAAGGGTCGCCTTTGCGGCACGGTGCGCAAAGCGTGTCCAACCGATTCTTGAAAGGACATGGCCTGATGTATCGCCGGAAGACATTGCGGTAATAAAGAAAGCCATTTTATCTACGGAGGATGCCGCTACTAATGCTCGGGCTTTAGTGGATTTAGAAAAGGAGAGGATGGACGTTGGTAAAATAGAAGAAGTTTTCCGATCTTATATAGGGAAACAAAAGGGGGCAGCAGTTGCATATTTTAATAACCATGTTAATCACCCAGCGTTTTACTCCCTTCATGCAGCGTATTGCGCAGTTTGTGCTACGCAGGAGAAAAACAATACCGACAGAGCCTGGGAAGCGTGCTATTGTTGTGAGAAAATGGACGATTTTACCTACGACCCGGCCTACAGAGATGAGCTTGTTCGTCACATCAGGTGGGATTTTGGGAAACTTCAACAGAGCAGATGGGACGATAATACACCAATAAAACCGGATGTTCTTGGTCAACTCTGGGACGAGGGAAAAGAGCCTGACTGGGACGAGATCGCAAAGGGTATGAAAAGAAAAATGGAAAATACTGGATGAAATCCAGTTCTCAACAAGACAGTATTAATTCACTTGTGTGTGGCAGCCTCAAGCGCAGCTTGGGGATGGTTGAGCCTACAGTGACATATCAAACAACCATCGACAAGGCCTTTGGCCTTGACGCTGCCACCCTAATCTGCTTGTTTGAAAAGAACTGTCATTCGCCGCTCCGGTGGCGGGCATATTTCTGGAGGCAAGAGTCTAATGAAAAGTTACCGGAAAGAGCTTTGGTTCAATACGAAAAACAGAAGAGAATACATCAATATCACGCTGCAGGTTGAAGGAGCTTTGCGAAAAAGCGGCATCAAGGAAGGCTTCGTCCTATGTAATGCTATGCACATAACCGCCAGCGTCTTTATAAATGATGACGAATCCGGGCTGCATCAAGACTTTGAGGTCTGGCTGGAAAAATTAGCACCCGAAAAGCCATATTCGCAGTATCGACACAACGGCTTTGAGGACAACGCCGATGCGCATATTAAGCGTAGCGTGATGGGTAGAGAAGTAGTGGTGGCCGTAACCGACGGCAACCTCGATTTCGGGCCTTGGGAGCAGATATTCTACGGAGAATTCGACGGCAAAAGAGAAAAACGGGTCCTTGTAAAAATCATCGGCGAATAATGCGGTCAGAAGAGAATTGTACAAAACAGAGCCGCGACCATGAGGGAGCGGTAATCGACGGAGTGTGCTTTGCACACCACTTAAAAAATTGATGAAGCTGCTGTTTTTTTTAATTCAGGTATTTATTATTTCCTGCTCCGGTGCGATGCAGCCGGGGCCAGTCACCGCGGCTGCCGTTGCTATGGGCGCGCGCAACCGCCACGCCGGGGCGCTTTTAGCAGTCGGCCACGGCATCATCGAGCTACCCCTGATGGTGGTGATTATCCTCGGCTTAGGAAAATATTTCGAGCTGCCGAAAGTCCGGATTGTGATAGGTTTGGCTGGTGGCGTCTTTCTGATACTAATGGCAATACAAGCATTTATCAGTTTTAACGCGAAGGTTTCTGACGAACCTAAGGCTGTCAAGGGCAAACCCATTTTGGCCGGTATTATATTATCCGCCGGCAATCCATATTTTCTCGTTTGGTGGGCGACGGTGGGCCTGGCCTTAGCTACGCAGGCTGTCGGCTGGGGAATCTGGGCATTCGCACTTTTTGCGCTGACTCATTGGTCGGTGGACCTGATTTGGCTGCAAATTCTGTCGTGGGCCAGCTCCAAAGGCTCGATGTTTTTTGGCCCACATTTTCAGAGAATAGTATCATTAATTTGTGCGCTGGTTCTATTGGGATTTGGATTGGTTTTTATTTTTAGTGCCATCGGAGAATTAGATATTTGACCCCCGCTCTTGCTTCGCAAGAAGCTGCGGGGGTTAAACATCGTTTAAAATCTGTTTCAAATTGTATTGCGCTAAAGCTTCGCGCTGGGATTGAGCTATTTGCTGAAGACTGTCCGGCTGGTCCGCCTTCGGCTGGGCAAAGCCCACAGCGGCTACGGCTTCTGTAATGTCGGACAAACGAATATTTGCCGGATCCTTGGCGGGAATAAAGCCGACAGCAGGCTCAGAAGTCCTGGCTATAAGACCACCGGCGACAAGATGGTCGAGAAGCTTGCCGCTAAAATCGGCGGGAATATCCAGTTTACTGCAAATAACCTCCGCGGAAATCGGCGCTCGGTTTTTTTCAAAAGCATCCGCAATTTCTCTGACAATGTTAATTGCAGTAAAATCATTGGCGATAAAATATTGCTCCCTCTTTCCAGCGGCGGCCATCTGTGCGGCGTCGAGTGTCTTTAGATGTTGCGTCGTAAATGTCAACTGCAAGCCAAACAGCACTATCAGCCAGGTGATATAAATCCAAAAGACACCCAGCGGGATAAGACCAAGTACACCATATATTTTGCTGTAGGGAATAAAGCCTGTGACGTATGACCCGAAGAGCAATTTTGCGAGCATCCAGACTAAAGCAGCTACAGCCGCTCCCCAAATCGCAGCCCTTGCCTGCACCTTAACATTGGGCAGGACAAAGTAAAGTAGGAAAAATGCCACCATCGTTACTAAGTACGACAAAAGCCCAGGCCCAATATGCGAGAGTATTGTCTGTTGAATCTGTCCTAAAGCTGCATAACTTCTTGTGGCGTAAATGCCAAGGCCGATTAGAATCGGCCCAAGTGTAAGAATAGCCCAGTAGTTAATCGTGCGGTGCAGAAAGTTTCTGCCGCGTGCCACGTGCCAGATATTATTGAACGCCCGTTCTATTGTTGAAAGCAGAGCCAGGGCAGCCCAGATAACAATCACGAGACTAACCAGTGTTATCGAGCCTTTATTTACACCGGCAAAAAAATCGGTGACTATTCGGTCTAAATGGTCGGTCAGCATTACCTTCTCTTCCGTCTCGGTAGGATACTCAATGGTAGTAAGGTGTAGCTGTTGGTAAATCAGACTCTTTAGATTCTCTCCTGTGTCCTGATAAGCGGGAAACAACTGAAAAACCAAGAGTATTACAATTGCTAAAGGGACAATGCCGAAGAGGGTATGATAGGACAGCGCTGCGGCCTGCTGGCCGGAGCGGTTCTTCCTGAGCAGTCTGGCGCAATGAGACCACAATTTAATTTGAAAGACGGCGAAACGGCCAGCCTTGCCGAGCTGCGTTGTGGGAGTGGACAAAAGCTCCTTAATAAACATGGTATTGCCTTTCAATTCTTATATGGAAACAATCCAATAAATTGGGTAGAACCCCCCCCAAAAAAATAAATTTGGGGGCTAAATAGATTGTTTACCGAAAAATTTCTTCCAGGCCTCTTAGCAACTGCTTCTCTATTTGCTTTTGTAACTGCTGCTCAAGCAGCTTACCTGTGTCCAATTCCGGCTTATTGACGGTTCCTTTCAACGGCAGAGTTATTCTATCTCCGGTGCTTTCTCCGCCTGTTCTTGTTGTTCTGCCAGCGGTAGTATAAGGTAAAGTCACCGTCATATCCAGGCTCTTATCCAGCCCGATAACGCCTTTGAAATTGAGCGGATTGTTACCAACGTCCACCTGCATATTGTCGTATCTAAGAAAGCCCTTCTGCAGAGCAAAATTTGTTGGATGTATGGTTATCTGCTCGCGGGCGGTTCCGCCTGCTATCGACAGAATTTGGCCGAGCAAATCCGAAGCCTGCAATTGCAGTTTGTTGGCTGAGATGGTGCCAATCACTTCGATATCATTTTTGGCACCTTTGGCTAGCGGTATTGCAAGCTTCTGGCAGCTAAAATTTGCCAAGCCGCTGACGTCAACAGCGTTGGCGAAGATGGGATTTACATACATCAACAGCTTGTCTGTAGTTTCCTTGTTGATTTGAATGTTCTTTGCCATTTCAATTGGGCTGGGTGTCTTCAATAATGTCGGCTTTTCCTTAAAATCCGCCCGCCCTGCAAAACTCAAACGGCCGTTGTTGACGGCCGTAGAAAATGGTGCAATCTCCAACAGGCCGTTGCGGAATTGAATGTCTACTTCCGTTGGGCCGAAATAAAGGCCCATGTACTGAGCCTTGTCAAAACCGATCTTGGCCTTAGAGTTCAGATTAGCCATGAGCTGGTCCGGCTGGCCGGTCGGATACTCGCTAAAAAAATTTATGGTGTCCTGTCTTTTCCCGACCATATTCAGACCCTGCGGCAGAAAAGCCGATGCAAAAGAGCTTACAGCCGACCAGTCGTATTCGAGATTGGCCTGACCCTGTAATTTGGTTTTGCCGTCTTTGTCGGCCTTATTCAATTGGCCTTTTTTTATCTTTATTTGAGGACTTTCCAGCTCAAGTTTTTTGACGTTAATCGCTTTCTGTTCGTAGTTGACCTCAGCATCTAAAATAAGCAGAACCTCCGTTTGCTGGAAAGGCTCTTTTTTAGGTGATATAAGCTTAAAATTCGTAATCTTTGTCGAATCGGTGAAGATTCGGTAAACGTCCTTATCGGAAGTGATGGAAAACTGTGAGGAGGCTTCACCGGCCAATTTCATTTCCTGCGGGAAGGAGGCAAACAATACCATAAACGGCTGAAGCTTTTGAAGGTCAACCTTTTGCGCCGAGGCCACTAACTTTATAGGTTTCACAGCCTCCCTGCCCTGAGCTTGTCGAACGGGTTTACCCAACGGTAGAATCGCATCTTTTACACTCACTTGGCCGAGACTTGCATTTGCCTTCGCAGAGCTGATGGTGACAACGCCGGCTTTTCTATCATAACCAGCCGTAAAGGTTATCTCAGCCATCGGCTCAGATGCGGTGACACCCTCTTTGGAGCTTAAGCGAAGCTCTTTAACCACCGATGAGCCGGCCGCGGCAATTCTTTCATCCTTGATAGAGACCTGCCCGCTGCCTTCGAGATTGCCGGCCATCCGGTATGGGCCTATGTTCACGAATTGTCCTAATTCTGCTTGAAGCTTTGCCAAATCGACCTGGCCGTCTATATTAATCTGCTCGAGGCTGCCGGACGCATTTATCTTTGCAAACGCCGCGGAGACATTCACCTTATCAAAACTTATACGGTCTTTTTCACCTGTTACTTCCAGTGCTGCGGTGACAGGCTCGGAAATTGCAAGCTCTTTGCCCTCAATTGAGCCGGCTAAACCGGTTAAGTTTGCCTGGCCGATGATTGTAGCTTTACCGGCCAGAGCAGTTGTGTTGACGCTGCCGGAGAGTTTGCCTGAGGTAACTTTCATTCCTTCCTTAAGGCCGATTGTTCGGGGCATTTGTGATAAAACGGCAGCTAAGTCACAGCCGAAATTGCCTTTTAAGCTGAGACGTGAATCAGGTTGCAGAAAATCGGTGAAAGACTTAAAGGTAATCGGGACCGTCCCACTGGCGTCGGCTTGTGCCCAGTCACTACGGACCTGCAATCGGTCGATATTTATGGTTTGCTCTTTTTGGCTCAGCTTTATATCAACGTCCAGGACGTTACTTTGCAATCTGTCGCCTTTTAGAAGCGGTCCGGTTACATCAAGACCCTCTGCTTTTACATTGGCGGTCAGGTTTTCAAAACGGCCGTCCTTGATATCACTGGTCAGGTTGGCAGAAACAACGCCTTGAGTCCGAAGCTCAACTTTTGCTAACTCTAAAATCGGGCCTAAAGACGCCAGGTCCAGCTTGTTGACCTCAACATTAAAGTCGCCGGTGGTACCTTTAAGTGACCAGCCTGTTTTTTTAACTGGCGTGACATGGCCGGCGGCACTAATCTTCGAGCCTTTATCTTGCACGGCCATATCGACGTTGAAACTTGTCTGCTTTCCTGGAGGCTGAATACTCATTGTGGAATTTATCTGTGATAGCTCGACAGTTTTTGCTTTTGAGTCTGTCACCTTCAAACTGCCATCATTAACGACCAAATCCATGACCAGAGGTATAGGCATTGCTTTTACAGGAACCGGCTGCGATTCACCAATGGGCTCAATTGCAGCCTTTTTTTTGAGATTTAAGCTTACCTTAGGCTCGTCAATCGTTGTTTGGCCGAAGGATAGATTGCCCATCAGAAGAGAGCCGTAATGCGGCTTTGTAGCAATTTTATTTACTTGTACCGATGCCCAGCCGGCATTATCGTTAAAACTAAAATTCTGAATCTTGATGCCTTTTGACCAGCCCATCGATAGGTCTGCAAAATCCGCTCGGCCGTTTATAGACTTGTTGACTTTGGATAATATAATCCGTTGCCCTGTTTGGGAAGACACAACCGCAGGCAAAAGCAAAAACGCCAAGGCAATCAGAACAACTACGATTGCCAGCCCCCATTTAATGAATCTCATGGTGGTTCTCTTCGGCGGTTTGGTTTTGGTACTTTTCTCATCTCGCATTTTTTATCCCCCGAAAGAATTTTATAACCGTCGCCGTGCCGGCGACCGCTAAACATTGGAACCAATCATTCAAGCATTATCTCGTCTGATTTGTGCTTGACCATCTTGTCAACCTTATCGGAGAATTTCTTGGTGACATCGTCGATTTGCTTTTTGCCATTTTCAAGGTTATCTTCGGTGATGATTTTATCTTTCTGCTGCTTTTCCAGATGCTTGATTGTATCTCTTCGTATATTGCGAATACCGACCTTTGTCTGCTCACCGGTCTGCTTGGCCTGGGTAACAAGCTGTTTTCTTCTTTCTTCGCTAAGTGGTGGAAGGCTCAGCCTTATGAATCTGCCATCCACAATCGGTGCAATGCTCAAGTCGCTGTTTTTGATTGCCTTTTCTATCTCTTTGAGCGAAGCAGGATCGAATGGCTTAATCACAATCATATCGGCCTGAGGCGTTACCAGAGTTGATATTTGCTTCAATGGTGTCGCAGAACCATAATAATCGACCTTGATGTTTTCCACCAGGCCTGTGGAAGCCCTTCCGGTCCGAACGGCTCTTAACTGGTCGTGCAGAACTTCAACAGCCTTTTTCATCTTCGATTCGCTCTCTGAGATTGTCTCTTTGACCGGCATTATTTATTCCTGACTGAGTTTTTTTAGCAAATTAATGTTCCAACCTTCTGACCACAAAGAGCTTTGCTTATATTGCCTTCTTCGAATATATTCAAAACGATGATAGGGATATGATTGTCTTTACAAAGACCTACTGCCGAGCGGTCTATCACTTTAAGGTCATCTCTTATCACGTCATCATACGATAGTTTTTCAAACATCTTTGCTTTAGGATTTTCTATGGGGTCGTCACTGAAGACCCCATCAACCTTTGTTGCCTTAATCAGCAGCTCTGCTTCGAGTTCTGCGGCCCTTAGAGCCGCGCAGGTATCAGTTGTAAAGTAAGGATTTCCCGTTCCACCGGCCAATATGATAACTCTTTGCCGTTCTAAGTGGTGAAGAGCACGTCTGTGAATAAAAGGCTCGCACATCGCTGCGACCTCGATTGCGCTGAGAACCCTCGTCGGCTGGCCGATCTTCTCCAACGTTTCCTGCAGTGCACAGGCATTGATAATAGTGGCTAACATACCCATATAGTCAGATGTGTTTCTGGGTATGCCGGTGGACTTGGAAAAGGTGTCTCCGCGAATGAAATTGCCGGCTCCGACTACGACCACCATCTGCGGACCGAGCTTACATACCTCCGCTATCCTCTTGGCGATTGACTCTAACTCGGAACTATCAATTCCAAACCCCCTTGGCTTGCAGAAACTTTCGCCTGAAAGTTTAAGCACAACACGTTTGTATTTACTCTCTGCCATTTAACTTGCATCTGGTACTTGATATTATTAAACCGACGGTACAATCGCAGAAAACACCCAGATAAACCCGTCCAGAGCCGGGTCGAAGGATCTGGGGGCTAAACATTTATCCGCCAAAGGCGGATTTATCCGACATCGAATCGTACAAATCTTTTTATCTTTGCTTGGCCACCTGCCTGCTCGGCAGCCTCAGCAAGAACAGTAGCGACCGTTTTACTGTCGTCCTTAACAAACAATTGATCCAACAGACAGTTCTCAGTGTAAAATTTCTTCATTTTACCTTCCACTATCTTCTCAACTATATTTGCGGGCTTGTCCTTGATCTGCTCGCGGAAGACGGCTTTTTCCTGCTCGATTGTTTCGGGATTAATGCCATCTTTATTCAAAGCTAACGGCTTAGTTGCAGCGATGTGCATTGCTATGTCATAAGCAGTTTGCTTGAGTGCATCTGAGGTGGCTATTTCGTCATTATTTGTCCAAATTTCAACCATGGAACCAACTTTTCCATTGAAGTGTAAATATGTCCGTATTAGTCCAGGCTGTCCTCTGGGTACATAATATCTCTCATACTCTTCTCTAACTAAGTTTATTTTCTCACCGGTTTTGCTTGCCAATTCAGTACGCCTATCATCGAGTTTCTTACCATCAACAATAATTTCGAGTGGATTCGCAACATCATTCTCTGACATTTGTAAACTTTTTTGTATGGCATTAACCATATCTATAAAATCATCGCTCTTCACCACAAAGTCAGTCTCGCAACGAAGAACAGATAAACCTCCCATTCTTAGATCTTCACTTTCCCAGGTTATGACTGTTCCTTCAAAGGTTTCCCTATCGGCTCGTTTGGAAAGAACAGCGAGGCCCTTTTTCCGAAGTATCGCTATAGCTTGGTCGATGTCGCCGTTGGCTTCCTGAAGGGCCATTTTGCAGTCCATTATGCCCTGGCCGGTAATCTTACGGAGCTTAACAACCAATGATGCTGGAATTTCTGCCATAATAAAATCCTTATTACCCTATCTTTGGTCTATTTAAATTTTATGTCGGAAAACCGCCTGGCCATCGTTTAGCCGTCGCCGGTGCGGCGACGGTCAGAGAGAACCCCGCAATAAACCTGTCCTTGAGCCTGTCGAAGGATTGCGGGGATAAATACCATCAATTGTTTTTCTGCTGCTGTGGATCATCCTCCAACGAAGACGATTCCACGGTTTCTGTCTGGCTCGGCTCGACAGCAGCCACGGCTTCTGACTCACCCTCGTCAGCTCGGGCCAGAGCCGGCCTCTTCGAGTGGGCCCGTTTCGGACGGGCCGTCGCATCGGTGCGAGTTGAAACCATCGTCTTACCAATCGCTACCGCATCTGCTAATTCGTTGAGTATTAATTCAATCGCCCTGATGGAATCATCATTGGCAGCAATAGCCACATCTACGGTATCGGGATCGGAATCGGTATCGAGAATACCGACTGTTGGGATTCCCAGCTTTTTGGCCTCGCGCAAAGCAAGGTGCTCCTTCTTGGCATCGATAACCACAACAGCACCCGGCAAACGCGTCATCTGTCGAACGCCATCGAGATTGATTTTGATCTTTCGCATCTCACGTTTGAGCCTGGAGGCCAGTTTTTTACTTTCACCTTCGAGCGTTCCATCTTGTTGCATAGCTTCTAACTGCTCCAGTCTCTGCAAACGTGACCGTATAGTTCTGAAGTTGGTTAGCATTCCGCCCAGCCAGCGCTCACTGATATAGTGCATGCCACATTTTTTTGCGACAGTTTCAACCGCCTTTTGTGCCTGGCGTTTAGTGCCTACAAAGATAACATCATTACCTGTAGAAACAATCTCAGCTAATAACTTCTTAGCTATTAACAGGCCTTTTAAGGTTTTTTTCACATCAATAATATGAATGTTACCGCGTCTTGCGAAAATAAACGGGGCCATTTTGGGATTCCATCGGCTGACGCCATGTCCAAAATGCACCCCTGCATTAACCAGTTCACGAGCGAGCTGCTTTGCCACGAAACCTCCAAAAACTTAAGATTTAATTATTTACAATACATAAACTAACAGGCCAGAGAGACTAATGCAACGCGCCGAGCATGTCAAGAATTTTTATATGAAGATTTTTTGCCTTATCGATCATTCCAACAA
>Ga0315546_1002045_pt1 | contig 12032 bp, 9 predicted proteins | sample SalMarSW160170MG_FD_203833 | JGI IMG/M metagenome (GOLD analysis project Ga0315546, IMG submission 203833) | Salt marsh sediment microbial communities from the Plum Island Ecosystem LTER, Massachusetts, United States - Salt Marsh Sediment SW1601-170 ... | reverse complement strand
TTACGGTGAAACGTTTTCATTTAATACCATCATTCTTTTGACGCTGACTTTTATTGTGGGGATAATCGGCGGCACATACGGCATTGGCGGCGGGGCGATAATTGCGCCGTTTTTAATGGCAATTTTCGGACTGCCGGTTTATACCATTGCCGGTGCTGCATTGCTGGGAACATTTTTAACATCTATTGCCGGTGTTGCCTTTTATACCTTAATTGCTCCCATATACGCCGATACAGGTCTGGCGATTGCTCCTGATTGGATGCTGGGTGCGCTTTTTGGTGCCGGCGGTTTTTTTGGAATGTATTGCGGTGCCAGGTTACAAAAATATTTTCCGGCCAGAGCTATAAAACTTATATTGGGAATTGCAATTCTCTTTCTTTCATTAAAATACATCATCAATTTTTTGATATAATAACCTAACCCAGACAGGCAGAAACCAAAAATATTTGCCACACTAAGACACAAAGGATATATTTTTTATTCTTTCTTCGTTCCTTGGTGCCTTAGTGGCAGAATGGAAAAAGGTTTGCCACAAAAATCACAAAATTTACAACTAAGGGGCTATTGACGAATAGTAACATTTTTCTTCAAATTTCAATAAAAATTGATATAGGTTTTAGTGCTTAAACTTTGGTTTCTTGTGTTTTTATGTCAAAAAATCAAATGACAAAACACAAATCATTTACCCTGTCAAATAATGCTTGGCATTAACTCTACGATTTATTAAGAAATTTGTCTGGCCTTCTTAAGTACTTAAATATATTCAATCGTTTTGTGGCAATAATAAAATCAATGGTTTCTTAAAAATTACGGTTCCATAAATGACTACGGGAGCGTTTACAAAATGAAACTCGGAATTATAGGTCTCCCCGGATCGGGCAAATCCACGATATTTGAAGCATTAACGCAAAGCCTTCTTCCTGAAGGCCATAAGGGAGAAAACCGTATCGGTACGATACCGGTTCCTGACCAACGTTTGGCAGTCTTAACTGAGATGTATAAACCCAAAAGGACCATTTATGCCCAGGTGGAATATTTCCTTCCGGGAATGCTGAGGCAAAAAAAAGATCAGAAAATTTGGAATCAGGTAAGGGACTGTGATGCTTTGATTCATGTGATCCGAAATTTCAGTGTATACGGTCTTGAAAAACCGAGACCATACCATGATTTTCAAGCTATGGATCAGGAACTGATACTCGCTGATCTTGTTGTGGTTGAAAAAAAGCTGGAAAATGTCGAACTGGAAAGAGGACGGAATAAGAAGATGTCTCCTCAGGAAGTTTCGCTTTTAAACCAATGTCTTAAAAATCTTGAAAACGAGACGCCTTTAAGAAAGTGCCCGGATCTTGCATCTGCTCATCATTTAAGGGGATATGCTTTCTTATCCGCAAAACCCATGCTGGTTATGTTTAATAACGAAGATGAGGATGACACCATTCCTGAAGCAGCAGATTTGACATCCACGGAGAACTGCACGGTTGTGAGGGGTAAACTCGAACAGGAACTTGCCCAGATGTCCGTTGAAGAAGCAGAGGAGTTTTTATCTGAGTTCAACATTACAGCATCTGCCATGGACAGGGTCATCAAACAAACATATGAACTCCTTGGTCTTATCTCTTTTTTTACCGTGGTTAGTGATGAAGTAAAAGCCTGGACCGTAAAAAAAGAGACCCAAGCCGTTGACGCGGCAGGGGTAATCCATACAGATATGCAAAAAGGGTTCATACGTGCAGAGGTGATTTTCTATGAAGATCTCATAACCGCCGGCACCTATCATGAGGCCAGAAAGAAGGGAAATGTAAGACTTGAGGGAAAAACTTACGAGGTCCGGGACGGAGATATTATAACCTTTCGTTTTAATGTGTGATCCACCGATATGAAGTCATCGATATTTGGTAAATAATTGCGCCATTCTGCATTGGAAACTTAATTTGTGCCCAATATAGATTTATGGATGGGCACTAACTTACTGCGAAAATGCCTTTAAAACATAAATTATTGGGTTTGGGTTTTTCTTTTCTCTTTGTTTTTTTAATCCTTTTTTGCATGCTGACCTGCCTTTATTTTTACATCCCGACCTATATAGAATCCAAATTAATTCCTGAAATAGCCAACAAATCAGGGGTACAGTTTTATTCCTGCGATGTTCGCAGAATAGGTTTTTTCGGAACCGATTTAGGATCTGTTCGAATCGGCAATGATAAAAACCCTGCGCTTTCAATAGCGTCCGTGCAGATAGATTATTCACCCGGAGAACTTTTTAAAAAAAAGATAAAAAAAGTGATGTTAAGCGGAATAGAACTGTTTTGCGAATATAAAAATCAGGAATTCAGAATCCGCCAATTGGATTTAAATATCCTATTTGCACAACTTCAATCGTCAAAAAAAACAGTTCCTTCTTCAACAGACAGTTTGCAAACACTCTCGATTGGGCGTCTGGAAATCCGAAATGCCGTTGTTGTGTTCGAGTACAAGGGAAAGACGTTAAGACTTCCCATTGAACTTGAGATTTTTCCCGGGAAAACAGATCGGAACACGTGGAGAGGGGAGGTATTGGAGTGTATTTTGAAGTTGTATCCCGGAGGTCAGAAAATCGTCTTTGAAGCGAATATTCATATGAAAAAAGAACAAGTTCTTCTCGGATTTGATACAACTTCAATTCATCTTGGAAGATTTGCTGATTTTGCAAATCTGATTCCGGGGCTGATCTTATCCGGAGAAGCTGATATAAATGGTCAAGCATCGTTTCAATTCAGGCCTTTCAAAATATCTTCTGCATCTGCCTGCTTTAAATTTATCAATACCGAAATTGCCTATAACAATTTTAAACTGCAGACTTTGCAAAACACTCAAAAGGGAAAACATCCCTTTAAGATTGAAATCAACGGGAGAGGAGGGAAAGAATGGGAAATATCCGGCACCGCCAGAAACTGCAAATTTAGGGTCAACGGTTTGGATATTGGTTCAAACCCGCCCATATTCACTGTTTCCGGAAACGGGGAACATGCAAAAGATTTTGCTACTTATAACGTCCTCGCCCCTGATGTTAAAGTGAACTCAATATTCGGAACCATAAAAATACCCTCGATATCCCTGAAAGGCAACACCCGTCTCAGTAAATCAATGAAAAAGGGACGAGAATTCGCAACCTTTGAACTCAAAGCTCGGGATACGGATTTGGTAACGGCATGGGCAAATACTAAAATACCCATGGTTTCACTGACCGGAAAACTTTGGGAAGAAAAACAGCAGGTTTTGCAGGTTGACGGTGTTTTCAAATTCGAAGATACCGGCATAACCGATTCAAAGCGTAAAACAAAGATTGATGGTATGTGTGGCTTTATTCCGCTGAAATGGCCTTTTAAAGGCACCGGTAAAAAAGGAAAATATTCCGTAAATAGACTTCAGTGGAGAAATCGGGACCTGGGCTCTATTACGGGAACGGTTCAGCAAAAAGGTTCGGGTTTGGTTTTCAAAGGAGTGCATATCAGCAACCTTCTTCCGGATCTGTCGATCAATTTTACAGGAAAAGCCGGGATGTTATCTTCCAACGATTATGGAGCCGGGATTCATTTTGAGCTCAAAGATTATAAAATCGTATCTGACATTGATCTGGGACAATTTGTTCCTTCAGCAAACGGGGTAACCTTTAACGGGGAATTCGGACTAAATGGTGACCTTACTTTTGATAATACCGGAATTAAAAGTTCGTTGAATGCACATTTAAATAATGCAACCCTGATGCTCAAAGAAAAGGAGGCTGCGATACATGGGATTCAAACTTCATTATTTTTAACTGATTTGTTCCAAATGCGCAGTGCGCCGGAGCAAAAACTTTGTTTTGAAAAAGCTTTGTTTGGTGAACTGAATATCCATGATGGTACCATCGAATTTCAAATAGAATCCGGCAGGTCATTTTTTCTCGAAAAGGGCGGTTTTGGTTGGTGTGACGGAAATGTGTATGTTCAGACCATGCGAATTTATCCTAAAATTACAGATTACAATCTGGTTTTATATTGCGATCGACTAAAACTTGCAATGATTCTTGAACAGTTTGGTGCAGTAAATGCTGAAGGACAGGGCACGGTGAGCGGCAGGTTGCCCATTAGAATTCATAACGACAAAATTCTTTTTAAAGACGGGTTCCTGTTTTCCACTCCCGGAGAAGGGGGTACCATTCGTTTGACAGGAACAGAAATACTTACCGCCGGTATTCCGGCCAACACCCCTCAATACGCTCAAATAGAGCTTGCCAGGGAAGCCTTGAAAGATTATGATTACGACTGGGCAAAACTGAATCTTATGACAGAAGGAGAAAATGTATTATTGCGGCTGCAGTTCGACGGCAAACCCACCCGCCCGTTGCCCTTTGTGTATAAAAAAGAGATAGGAGGGTTTGCCAGAGTTGAACCAGATATTAAAGGCTCGGTTTTTCAGGGTATCAGTCTTGATGTAAATTTTAAGGTCCCTTTGAATAAAATTTTGCATTATAAGGATTTATTGGATATGATACAATAAAAACCAAACCGGATAACGGGGCAAACGCATTTGAATCCCAATACAGGGAGAACGCTCCACGACAGCGTGTATCTCTTTCCAACCGACTGAAACTTGTGCTTAAACACCCGTAAGCCCTAGCCGCGCCGGAGTTATTAAGAACAATTCGTCGCTAAATTATCCCATTGATTTTTTAAGTCATAATTTCATTCGGCTCGGGCTAACGCGTGCTAAAGCCCTTCAAACAGTCAGTCGGTTTCCAAGAGAAACACGCCGTCGCTACGCTGCACCGAAATCAAATGCGTTTATCCTAAACCGGATAAGCCCGCCCTCCTGCCAAGAGGAGTGAGGCGGAAGGGCCGAAAAAGGTAACTTTTAAAAAGTTGTAGAATATCTGAGACGTTAAATAACCTAAAATTATTAAAGGAGTCGGGTTATGTTAAAAAGTGCGGCGGTTTTATTATGTGCGGTTTTTATTTTTGTTGCTCAGGCATGTACCCAGCATAAAGTAGAAGTCGCTCCGGTGGAAATAAAGCCGATCCATATTACAATAGATGTTAACGTTAAGGTGGATAAGGCTCTGGATGATTTTTTCGGCGATATCGATAACGCCGAAGAAGTGGCTGATGAAACGCCTTCCGGGAAAAAATAAAAACTTTTTTCTTATTAATAATCAGGAGATTAAGATATGAAAACAAAATTTTTCATAACAATGATTTCATTTTTTTTATCTATTATATTGATTACCGGAGCTTCCGCCTTTGCCGGATCTGATAAAATCAAGGCAAGAATGAAAGAGCGTCTGGCGGTTATAAAAGTACTCAAAGCAGAAGGTGTCATCGGAGAAAACAATAAAGGATATTTGGAATTTATAGGCGGTAAACAGGCAAAAAAAGATGTGATTAATGCTGAAAACAGCGACCGCAAACAAGTATACACCGCCATAGCAAAGCAGCAGGGAACATCGGTTGACCTGGTTGGAAAACGGCGGGCAAAGCGAATTGAGAATAAGGCAAAGCCGGGCCAATGGATTCAGGATCAAAGCGGCAAATGGTATCAGAAAAAATGAGCCGCTTGAAAACCCTGATAAATTCATCACAAGAATTTTGGGCTATCCAATTCGAAAAAATGGATTCCGGATGTGTTCACTTTTGCAATGAGGACAACGACTCGGGCGGGTAAACCGCTTTCGTTTTTCAAAAACAAATCCGCATTCCAAACACTCGGCAGGTATGATAATTAATTTTTTTCTCTGAGCATTTACAGAACGCGAAATATGAGAAAGATGCGTATAGACTTCTTTTTCCCGAATTCTTATGGTCTGTGAGATCTCTCTGGCACTCATCTCTCTTTTATCCAAAAGTTCAATGATCTGCTTTCTTATGGTTTGCATGTAAACTCTGTGTATTGGGCGAGCATAACAGCGCCTCTGCTTTTTTGACTTTTTACGAATTTATCAACATCAATATCAGATAAAAAATTACCCCTTCAACGACCACTATATAAATAATTGTTTGATATAGTTGATACAGCTTTTCCCTCAAAACGCCGAATACGAGGATACAACCCATCGAACTGATGGTTATGACAAGCAGGTAGGTCTTTAATAAATATCCCGTAGTCCAAAAAAGCAGCAATAAAAGAACCAGTGACAAGCCGCCTAACGGCCAAATTAAAATCATGATACCAAATCTTGAATACAGGTTGCCATACCCATTCATTTCGTCCTCATCCACCTCTTCTATCTTCTTGAGTGGAACAACACTTAAACAAAACAGGAACAAAACCACAAAAAAAGGAATCAGACAGGTATCTGACGTATTCATAAAATACCCCAACATGATGGGCGTTATCAATCCCATACTAATTATAACCGTTGCCGCAAACGGGTATCTCCTTAAGCGGATAGGCCTGGCAGAATATAAAAGCCCCAGTGCCGGGAGAAAAAGAAAGAGTGATAACGTAACATAGGACTTATAAACAAACAAAGGATAAACAATAGAAAGGATGAGCAGCACAAGGGAATAGATGAGTGCCTGAGCAGGTTTTATCTTTCCACTAGGAATGGGTCTGTAAACTTTACTTACCCTGTCAATTTTCCAGTCCGTCCAGGAATTGAAGCTGTAAATAAAATTCGTTGAAATCAGGGTAACTGCAAGGGCAATGATAACATCATACAGATCCGTGCCTTCGGCCATTTCCGCTCCAACAAGGTATGAAAAGAAAGCGATCAGTGCGACATCACTGCGACACAATTGGAGGTATGAGATCATGCCAGTCAAACCATAACTCCGTATTCCGGTAACAAATATTATAGCAAGGATAGATCCGGCTTCATGCTATGAAAATAAATGGGTCCCATCACGGCCAGTTGCATTAAAAAAACAATACTCATGGCGGCCCAGGCCCAACCGGAAAGCATTCCACGTTCAGAGGAGAAAAACCTCACCAATAAAAAGGTAAGGGTGACTACCGGCAGACCGGACATTAGGAGATCAAAGGGTCTGTTAAACCAGCCGGTAACATTGAAAATGATGGCTTGAACCACCCATACGGCCGCGGCGGCCAGGGTCGCATAAAACCAGGATCGTTTCATCCCGCCAAACCATCCTGCACGCCAAATAAAAAATATGGTCATAGCCGTCAGCATATTAAGCCAGAATACGGACATGAATTGATGATGGCTCCATTGAGTTTTGAATAAAATAACAGAGTTGGCATACGGTATCGGACCGACCCAATGGATTGCAAAGACGTTTCCTGCAATGTGAACTGACACGGCAAGGGCCAGAGCTCGAAAAAACCTTTTGGTATAAGCGTATCCAACAGCGAACATGGAAAAGAAGATAACCAGCAATTCGATCGTAAGAGGCCTATTTTTTGAATATGTCCAACAAAATGTTGCAACATAACTTATAATTTCAGAAAACGATCCTTTTAAATATTCAAGTCGTAAATTTTCTCCTGTCACCATTGCGTAAAAAAGAGGAATCGCCATTACCGTAATTCCATACATCACCCAGAGCAAACGCATTATAGGAGCTTTTAAAATAAGATTCATCAGCAGAATAATAATCAAAATTGTAGTGGCATTCCAGAGAACATGATGCAGGGCGACATAATAGGAAAAAAAGCTTTTTCCGGCCAGAAGTTCGGTCTCCACATAACAGCGCAACAAAGAGAAAGATAAAAAATAGACCGGAGCAAAGGCATTTAGAAAGACTCTCCAATGGGGCAACTTATCACCTGCATCCATGGTAATAATTTTAGATTTTTTTTTGAATAACAAACTCATTTCCAAGATTCAATATAATCGATAATATTTTTTCTTTCTGCTTTTTTACCGATGTCCGGATGAAATTTTCTTTATTATTCCGGCTATTATATCTCCGTTCGATAACTTGAAACCTTTCACAAGAACCCTTTCTCCCAACCACAGGGAAGTTCTCAAAGAAGTAATATAAGAAGCATTGCCCCTTTGGTTCACAAAAGCGGTTTTGTACTGCTTGTCGCCAAGTTTAAATTCAATCGGATATACTTTTTTTTCACCAACAATCAAATATGCTTCTTTTAAATTAATCTCAGAAATAACTGCATTAATTACAAAAGGCTCCATACGATCAAAATTGATGCTTTTCGTTGACGATGCAGCCGAATCATTTGGATGCAAAAGCACTCCCATTCCGATAGCTATCCAAATAAAAAGTGTCTTTGTAAAAATATTCGTATAATTCATAAAAACCTCCCGTTAATCATTAACCCGTTAAACATTAATCAATCTGGCGCCAATAATAAGTATTTAAAGCAGACGTTACACTTGGATTTTCAGTTAAAACACCGCCTTCAACTCCGATATAAATCTGTGGACCTTCTCTGAACACCGCGATAACCGGCGCCGATGCGATGGATGTGCCGATAACCTTGCTGCGATCATGTTTGCCCCGTGTGACAACATTTCCTTCCCCATCCGTCTCTGTTTCATCGCTATATTCGAAAGCCGCTTCACCGGTTCTATAATTGAGTGCATAGAGACGAGCATCTCCTCTGCCGGAAACAACGACACACGGATCACTGCCACCGCCGCCGCCGCCGGAGTCGGGGGTATAGGTGGTAAAATAGAGCACACCATTAAATACCGTCACAGCAGATGTAACCTTTTCTCCCGGATTTTCCAGTCGGATAAACCAGCCTTTTGAATTCGAAAGCGCTTGTCGAGCGTCAACTTTTTCCTGTTCGGTACCAAGTGCAATCAGGTTGTCGGTAACATCCGTGAGGTTAGATTCGGTTATGGTAGTAAACGTAGCAGGATCTTCCCAGTCGTTTTTAATAGCATAGATGCGATTGACAACGGTTGTCTTTTCAGGATCAGCCCGGTCTCCGGTTCCAAAAAAGATCATCTCTCCAGGAGTTCCTCCGAATGATTCGGAAACCGCATCCGGCGAATAAAAGATCTTTCTTTGGATGCCGTCATGTGCCGAGGCCGAAAAAAACTTCCTCCTGCTCCAGGTGCCGTTTCCATCGTCATCCTCAAAAGCAAAAATACTACCCCCCAGATCCCCTGCATAAATCCGGTTTGTATAGCCGTTACCGTTTGTATCGAATCCCGAAACATCTACAAAACAATGGGTCATATCCGTATAATATCCGGCATTAACATTCAGGCTGCTGATTGTCCCGTCCGAAGCCTTAATTGTAAAAACGGCCCTTCCCACGGTATCGGAAGCGTTCGGACTGGCAAGGTCCTGGTTGGAGTCATAGCCTCCGCTCATTAAAAAAACATCATCTGAGCCCGTTGAGGTCTTGATCATATGTGTTGAAGGCGTAGACCAAGACTGACCCAGGGTGGCGTCCGCACCATCATCACTGCCATTGCCGTCGCCATCTTTGGTAGCCAGAAAATTTGACTCTATCTTGTAAAGATAGCTCGGCGCGTTATAGGTTGTAACATCGAGAGCATAATAGTTATTTCCCCCCCGGTGCTCCCCAAAAAAGAGAATCTTCTGGTTGGTCGATTCATATATTACAGGGGCGCCGTCCACAAAATAGTCATGGTCGGTCGTCGCATCCGACAGTAGTTGCAACCGTGTGAGGTGATCCGGCGGTATAAACCCCCATGCCTCACTTCCGTCACTGTCTTTAAAACAATGCATGACCCCGTCATTGGCACCCGAAAATATAAAAGACTCGTCCAAAGAACCGTTGCCGTCCGTATCATAGTACGCAACCGATGGTTTTGAATGGAGCACATCTCCCAATATCCAACTCCTGCCGGCGCCATGTATGTCATTGATCACGTTATCTCTTTCGGTGCTGGTGGAAACGCCGAGTATTGAGACTGTGATATCGCCGTTGCCGGTTGAGAAGGCGTTGGTTAAATTGGTCAGATCCGTGACGGGAACATCAACTGGTAATCCCAAATAGGTATAAAGATTCCGGCTTGCCTGGTCAAGGAGGAGTGCGCCGACGCCTCCTTCAAGCACATTGGGACCATCGGCAGAAACAGACCAGAAAGATCTGGCATTGTCCTTGATGGCACCATTCAATAGTGTGGCCGGATTCCCGTTAGCATCGACGATATTGCCTTGGTTATCCAGTCCGTACTTTTTGATATTGCCGGCCCATCTGCCGTCGGTCTGTGGTTTAAAAAAGCCCACGTAAAGAGAGTTGCCGGCAAAGGTTCGGTTCATGCGGCTGACCGGTACCACCGGAGAGACATACACCGCATTCACATCCGCGATATCGGTCATGATCTTCTCAAAGGCGGCGGTGAGGCCTGAAATACTGTTTGCCGTGTAATACAGCCCACCGCCATTGTACGCCGTCTCTGATAACAGTGCCTGATCTGTTTGAAAGCCGATGGTATACGTAATGATATTCTGTTTCTCAAATGAATCTCCGGAGGTGCCCAGTGAAGAATTTAGATCGTTTTCATAAAGATATTTGGCCACATCGTCCAGATAATCGGATCCATTAGACGCATAACTCCCCGGATCGTTGCCGTCATTATCATAATCACCAATGGTATCCCCGTTGATATAGGTGCCGGATGAAAGTTTTGAATCTCGATCCTCGGTGGAGGCGCCATCTGTCATCAGGATGATATAGTTCTTCTGGCAACGATACTGCATAGGGCTAGTATACTGAAAGCATCCGCTGCCACTGGAATCACAGGTGGAATTGTAGGTTCCGCTACTTCCATTATACCAGCTTCTCTTACCGGCAAAATAGAGACCCGCCTCGGCCAGAGTTTCGGCCAAAGGGGTAAATCCGTTAGCAGGAAGACTGTTCAGTTGGCTAATTAAAGTCGCTTTGTCAGTACCACACTCAGAAATGATATATCCTCCCTGATCGTCCCCACTGTTGTTGTTGAATCTCATGAGCCCGAACCGCACGTCGCCCGTGTCATTGATAACGGTCTCAATGACCTCCTTGGCCACCTCGGTTCTGCTCCTCAAAGTACCGCTTCCCGATTCATCATAGTTGATCCAGTTTCCCAGATACAGATCTTTATCTGTTCCTTCGCATGTATATCCGCTGCCCGAATCCTTGATACTAGCGTCTAAATCGTACCCATAAGTCTCCAAAGCCGTCTTAACAACCGCACAGTTCAGGTCACTGATGTCGCTTGCAAATAGTTCATAGTGGCAACCCCATCCACAAACTTTTTGATAAACCGAATTATTCGTATAGGCGCCCGAATAGGTTGTGGCCGGATTATAGTATTCCCCCGGTACATCCACGGTGCCCATGCTCCCCGACGTGTCAAAAATAATCAGAATATTGGGGGTAACCGAGATGCTTGCCGCCCCGTAAATGTCGGTATCATCAGCCCAAAGCGGGGAAGATAAAATAAAAACCAGAGCCAATGCAAATAATAAGGACCTTTTCATGGCTGATCCTCCTTTTTAAAACAAATAAAAAACATCAGACTTTTTTATCATTATTTAAGAAAGTAAAATTAATATTTATTAAAGACCTTATATGCGCCTATTTGAACCTGTGAGTTCCCGCTTGTTGAAGTTGCGGTAATTCCATATCTGCGAACTTCATAATTCTTTAAACTATACCCGGAGCCGACCGGAGGAGGAGATATATGTTTCTGCAACGGCAAATCATTGGCGCTAAGGGTAAGGGGAGGGCTGATCGGTGTGCCCGTAATCTCAATACAGCGAATCTCTATATTAACGTCATTCGTACCGTCAGAATCTGTGTCTACCGCAAGCGACGGAATAACCGACGAATCAACAAAAGCCGCCGTCTCAGCGGCTGACAGGAAGGCGTTGGTCATCCATGTATCACTTGTTTCCAGTGCAAAATGGTCTCCTGCCTCTGCATGGTACTGGTTCTGAGTGGCCTGTCTTCCGTTTGAGGCGATCTGCACCTCAATCGATGATGTCCTGGTTGCCGATATGCCCAAAATTGTAAGTAAAACCAGCAAAACCATCGATAGAACAATAACAGAACCCTTTTCATTTCGTATCCCTGTGTTGTCTTTCATGATTTTTCCTCAATTTATTGCGTATCACCGGCAAAGT
>Ga0315546_1002035_pt1 | contig 12055 bp, 7 predicted proteins | sample SalMarSW160170MG_FD_203833 | JGI IMG/M metagenome (GOLD analysis project Ga0315546, IMG submission 203833) | Salt marsh sediment microbial communities from the Plum Island Ecosystem LTER, Massachusetts, United States - Salt Marsh Sediment SW1601-170 ... | reverse complement strand
CTTCTTCGGTGAGTTGGCAATACTTTCTCATAAGCGCTCCTTCTAGCGTTTTTTAGGTTAGCGAGTAAGTGTAACAACTCACCACCTTTTTCGCTATTTGTTGCACTTATGAGTTGAATCCGCCGAGCAATAGATTCGGTCTTTCTCTCTTTAGCCATTCGGGAAGTTGTTCACGGGTAACTTTTTCCCATAATCCTTTTTTTAGGCTGCGGGCACCTGCCTCTAATTGCTGGTACTTGTTGTAAAAAATATGGCGAAAACGCAGATCCGTGTATGCAAGACCTTCAGAGACAAGAACTTCATTCAAAAATCTGCCGTCAGGTAACTGAACGTAAGCCAGCAGCCGGTCATATTTGTCTCTTGTGTGTTTTGTTGTCTCTAAGTAAATCGTCACCGGTTTTCCAAGGCTTAATTTTTTTGTAAATTCTGTTGCCTCTGGGCCGTAATACATAACGCCGTATTCTTCACTTTGGGTTTCCGGCGTATCGACTCCCCATAGTCTTATTCTGGTATGATTATACTTGTAGTGAGCCTGTCGAATCCATTGGCCGTCAGGAATATCTATATCGATAGTATCACCATCAACAACGTTTACAACGGCAAAGGTTTTAGTGTGATACTTTTCAATATCGTATGTTTTTGTTCGGTCTTTAGACTTAGGTCGTCTCTGCCGCCTGAGCCTGATTGAGATATGGTCAGACCAAATAAAAACAGCAGCCAACAGCAGGCATATCAGGGTAATGCCTGTTCGCTGTTGCTTGCTTAACGCATAGGTGATTTTCCTTTTTCCAGCCAATTTTTGTTACAAAGACTGGTTAACTAATTTGCTTTTGTTCGCTCTTCAGCGGGTTTATCCAGCTCAAAAGCAACACAGACGGCCTCAAGAGCCTTTTCGGCCTGATCTTCATCAACGGCACAACTGATGCGAATTTCGCTGGTAGTGATTGAATCAATGTTGACCTTTGTTTTAGCCAAGGCGCCGAACATTTTTTCAGCTACGCCATAGTGGGTTCGCATACCGACGCCGATAACAGAGACAAGTGCAATATCTTCACGAATAAATACACTGTCACAATGAATCTCGCCTTTGATTGAATCGACGGCTTTCCTGGCGGCATCCAGGTCCGAAATCCCAATCATAAATGACAGGTTCGCTTTCTCGGGACTGATTTCTGTCTGAACGATGTCATTGACAACCACTTTGGCCTTAGCAAGATTAGCAAAGACCTTTGCAGCATTTCCTGGAACGTTATCAACGCCTATAAGGCTTATTTTGGCCATGTCTTTTTGTATTGTCGCACCTGTAACAACTACACCTTCCATTTGCGGCACCTCATGAGTAATTATTGTCCCCTCTATTTCTTTTGCGCTATTTCGCACGTGAATTTTGACATCATATTTTTTACCAAAAGCGATTGACCGGTTGTGCATCACTCCTGCACCAAGACTTGCTACCTCTAGCATTTCATCATAGCTGATCTGCTCTATTTTTACGGCACTTGTGAATATTCGCGGGTCAGTCGTGAAAACACCGTCGACATCAGTATAAATATCACACTCTTTAGCTCCCAAAGCCGCTGCCAATGCAACTGCGGTTGTATCTGAGCCGCCTCTACCCAGCGTAGTAATATTTTCATCCTCATCTATACCTTGAAAGCCCGCGACGATGACAATCTTGCCCTGGTCTAACTGTTTATGAATTCGTTCCGCATCGATGCTTTTTATTTGTGCCTTGGTGAAATCACTGGTTGTGAGCATTCGGATCTGCCCACCGGTAAAGCTGATAGCATCATAGCCCATAGCATCGAGCGCCATAGCGAAGAGTGATACGGATTGTTGCTCACCTGTGCTGAGCAATTGGTCCATCTCCCGTTTGGGAGGATTCGGATTTAGCTCTAAAGCATCGGCAATTAGCCCATCTGTTTGTTTGCCGCGTGCAGAGGCTACCACTACAACCTGGTAGCCATTTTTCGCCGTTTTTATAACTCGCTCAGCAGCCTGGCGTATCTTTTCGGCATTAGCAACTGAAGTACCACCGAATTTTTGTACAATTATAGCCATATTCCACCTATAAATGTTTTCGCAATCCTATTGAAAGCGGCTTTACAAGTCAACCCAATTATAAATCTTAGGATGTTCGGATAAATTATCGACTATGGAGTTTGGATTTCTAACGGGATCAATCCAATGGATTCGACAGGCTCACCACAAGTTTAACTTTTTAGGAAATACTCCATAATTTCAAAACCATTATTTATCTTCAAGCCCGACTTGGCAGCGTTGGCTTCACTAAAAGTCAAAGGCAAAACACTTTTAATATTATCACCTGCCATGGCAAATGGGACCGGCTCCGATGAATGGGCACAGTTTCGTACCGGAGTTGGATGGTCAGGAGCTATGAGTATTCGCCAGCTTTTATAATTCTGCAAGGCCTCAAACACAGGACCGACAATATATTTATCAATCTGCTCGATAGCTTTTTTCTTCAACTCGGCATTACCTTCGTGAGATGCTTCATCGGGAGCTTCTATATGGACGAAAACAAGATCGTATTTATGTAGCGCTTCTATTGCAGCAGAAGCCTTGCCCTGGTAATTCGTATCGATAAAACCCGTGGCCCCAGGTACTTCTATTAAGTCAAAACCGATAAGTTTTGACAAACCTCTAACTAAATCAACGGCTGTTATAGCAGCACCCCTGATTCCAAACTTTTTCTCGAAACTGTCCATTTGAGCACGTTTTCCCTGTCCCCAGAGCCAAATAGAGCTGACCTGATTTTCACCCAGGTCATATCTTACCTGATTTATGTCGTGATTTCTAAAAAGTTGCTGAGAGCGAGCCATCAAATCTATAAGTATCTCAGAGCCTTTGCCGCGAGGTAATATTTTTTCTATGGGCTTACCTATGTAATCATGCGGCGGATACGTCTGAACATCGAAATCCCGCTCTTTGAAAACAGCCAGGTGCCTATAGCTTACGCCCGTGTAGAAGCAGAGCTGATTGTCGCCCAACCGGCTCTGTAATTCTTCAATCAATGTTCCAGCCTCTTTAGTGGATATATGTCCTGCGCTGTGGTCTGCCATTTTGCCGTCTGCAATGGTTATCAGATTACATCTAAAAACCCAGTCGGTGGCAGAGAGCTTGATATTGCGCGCTTCAGCCTCAATTGGAGCCCGGCCACTATAATATCGAAGTGGGTCATAACCAAGCAGGCTCATTTGTGCAACGTCGCTGCCCGGTTCCATATCTATAGGTACTGTCCGAACGATACCCTGGCGACCCAAAGTGCTGATTTTATCCATATTTGGTGTTTCAGCAGCCTCTAATACGGTCTTGTTACCAAACCGCTCAATCGGCTCATCAGCCGCACCGTCAGGAATTATTATGGCATATTTAGTCGTCAATCTTTATCCTCCGGAATATCTGCGATTCTTATGCAGACCGGTTTTCCGCCGATAACGTCCAGAGTTTCCATGTCTTTTAGTGCCGCAGTGACATTTTTCTGCTGAGTAGGGTGGGTTGCAATTACAACCGGTACCGTGTTGTCCGGGCCGGTGCCCTCGTGCTGTAATGCACCCGATATACTTATCTGATTATCGGCAAGGACTTTACTCCATTGAGCTATTACGCCCGGCTGGTCCTTGCACATTATCCTGATGTAAAACCTGCTTACAAGATTGCCTATTCTGTCTATCAGCGGTATAGTTTGGCTTCTCGGTTTCAGATTCAAATGGTGAAAAGTAATAGCGGAATTACCAAGAGCGACGTCGATAATATCAGCGACAACTGCGCTTGCCGTGGGCATCATTCCTGCACCTCTGCCGTAGAACATCACTTGACCAACGGCACTGCCGAATATGCTGATAGCGTTAAATGGACCTTTGACCCGAGCCAGTGGATTATCCCTGGCAATAAAAGAAGGATGCACGCGCAATGAGATTCGATCTTGTTTATCTTTTTGCCCGATTGCGAGCAATTTGAGACAATAGCCCATCTCACTGCCGTAGCGGATGTCATCTTTCGAGACTGCTTCAATACCCTCAACATAAATATCTTCGAGCGCGACTTCGTATCCAAAAGCAATAGAAGCCAAGATAGCCAGCTTGTGTGCACTGTCGCCGCCACTGAGATCCAGCGTCGGATCAGCTTCGGCGTAACCTTTCTCCTGCGCTTTGGCTAAGGCCTGCAAGAAATCTTCATCTTTGGAAGCCATCTGCGACAGGATATAATTGCACGTGCCATTTACGATACCGTACATAGCAGTGATATTATTCGCCACTAATCCGGTTCGGATAGCTGAGATAATAGGCACACCACCGGCACAACTGGCTTCAAAAGCTATACAGCGGCCGTTTTGTCTCGCAGCTTGATAGAGTTCGCTGCCGTGTTCCGCTAACAAGGCTTTATTGGCTGTAACCACATCCTTGCCTGCCTGGAGCATCTTCAACTGGATTTGTTTCGCTGCGTCGGTACCTCCTACAAGTTCAACGCCTATCTGAATGGTATCGTCTTTTAAGAGCTTGTTGAGGTCATCGGTTAAAATGCCATCCGGTAAATTCACTGGCCGAGGCGACTTGGTATCAATATCCACAACGCAGGCAAGCTCAAGGCGCAGACCCATTTTGGCTGCGATAGAATCAGCTTCTTCAGAAATAAGCTTTGTCACTCCACAGCCTACGGTCCCAAATCCAACCAGGCCTACTTTTACAATTTTCTCAGCCATAGATATACCTTGCCCTCGTTTTCACTGCTCATCTAAATGGGGGCTAATAAAGTATTTAACCATCAATTCAATTAACAATCGAATCCAAAATTGTTAGTAATTACCAATTATAAGTACAATAGTCAACATTATTAAAGATTTACCTTTGGCATAAATAAATTGTTTTGGGTCAAGTTAAAACTCTTTTTTATCATAAAAGTGAGATTTATCTTGAATTAGGAATCCCGGATTTGATATAAATTATAGTGAAGGAGGATAGGGATTTTGACTACCGTGGCACTAATTTCGTTCAAAGTGCAAGTAAGCAATATGAGCATTGTACGGCGGAGGTAAATTGGCTATACTTTAACTGACAATTCGTGTAGAGTTTTTGGAGGAAAAAGGTAGAAAATCAAGCCAAAATAGTAATCATATTTTTCCAGCACTAAACTGAGCATTCATCAATAACAATGGTTTTGGGGGGCGAAGGAGGTCTATTATGTGTAAAAAATTGATTTTTTTAACCTGCATAGTTTTCGTTGCGGGCATGGCAGGAACTGCCTCTGCCGAGAAAGTCGGCCATTGGGGGCTTGATGAGGGTTCCGGCACTATCGCGAAAGACTCTGCCGGTGGTTATGATGGAACCCTGATGGGTGACACAAGTTGGGTCGCAGAAGGAAAGTTGGGAGGGGCATTACAATTTGACGGTGACGGTGACTATGTGGACTGTGGAAATGACCCGATATTCAATCCAGCGGGCAGCTTCAGCATCACGTTTTGGGCATACATTAATGACTGGGGCGACCCCTGGGGCAGGTCTATGATTAGCAAGGGCGGTGATAATGATAGAGGTGGCTGGTCAGTGCGAAGGTTCTCAGATGACACCATAGACTTTTGCGGAGCAGGCCTTACGGGAGACGGTTCGGGTGACGAGGGTGAGAATCATAACATGAATGGTACCACGGCACCGCCAATGAACGAATGGTTTCACATTGCCTGCGTATATGACTTCGATAATAGCATGGCTTATATTTATATTAATGGAGAAGCTGACAGAGAAAGAGTCACTACAGGGACAATAACAGCCAATGATGCCAGTGTGTATATAGGAACCAGAGGCGACACTGCTGGTACCGCGCCGGATAGTTGGGGGGCATCCTACTTCAATGGTATGCTCGATGATGCACGCTTCTACGACCATGCACTTACTGAGACGGACGTTGAGTTGATTATGGAAGGCAAAGAAGCAATGCCGCTTACCCTGGCTGCCAACCCGAAACCTGCCAATGGGGCCGTAGAAGTGCCGAGGGATGTGACCCTAAGCTGGCGGCGGGGTTCTTCAGCTAACAAGCATGATGTGTACTTTGGAACAGTTTTTGCAGATGTCAACGAAGCCAGCACGACAGATACACGGGATGTATTGGTCGGTCAAAATCAGGACAATACTGATTATGACCCTAATGGCCTTCTTGCATTTGGCCAGACTTATTACTGGCGGGTCGATGAGATCAATGATGTGAATCCAGATGGTCCGTGGAGAGGCGATGTCTGGAGCTTTACAGTAGCCAACTTTACGATAGTCGATGATTTCGAAGACTACAACGACGTCAGCAACAGAATTTTTGATACATGGACAGATTATGCTGTGAATAATACCGGTATGACTGTGGGGCACTTTGATCCACCGTTCGCTGAGCAAGATATAGTTCACAGTGGCTCGCAATCCATGTACATGCGTTATGATAACGATGGTACCGTGAACGAGGGAACCGACTATGAACAAGGTGGAATGCTATTGTATTCTGAGGTCGAACGCACGTGGTCGGACCCACAGGATTGGACAATAGACGGTGCTGAGTCTTTAACGCTTTGGTTCAGAGGTCTGCCTGCACCCGTAGGCAGCTTCACCCCTAAGGGGCAAGCAGCCTACACGATGACCGGTGCCGGTGCAGATATATGGGAAACATCTGACAGCTTCCACTTTGCCTACAAGCGGCTCTCCGGCGCCGGGAGCATAAAGGCGAAGGTGGTCAGTATGACTAACACACACAACTCAGCCAAGGCGGGAGTGATGATTCGCGATTCACTGGAGCCTGATTCTGTACACGCCATGATGGCCATCCAGCCTGTGAATGAGGTTCAGTTCCTGCGCCGTCCCGTGATGGGTCTTAACAGTGAAGCCGACGGACAGAGTGAAATCGGCACCCCGGTTTGGGTAAAGCTGACCCGCAGCTTAAACACGTTTAGGGGCGAGTACTCAGAGGATGGAGACGAATGGGAAACGCTGGGCTCGCTGACGATACCTATGAACGTGGATGTTTACGTAGGCTTAATCGTATGCAGCCATGACAATTTTGCAACGTGTGAGGCCGAGTTTTCAGAAATTAACATGACCGGCGCAGTTACAGGCGAGTGGCAGTCGCAGGATATTGGCATAGAAACTAACGCTGCTGAGTCGATGTATGTAGTTCTGGAGGATAACGCAGGTACCAATGCAGTGGTCACAAATTCAGATACGGGCGCGTCGGCCGCAATAAGCTGGACAGAGTGGAATATTCCGCTGGCAGATTTTACCGGTGTTAATCCATTGGCTATCAAGAAAATGACCATAGGTGTCGGCGACAGAGCCAATACACAGCCTGGTGGTGCAGGTGATTTGTACATAGATGATATCAGACTATATCTTCCTTAGTCTATCGAATCGTGGTGGATTGTATTATTTCGGGGTCTATACTATAACCTATTGATGGAGTATAGACCCCGATTGTTTTTGATACTAACTATGTTTTGCGTTACTCAAGGGGATGGAATCCCTATTACATTTGGATAAAATCCAATTTGAGGCTGTAAACACGGTCCTCAAATTTGCTGCTGAGCTTACAGTTGCTCTTGCGTAGAACCGCCAACATTGATTTATTGTCATGTAAAACCTCGGCTGTAAAGCCGGCGATGCCATTGCGCTTGGCAATGGTGATAAGGTATCTTAACAAAAAAGTCCCAATACCACGGTTTTGCCACCGGTCGTGAACGATAAAGGCAACTTCAGCAAGGTTGGTACGTGGATCCAGATAATAACGTCCAATAGCGATAATCTCTTCGCCGTGTGCTTCAGGCAGAGTTCCGACAATCGCCATATCGCTGCGATAATCGATATATACGAAATTCTGTATTTGCTTTTGCGGTATTCGCGTTATGTTTGACATAAAGCGATAATAGAATGTCTTTTGCGAAAGTGAGTATAATAAATCTTTCATTCGCTTCTCATCGGTTGGTTGCATCGGCCGGAAGTTTATTTGCGTTCCGTCATTAAGCAATAGAGAAGTCCTTAATTCCGGCGGTCCGACTAAGATTTTCCCTTCCACAGTGGCCAAATCGGAGCTGATAAAATTGTCCTCGATCGCTTCTTTCAGTAATTGGGCTCGGAATTCCGGATGCGCTATGCTGATAAGTGCTAAAACACGCTCATGAAGGCTCTTGCCATAGAGATAAGCAACGCCGAACTCTGTGACCACATAATGCACCTCACAGCTTGTAGCTGTTATACCAGCACCACGGCTGAGATGAACAACAATACGGGAAACGCTGCCCCTGTTACGGGTGGACTCCAGAGCTACAATTGACTTGCCTCCTCGTGCCCTGGCAGCACCATGAATAAAATCCGTGTGATTGCCTAAGCCGGAGAAGAACTTTGTATGTAGCGTACGGCCACAGACTTGCCCTGTTAAATCAATCTCCAGCGCGGTACTGATGGCAACCATGTTATGCTGCTGACAGATTAGGTGCGGGTCACTGACATAATCCGTAGGACGGAAAGAAAACAGAGGATTATCGTCGATGAAATCATAAAGCCTCCGCGTGCCCATACAAAAGCTGGCAACAATTTTGCCGCGGTCGATACTTTTTCGCACACCTGTTATTATTCCAGATTCAAACAGCTCAATGATAGCGTCCGTCATTACCTCGGTGTGGATACCTAAGTCGTGTTTGTCTTTTAGGAACTCGGGTACAGCAAGGGCGATATTTTTCATGCCCAGCTCAACCGTGGAACCATCAGGTATCAGGGCAGCTATGTACTCGGCTATACGACGTGAGGTCTCCGTGGGTTTTGGCAGATTGGCTTCAATAAGAGGCTGGTCGCTGGGTACGAGCAGATCAATATCGTGGACATGCAGTAAGCTGTCTCCCTGAGTCCACGGCATCCGCGGATTTACTTGTGCTATAACCAATCCTGCGTTCTCAGCCGCACTTTTGGTAATATCGACGGAAACGCCTAAAGAGCACATACCGTGTTTGTTGGGAGGAGTCACCTGTATCAGAGCAACATCTATAGGGAGCTGACCCGAGCGGAAAAGTCGAGGGATATCAGAAAGAAATATCGGTGTGTAATCACCGAGTCTATTCTGCATATCGGCATCGACATTGCCGGCGATGAAAAAGCTGTTGATATGAAAGTGCTTAGCCAGCTCCTTATGGCGGTAATACGGCTCACTTAGGGTCAGCAGATGTATAATTTCCACATCATTCAACCTGGCCGCTTGGTCTATTAGAGTATTAATCAGCACCTGAGGTTGGCCACAGCCGGTACCGATAAACACGTGTTGGCCAGGACGAATCCGTGCGATAGCCTCTTTTGCTGAAGCGATAATACTCCGGTAGCTATTCTGCCAATTATCGGAGTCTTGTTCTTTTGCATCTTGAAAGAGACGATTATTCTCGTTGCTGGGATTGGACCTGCTCATTTACCTTTTACCAGTTCGAGCAAGAGTTATTCTTGCGTCAACAGCTACGGATTCAGTTCCGACTTTTCCGACAATAAATGGATTGATATTCAGCTCAGTAATCTGCGGAAAATCTATAGCCATTTGGCTTATTCGTTGAAGTCCACCTGTAATCGCTGATAAATCAATATCAGCCTGGCCGCGGGCATCTTTAAGCAATGCGTATGACCTGGTTTCCAGCAGCATTTGCATCGCCTCATCAGCAGTGATTGGTGCAAGATAACATGAGACGTCCTTGAGCACGTCTACGAAAATACCGCCTAAGCCGAACATTAACATCGGCCCAAATTGTGGATCACAGGTCATACCAAGAATGACTTGCAGGCCGCCTGCACACATCTTCTCTATATAAATGCCGTTCAACCTTGCCTTTGGAGCACGCCTGCTAAGCCGCATAGTCAGCAAGTCAAAGGTATCGCGAACCTGCTCAGAGTTTGATATATTCGGCTTAATACCGCCCACATCAGATTTATGTAGAATATCGGGAGAGACAATCTTCATAACGACGGGAAATCCGATTCTTTCAGCGGCTTGGACAGCTTCTTCCAGCGTGTTGGCCAACTGGCCATCAGGTACATTAAAGTCGTAAGCCCGCAGGATTTCTTTGGCTTCTACCTCGCCCATTTGAAAGTGGCCCGTTTTTAGATGTCGAGAGATAATGCGTTCAACTCTATGACGGTTAACCGGAAAGCGGGTGACAGCACGCGCAGGGCGTCGTTTCCAGGTCACGTATTCATACATAGCCCGCAGGGCTGCTACCGCTCGCTCTGGAGAAGGATAGTAGGGCAGGTTGGATTCAGCCAATTCCTTACAATGCGGCATCGCATCGGCACTTCCCAAAAAAACTATGACGACCGGCTTTTCGCCGGAGCTGCAGGCGGCAACCTCTCGGGCTGTTTCGGTCGGCTTTGTCATAGCGTGTGGCGTAAGAATTACGATGATGGCGTCAACCGCTTCATCCTTCTGAGCGGCCTTGACAGCCGTGGCATAGCGTTGTGGATCGGCATCACCCAACACATCAATTGGATTATCGACAATGGCTGCCGCTGGCAATTTCTGCTTTAGCGTAGTGGCGCTATAGCCGTTTAAGGTAGCTACTTTCAAGCCGGATTGTTCCACCGCATCGGCGGCCATAACGCCCGGCCCACCCGCATTGGTTATAATCACCACACGGTTGCTTTTTGGCAGTGGTTGCATCGACAGCGCTGCGGCGTAATCGAAAAGGTGGTCAAAGCTCTCAGCCCTTATTATACCGGCCCGCCTAAATGCTGCGCCGTACGCAATATCATCACCAGCTATATTGCCGGTATGCGCCGATGCAGCTTTTGTTCCTGCCCGAGTGAATCCCGCCCGCAATAAAACAACGGGCTTTGCAGAGGTGACTGAACGGGCGGCTTCAATGAACTTATCACCACAAGTGATATTCTCAAGATAACCTACAATAACTTTTGTCTGTTCGTCAACTGCTAATGCCGATAAAAAATCGCTCTCATCTAAATCTGCTTTATTACCGATGCTAATTACCTTTGCCAGGCCCAGCCCTCGCGCATCAGCCCAGTCCAGCATCGCAGTACAGACCGCACCGGATTGAGACAAAACTGATATACAGCCTACCTTCGGCATTTGTTTCGAAAAGGAAGCGTTCATGCGGTGGCTTGTATTAATTATACCCAGGCAATTTGGACCCAGCAGGCGAACACCTTTTTTTGAACAGAGTTGCTTAATTTCAGATTGTCTCTTAGCTCCTTCCGGCCCGAGCTCTGCGAAGCCCGCCGTGACGACAGCTACGGCCTTTGCTCCAGCTTTAATTGAGCTTTCCACAGCATCGCGAACAGATGGAGCCGGTACTGCAATAATGGCAAAGTCGATACTGCCTGTATATGTACCCAAATCAGGGAAGCACTTTAGTCCCAGAATTTGTTCAGCAGAAGGATTCACAGGTATGATTTGTCCCTGGAATCCGCCTGCTGATAGATTGACCAGTATCTCGTTGCCAACTTTGCCGGGTGTCCGCGAGGCTCCGATTACAGCTATAGATTTAGGATATAAGAGAAATTCCAACATAATTCAAAATTCTACAAAAATGTCACTTCTTAATCTTTACTCAATTTTACAGATGTCCATCAACTATTTCAAGCAGGGCATTTCGATTTATTTTTCATCTTACTTGCCATTCTGATTCAGTTATATAATAATAGACCACTATATGGATTCTCTGAAGAAAAAACTATTTCTAATAATTGTATTTATCGTCAGTTTTGTTAGTGTTGCCCAGGCAAATTTAGCAAAAGAAGTTAACGGCATTATCGGGCGCTCTTCGCAAAGAAAGGTTCAATTTTCCATTCATATCGTAAAGGCTGATTCTATTGGTGTAGTTTACAGCCATGAAGCGACAAAGGCGATGATACCTGCCTCTAATATGAAAATAATCGTTACTGCAGCCGCACTAAAATATTTAGGTCCTGGTTACGAATATAAAACAAAAGTCGGGCTCTGTAGTAACACGCTTGTAATAATAGGAAGTGGCGACTCGTTATTAGGCGATGAGATTAATGATACCAAATATGGCCGAGAG
>Ga0315546_1002028_pt1 | contig 12079 bp, 11 predicted proteins | sample SalMarSW160170MG_FD_203833 | JGI IMG/M metagenome (GOLD analysis project Ga0315546, IMG submission 203833) | Salt marsh sediment microbial communities from the Plum Island Ecosystem LTER, Massachusetts, United States - Salt Marsh Sediment SW1601-170 ... | reverse complement strand
AGGTCTCAGACCTCGTTCGCCGAAGGTCTCAGACCGAGGCGTAAAGGGCTCGGTCGGGAGACCTTTGCCCATCAGCCTTCTGATCTCGTTCGCCGAAGGTCTCAGACCGAGGCGTAAAGGGCTCGGTCGGGAGACCTTCGCCCATCAGCCTGAGTGTTAGTTCGCCGAAGCTGCACTTGACCGGCCGGATCGCGATTCGTGCCGGTCAGCCACTCTATAAAACAGCCCTCTGTGCGGCGCCGCTCACCCGCCTGACGGATGGGGCCCTTGACGCCGCCGACCAACGCATCCGGGAGGCGATGGCGGCGCTTTTGCAGCCGCGTAAGATGGCGCTACTCTTCTACCGCCCCCACCACCTCCCCTACGACCTCATCAGTGCTCACCCCCTCCGCCTGGCCCTCGAAGTTGAGCAGGATGCGGTGGCGCAGCGCGGCCGGCGCGACCGCCCGCAGGTCGGCAAAGGCGACGTTGTACCGGCCGGCCAGGAGCGCCATCACCTTGCTGCCCAGGATGAGTGCCTGCGCGCCACGGGGGCTGGAGCCGTAACGCACGTACCTCCGCACCATCTCCGGGGCTGCGTCGCTTTCGGGGTGGGTGGCGATGATAAGACGGGCGGCGTAATCGGCCACGGGCGAGGCGACAGGCACCTGTCGCGCCAGCGTCCCCATTGCCAGCACGGTCGCTCCATCGGCCACGACCCCGACCTCTGGCTCTACGTCACCCGTGGTGCGGTTCAGGATCTCCACCAGTTCTTGCGAGGAGGGGTACTCGACGTTGACCTTGAACAGAAAGCGGTCCACTTGGGCCTCCGGCAACGGATAGGTACCCTCCATCTCGATGGGATTCTGCGTCGCCAGCACCAGGAAGGGAGGCTCCAGCGGGTAAGAGCGGTTGGCGACGGTGACAGTGCGCTCCTGCATCGCTTCCAGGAGCGCACTCTGGGTCTTGGGGGTGGCGCGGTTGATCTCGTCGGCCAGAAGCAGGTTGGTGAACACCGGCCCCGGCTGGAAGCGGAATTCACGCCGCCCATCCTCTGCCTCCTCCAGGATGTCGGTACCGATGATGTCGGCCGGCATCAGGTCGGGAGTGAACTGGATGCGTGCGAATTTGAGGTCAAGCACCCGCGCCAGCGTGCGCACCAGCATGGTCTTGCCCAGGCCAGGCACACCCTCCAACAGCGCGTGTCCCCCCGCGATGAGACAGATGAGCGTGTGACGGATCACCTCCCGCTGGCCGACGATGTATTTGCCGATCTCGGCCTCGATGCGGGTGGCGGTTTGACGGAATTGGGTGGGAGAGAGTTCGAGCATAGGTCACCTCAAGCGAATCAGCGAATGAGCGAATGAGCGAATGAGCGAATGAGCGAATCGGCGAATTAGCGAATCAGCGAATTAGCGAATTAGCGAGTTTGCAAGTGGGCAGGTGGATGGACTGCCTCAGATGAAGCTGGTGAATTCCTCCGTTTCCAGGTTGCGCAGCATGCGTTGGAGAGGGTACAAATGTGCGCGTTGTCACGCTCACAACCGCAGTTACGCCCGAACGCACACTGACCATCCGCGTCCCGGAGGAGATTCCTACCGGTCAGGCGGAGGTTATCGTTATGTTCGCTGCTGAACCCCCGCCCAAACCCCATTTGCCCCTCGTCTTCTCATTCGTCATTCGTCATTCGTCACTTAACATTGGCTATCTCTCTTGCCCGCCGCACCCACTCCCGCTCGGCCTCGAAGGTCAACGTCGCCAGCGCTTCGTCCCAACTGAGCCAGATGGGCTCGAATTGCTCTTCCCCGCCGGCAGGCGAATCCGGGTCGTCCACCAGCGTCATCAGGAAGTAGCGCTCGGTACGCACGACGTGCCGCCCCTCGTGGTCAAATTCGACCACCTGCGTGCCCAGGTCGGCGCTCAACGCCAGATTGGTGTAGCCGCTCTCCTCGCGGGTCTCGCGCAGCGCCGCCGCCTGTACCTCCTCCCCCGGCTCGACGTGACCCTTGGGCAGCCGCACCTCGCCCCGGCTGGGACGGCGCAGCACCAGCACGCGCCCGTCGTGCACGACAACACCGCCCGCAGCGATGTACCGTACAATATCCTCCCCTCTCCCCTCTCCCTCCTCCATTCTCTCCTCTCCCCTCTGTTAGTTCTGCCGCCAATCCATCTTGCGCCCCACCAGCCACAGGACGATCACCGTCACCCCCGCCAGGTCAAGGGAAATCTGCCCTGTCAGCGGGCCGATCAACGTCTGCCGCAGGGCCAATGTCGCTTTTCATCAGCACATCGCTTGTTTGCAACAAGGTTCTGGCCATGTTATAATCTCAGCCAATACATCCACGTGCGAGGCGAACATGGCAGAACAAGTGATTGTGGGTTAATGTCGTCAGGAGAATACAATGAATACTCCCGATAACCTGGTTGATACTTTGCGGCAATGCCTGCCCCAGATAGTGAGCGGCCTGCCAATACAATTGGCCTACCTTCACGGCTCTGCAGCGCGTGGAGAGGCGACATCCTCCAGCGACGTGGACATTGCAATCGTGTGCGGCGAGGAGACATCCCCTCACCAGCGACTGCGCTTGATGCTGGACGTAAGCGCCGAGCTGTACAGACAGACTGGCATCACAGAAGCTGACGTGCGTGTTATCAACGACGCCCCGCTGGTTTTCCGAGGCCGCGTGGCGTGCGAAGGAGTTCTTCTCTATGCCCACGACAGAGCACGACAGATCGAATTCGAGACACGCACGCGCGACGAGTATTTCGACTATCTCCCCTTCCACCGGCGACTACAAGCCGCTTTTCTAAAAAACGTGCGTGAGCGAGGGCTGCTCTATGGTAGACCGAGACAAAGTTGAAGGACTAATCCGGCACCTACGCCAGTATGTGGCGTACTTGCACGACCTCGCCTCTCTGACGAAAGCCGAGTTTCTGGCGGACCCACACGCTATCGGCAGTGCACGATACTATCTGACGGTGGCTATCGAGGCCTGCCTGGACATTGCCGGTCACCTGATCGCGTCCGAAGGGCTGCGAGCGCCCCACGATTACAAAGACACCTTCAGTGTTCTGAACGAGGCAGGCATCCTACCAGATGACATAACTACCACGATGCGATCACTGGCTGGGCTGCGCAACCTGTTGGTGCACGTCTACTGGGACGTGGACGACGCCATGATTCATGAGAGCCTACGTTCGGAACTGGGCGACTTTGAGAGCTTTGTCGCCCACACCCTGGGCTTCCTGGGCTAATCTGATCCGCCTGCGGGTTGCGGGCGCTGGCGCCAATCAGCTCTCCAATCTCCATCTTCCATCCGGCTCACGGCTCCAATGCACTAAAATAATCCCGCACGTACTGCTTCATCCCCAGGGGAATGTAACTCCCCTCCAACGCGGCGCCGGCCTGAGCAGCGTAGTCGGCGTAGACCTCTCGATAGGGCACAGCGGCGCGGCCTTCCTCCGGGGCCAGGAGTGGCGCGTCGCCGACCGGCACGCCTTCGCCACCCTCACGTCCTACGTCTACCCCGGCCCCCTCCTCGTCGAAGCGGTACGGCACGTAGACATCGTCGTAGGGTGCACCGGTACCGGTGTCCTCGTGGTGTCCCGGCTGTGCCTGCTGACCGCTGGCCGCTTGCTGCTGTCCACCCGCCTGTCCGCCACCCCTCCCCGACGCGGGGAGGGGCTGGGGGAGGGGTCCGCCGGCCTGCGCGATCTGCTCGCGTCCTTCCTGCAACTGCGCCAACGTCCCCTCGACCGCCTCCTGCCGCCGCACACGCTGCCCCGCCTCTCCCATCCGCTGCGCCGCATCCCGGATCGCCTCCCGCGCCTCGGCGATGTCGCCGCGCTCGATGGACTCGGCGGCCTGGGCCAACTGCTCCGCCAGAACTTTGGCGAGCTCAGTCGAGCCGTCGGGACTGCTTTCGGCCAGCGCCTCCGCCGCTCCCGCCAACTCACGGGCCAGTTCAAGTTCCTCCTCGCGGGTCAGTCGTTCGCCTTCCGTCCCGCTGTAGGCAGCCAACGCCTGGGCCGCTGCCCGGTAATCGCCGCCTGCCAGGGCCTCGGCGATGTCGCGGGTGAGGTCCGAATCGGCCATACTCTCAGCGGCGCGTTCCAGCCCGGCCTGTACGGTTGCCGCGGCGGGGTCTTGCAACTCCGCCAACGCTTGCTCGGCCTCCGAGAGGGCCGCCACCGCCTCCTCCAGAGTCGCCCGGCCCTTGTCCGCATTGAGCGCGGCGATAGCCTCCTCCAACGCCTGCAAGAGCGCCTCCCGCTCGGCCTCGGTCAGCCCTTCCAACTGAGTCACCTCTTCTCGTGCTGCCTCCAACTCTTCGATCTGCTCCTCGACAGCGGCGCGCACGGCAGCCCGCTGCAAAAGCACATCCTCCTGGGGATTCGGCAGCCACAGCGAGAGAACCAGCGCGGCCATCAGCACGCCAAAGGTGAGCAGCGCCCGGCGGGAGGCCCGCAGCGGGAGGAGCGCGCGGGGGGCAACGCGAACGGCGGCGTCCAGCGTGTCGGCCAACTGGGCGGCGGCCATCGCCGGGGTCGCCATCAGCCCGCCGGCGCCGATCTCCACCGCCGTCGTCAGCCGCTCGGCCAGGCCGAAGCGACGGTCGAAGGCGCGTGCCAGCCGAGGCAGCAGACGTGGACGCATCCAGACGACCGCCAGCCCAACCATTACACCGACGAGCACCAGCAGACCCGCCACTCCGGCCAACGTGCGAGCCGTCAGCAACGGGGTAAACCGCGCCACAACTGCCAACAGCAGTCCCAACCCGAGCCCTGCCGTCGCTCCCCACGGCCCCCAGGCCAGACTCTCGACCAGCCGCAGCCGCAGCCCCCAGCGGCTCAGGTAGTTCCTCAGCCGATGATTTATCGCCGTTGGCTCATATCTCATCACTACGCCAGTCATTTGTTTGCCTTCGTCAAACATCTGCATCTTGCCTCTTGCATCCCACCTCCTTCTACCGCGTCTCCTGCCGCCGCACCCGCAGCACGGTCACCAGCAACAGCACTAACGCCAGCGTCAGGTAGAACACGGCGTAGACGATCCAGGCTGACGGGACCAGAATACGATGGCCGGATCCCACAGAGTGCCAGAAAAACCACACCGTGCTCTCCTCCTCCAGAGCGATCTCGGTGAAAATCGCCGCTGTGATGGGACTGAGACCAGCGGTGAGATAAAGCGCGTAATTCATGATGGCCTGCACGACCCAGGAAGGTGCCAACGAGCCGTAACCGTACGTAAAGGGATCCAACAAGGCAGCCGAGATCCCCAACAGTATCGGCAGCCCAACTGTCGCCAACAGCGCCGTGGCGTAGGTCAGCACGGTGGCAACGAGCGTCGTGCGCACGAGTGAAGAGAAAAAGATACCAATGGCGGCGAAGGCAAAAGCGGTCACCAGCAGAACGACCAGCGCCAGTACCAACTCCTCTACCACGACGCCCCCCAGGACGAAGGCCAGGCTCTCCAGCGGCACCGCGGCCAGGATAAGCAGGAACATATACGTCAATGCGGAGGCGAGTTTGCCGGCGACTAATTTGCGGGCCGGCAGGAGCGTCGTTCGCAGCAACTCGTAGGTCCTGCGCTCCCGCTCGCCGCTGATTGCTCCCGCAGTGAAGGCTGGCGTGATGAATGTGACCATAAAGATCTCGATGAGGACGACGCTGGCAAAGACGACCTTGCCCAGATAGGCCATCTCCAGCCCGCCACCAGGTCCGCGAGCGTTCGCAGTGTAGGCATAGTAGATGATCGAGGTAAAGCAACTCAACAGCAGCAGATAGACGGTCAACACGACGAACGCCCGCGCACCGCGCATGCGCCCTCGCAGTTCCTTGATCAGAAGCGGGTTGGATTCACGGCGCAGCCAACCCCTCCCCCGTCTACTCTCCCGTGAGGAAAAGGGAGCCTGGTGACGTCTGGCCATTGTAGACTCTTCTTCCACTATAAACCTCCCACCTCTCCCCCAACACCTCCCCTGCCAGGAGACGGTCTCTCCAGTCTAATAGAATGTGCAACTACACCTGCTCAGAAGTATAGCCAATCAGAAACCGGGTTTTTCAGAAAAAACCCGGTTTCTGGGTTACGACACAATGCCCTTCGTCAATCGCATAAACACATCCTCCAGGTCACCGGTCTCCTCGCGGAACAACACCACCGGGAAGCCTGCGGTCACCACCTCGTTCAGCAATCGGGCCAGCGCTTCGTCGTCCCCGGCGAACGTGACCTGCAGATCGCCATCGCCGTTCCCCGCCACCGGTCCGACGCGCACCACGCCCGGCCGGCCCGCCAGCCACGCCTGCGCCTCCTCGACCTGCCCCATCAGCCCGACCCTCACTACGCGCTGGGCCTGAACGTGCTGCCGCATCTCCTCCAGCGTGCCCGTCGCTACCAGGTGCCCCGCCTCAATGATGCCGATCTGTGTGCAAACCTCCTCGATCTCGGAGAGAATGTGGGAGGAGACGAAAATCGTCTTGCCTATGGCCTGCAATTCGCGCAGGAGTTCGCGGATCTCCACCCGCGCCCGTGGGTCCAGGCCCGAGGCCGGCTCGTCGAGGATCAGCACCTGCGGGTCGTGGGCCAGCGCCCGGGCCAGGCACAGTCGCTGCTTCATCCCCCGCGAGAGCGCATCCACGTAGTCGTCCCGCCGGTGGGCCAGGTCCACCAACTCCAACAGGTCGTCCACCAGCCGATGGCGCGTCTCGGCGGGTATCTCGTAGCAGGCGGCGAAGAAGTCCAGGTATTCCCAGACCTTCATGTCGCCGTAGACGCCAAAGAAGTCAGGCATATAGCCGATGGCTCGCCGCACATCCCGCCGCTCTTTGAGCACCGAGTGGCCCGCGACCCACGCCTCGCCCGCCGTCGGGTGAAGCAGCGTCGCCAGGATGCGCATCGTCGTCGTCTTGCCCGCCCCGTTAGGCCCGACGAAGCCAAAGACGGCCCCCTCCTCAACCGCAAGGTCCAGTTCTCGCACCGCCGTCAGCCGGCCGTATCGCTTAGTCAGTCCCCGCGTCTCGATTATCTTCATAATGTCGCATCACCGTTGCCCTTTGATCGTGATCGTCAGGCTCTCCACGTCGGCCGGCCATTCGGCATCCGTCTCCAGCCGCAGGAGCACGGCACCGGACGGGAGGACGTAGACTCCGGCACTCGAAACCGAATGCTGCCCCCAGCCGGCATCCAACTTCTCCCAATCGCCAGTTTCCCGATTCCACAGCGAGATCATTGGTGAATGAGAGACGCCACCACTACTACTGCCTCGTAAGTCCAGCACCAGTTCGTCCACTTGCCGTACTGTCACCCCTGGCAAAATGGTGAAGCGGAACACCACTTCCGCTTCGGGGTCCATGTGCACGCCCTCGGGCCACACGTCCACATGCCCCGTGCTCTCCTCCACCTGGCGCGTGATCAGACCCGGCGGGATAGTAGCCCTCGCGCCCATCCCCAACCCTGCCACTGGCAGATCGTAAACGTAGAGGGCAGTTTCGATCGTCGAAGAGGAACGATCCACCACCTCGACCAGTAGCGGTACTTCTTCTGCCCAGGCCATCAGGTGCACGCCCGGCCTCAGACTCGTCCAATTAGAGACTGCACCCGCCCCCCCAGGGACGAAAAGCGCTTCCAGGAACCGGTAGCGTCTATACAGGTTGCGATCGTCCCAGTAGTTCCCCGGTCCCAGGACTTGCTCCGGCAAGCCCTGCGTTCCGGAATAGGGCAGTGGAACCACACTCCCCTCGGACACCCGGGCGCCCGCGACCTCGACGCTGGCCGTGACCACCTCCCCCGGCTCCAGATTGCCCAGTCGTTGTTTGTACTCGCCTACAATCAACACGGCCCCCTCCAGCGGCATCTTCCCATTGCGCAACGTCCCCTCCAGCCGCAGTCTACCTGTCTCGTCCCCGACCAACCGCAGGTCAGCCTCCACGCCCGGCACGTCCACGTATCCCTCGGCAACGAAGGGCTGGATGCCCCCTACGTCCACGCGCAGGCCGGTCATGGTCGAGCCCCCCGCCTCCTCAGTGACGTGCAACGACTGTGCGGCCGGCCCACCGTAGTAGTGATCTCCTGGCATCTGGCGCACCAGTGCGTCTTGTACACGCACATCGTAAGTTGTGCGCCGGGGCGAGAAAAGCCCTACCAACTGGCTCACACGCCCTGTCCTGGCCCCCTCCGGCACATACACGGCCGCCAGGTGGTGTACGATGGCTACCCCGCCCCGAATCTGGAAACCCGTCACGTAAGCGCACACTGTAAACCCCACGATCAACGCCGGAATGGTCAACCAGGCCAGTTCGCGTCGGTCAAATTTGCGCAGGATGAGGTAATTGACCGGGCCGATGAGCAGCGTGTAGACGAGCATAAAGGCCAGGATCTGCAACGTGGACGGGAGTTCCAGCCCAGGGATAGCGTTAATTGCTTCGCGGGCACCATACCCATTGCACGCAGCAAGCCGTTGGGTATCTGCGACCCTTGCCCCGACGATGAACTCCCACATCTGGGCGTTATCGTCCCAACGGGCGAAAGGGTTCAGCCCGGCATCGAAGGCCAGGAAGTCCACCTTGCCCGCCCCGCAAGTACGGCGGGCCAGCAAGATGAGATTTCCCTGCTCGATGAGTGCTTCCCCATCCCGCAACGTTACCTCGGCCACGGCGTAGGGGCCCGAAGCAATGTGCCCACCCAGCGCCCACAGATCATCCACCGACCGCATGCCACCTACCGTGACCGGCAGCAGGTCGACCACGCCAGCAGCCGTGCGGGCCGCCCCCGTGCCACCACCCACGATCAGGTGTCCACCGTGAGCCACCCACGTCTCCAGCGCTTGCCGTTGCTCAGCGCTGAGCGCAGTCGTGTCCACGTCGTTCAGAATCAGCACATCGAGCCCCTCCCAACCTAACGGCTCGGGCGGGAGTGTTTCCAGGCTCAGGTGAGCCACCGCTGCCTGCCCACCAACTGGCGCGACGTCGCTCAGAAAATTGAGCGCCGAGGGACTGCTGCTGACGATGCCGCAGAGCCGGTCTCTCCCATCCAACCACGACACTGTAACCTGCTGTGACGCGAGTAACTCGGCCCGGTCATCCCCGGCACGCAACCGCACTGTCAGAAGAGAGCGGGAGGAGGAGGATAAGTCAGCAGAGGGGAGATACAAGAAGTACGCCTTGCGCGAGTGAGCCGGGAGCACAACTTGCCTGGCGTATACGTCAGGAGCGAGGAAACCATCAGCAACGCGCAACTCCCCCTCAATGTCCACACCCTCATTCGAGAGAACGGCGTACACCGGACACCAGCCGCTGCTGCGACAGTAACCGTCGAACCCAGCCGTGACCTGCATCGTCGGGCCACCTTCCTGGGCGACAACAGTTCCACGCGTCCAGGCCAGTGAGACCACAATGGCAAGTACGATCCACACTATCCGCTTCACACAGGCACTCCCGTTGTGAGGGTTACATCTTCGAGACGCCCGACAACGTCCCTGGGTTCCATACCGTACATTGCGGCTATTATAGCATATCCCCTGCCAGGCTCAACTCCGGTTGCCAGGCGAATGCCCGACGACTGCTCAACGCACAGTGCGGGTGCGGGTGCATTGCAATTTCACCGGCCTGAAGAGCTGATGCTGGAGCGCTTTTTCGCGTGTTTATGGCCTCCAGCGCTGCCTGTTCCACGGCGGCGCGGGTCAGGCAAAAGGGAAAGGAACTTATAAGACCTGTTTGCCCCAGGGCTGAAGTGCGCCCTGATGGCACTTGCACCGGGACCACTTCCCAATATAATAAGGCCATGACCCAGACTCAGTAGATCCAAAATGTTACGATAACAAGACCTCGGAGGTCTCTCAAGAGCGCCTTTGCCGATAAAAACGGGCATAATCGAAGCGATTTTACTGCCAATGTCACCTTCCGAGACCTCCGAGGTCTGATTGTCCGCAAAGGAGATAAAAATGAGCACAGGCACGCCATCAAACGCTCCCAACATGCAGCCTTGCGCCGCTCATCACCAACTCATCCCCACCCGGCTGAAGGATGCCCTACGCCAGTTCGTCACCGCCCATAACATGCATCTCTCCCCACGCTCGCTGACCCACCCCACCGTCGCCTCGGCCCTTGTCGCGCTGGTGCTCACCGCCCTGCTGTATGCGGACACGCTGACACTCCCCCTGTTCTCCGACGACCTGGCACTGATTCCCTGGCTGGAATCTATCTCGTGGCGCGCATTGTGGTCCACACCTACCATCTATGCGAGTTACTACCGCCCTCTGTGGTTTACCCTCTGGCGCGTGTGGGGCAGGCTCGTCGGCGGCCTGCACCCGCCAGGGCTGCACTTCCTCAACGTGGTCGCCCATTTTGCCGCCTCCTGGCTCGTCGGCCTGCTGGCCGCAGCCTGGATACGCCCAATGGCGAGCAAGCCGCGCTCCCACCATGATTCCAGAGGGCGCGCTATTCCCGCCTGTTTGGCCACCGCGCTGTTCGCCGTCTTCCCATTCTCGCGCCAGGCCGTCGCCTGGCCCGGTGCACTGTACAACCCGCTGGTCAGCGCAATGGCCGCCGGTGCGTTGCTGGCCTACGATCGGGGCCGCCAGGGTCACGGGAAGCGCTGGATCGGCCTGGCGCTCCTGCTCGCTGCGCTAGCTCCGTTTAGCTATGAATGCGGCATGCTGGTCGGACCTATGGTGGTGATAACTGAGGGAATAGGCTGGCTGCAGCGCCGCTGGCAGCGCCACTCCTGGTGGCCTCTGGCTTTTGTCAGCCTGCTCGCGGTCACAACCCTGATCTGGCGCACTGTACGCGGAACCGGGGTCATTGGCTTTGGCCTCAACCTCCCTGATCTCCAACGCAATGTAGGCTACCTGGTACAGGGTCTGATCTACCCAACGGCACCGTTAGCACAATGGTTAGCTGCGTGGCAAGGGCTCGATTCCGAACTGTGTCTGTGGCTCGTCGCCTTGCCCACCCTGGCGCTGCTGGCATGGAGCGGGCTGCGGTGGAACCGAGACGCGTTCTTTTTAGGAGCGATCTGGTTCGCGCTCTTTGCCATGCCTCCGGTAATCACTATGGAGGCGGACTGGTTCGCGCTGGCCCCCCGCTACCTGTACTTGCCAGCGGTTGGCGTCTCCCTGGTATGGGCAGCAGCCATAAGCGCCTGGCTCACACCACTGCGCCCTTCCTGGCAGGCATGGGTGACCGGGACATTGCTTGTGGCGCTGCTGATCCCGGCAGTCGTCTTCACCCGCGACGGGGTGCGCCTCTACGAGATGGCCGGAGAGAGCATCTGGGATGCAGCCAAGGCCGCCACCCATGAGCAGTCCCTACTACTGGTTAACCTGCCCATGCGGATCACGCCCCGCAGCCGCATCTATCCCCTGGGCTTCGAGGGCATTACCCCTCTACCCGCACGCATCACCGCCGAGGAGCTCGTCTACGTCCACACCGGCATCCGCGACACAGCCGAGGCCATCGCCTTTGGCACCGTCGCAGTGGACGAGCCGCCCGACTACACCTATCAACTCTTCGGCCAGCCAGTCGGCCGGAAGGGGCTGACTACCGCCGTTCGTCAAACTTGCGCTGTCTACCTGACGCGGTACGAGCCCGAACGCATCCACATGGTCGAGGCTGGCGCAGCGGGTGAGACCATTCTGCCGGGCGAGCCGCTGGCCCACTTCGGGGACTATGTGACGCTTTTGGACGCGGCCTGCACCTGCGACGAGGCTGGCCAAGTACACCTCACCGCATACTGGCGGGTCGAGGCGGCTGTGGAGGCAGACACGACCGTGTTCGCGCACCTGCTCAGTCCAGGTGGCACGCGGGTCGCGCAGGCCGACGGCTACCCGCTACTGGGGATGTTCCCCTTCTGGCTGTGGGAACCCGGCGAGCTCGTGCGCGACGTGCGCCACTTCGCCCCCGTGCCGGCTGGAGAGTACACCGTCGGGCTGGGAATGTGGGAGCCGGCGACCGGGGAGCGCTGGCCAGCGGCCGGGCACCCGGATGGCGTCGTGCTCCTGCCCGTCCGTTGCCCATGACCGATTTGACTTGATTGATACCCGGCCATAAAGCGAACCGCGCCCACTTGACAGGGCGCGGCTGTTTGTTAGGGCCGCCAATGGCT
>Ga0315546_1002022_pt1 | contig 12109 bp, 13 predicted proteins | sample SalMarSW160170MG_FD_203833 | JGI IMG/M metagenome (GOLD analysis project Ga0315546, IMG submission 203833) | Salt marsh sediment microbial communities from the Plum Island Ecosystem LTER, Massachusetts, United States - Salt Marsh Sediment SW1601-170 ... | reverse complement strand
ATGATCCTGTCCTCCTTGTTGTTGGGATTCCGTTTGATTTGGCTAAAGATTACGGTCTCCCATTAGGAGGACATTTTCAATGAATTTTTCTTAAAACCGTTTTTGGACAAGAGTGATCCATTACATATCTTTCAGGGTTGAACACTGATGTATTAGATTTAAAATACTGGCCTTTTCCAAGAAAATGGATATATTCAATCAATTCTTCTGCCCTAATTGGAACCTCCATTGTTACTACATCGCTGCCTTCCTGCGCGTTTAACACCATATCAATAAATCGTTTAGAACGTTTTTCATCTTTAGTGACGGCATTTATTAAGGTATTAGCGGCCAAGTCGTTATCAATGGACTGGCTCGTTGTTACAACTCCAAGGACATAATCAATATTACTCTTCCTCGTATTGCATCTTCTACAAGCATAGAAGTCCCCTTCATTATTCTTCCTTTTTCGTGTGAGAACAGCATTTGGTATCAGGTGTTCAACAGAACGGCTGTTCGGCTTGTTTTCAGCCTTTATTAGTAAACATTGGCAATATGGACAAATTTTGTTCGTGATCATATCTTTTCAAGCAAAGACACTACCAGTATTTCCAGTCAGCCTTGATGTAGATGTTAAATGGTCATAAGTGCGATCTTCCTAACTTGATCTCTCCAGAGGTTCATGCATGTTTCCGCTAACTCAAGAGCATCATGAACTCCATAATTAGAAAGAATTCGATACTTTGCCCTGAATGTAACGGGTTTACCCGATTCAGGAGTGTACGTGGTTATGTGCCAATCTTTGCTGGCTAAATGCGGTTGTTTGCCACTTCTGAGTCTCTCCAACCTGCAATGTTTCTCGCCATTACATAAATCTGCACATATCCTTAGCTCTTTATGATTATTTATGAATTCGTTTAGCTCAACCTTTGTCACGGCAGCTTTGTTTAGCGTAGGAAGCCAGTCTAGTAAATGATGGCAATGAATGAAGAAAGAAATTACGTCATCCTCGTAGAATTCAACCCTTTCATACCTCTGAGGGCATCCTTCGTAGATTTCTCTTATGCGGTCAAGATATCGTTGAACTCTATGAAGCTGTTCCATTTGCTTGTACCCATTTAACGCTAGCCTTAACCCGATGGCTTTGGAGCGGAGCGGAAAAGCCAGTGATCCTCCCCCCAAAAAGTGGACTATGGTTTGTATTAGCTTACCTGTTGCTCAAATTCAAGAGGGGAACAATAATTCAACGCTGAGGGTAAACGTTTTTTATTATAAAAATGCGTAATGTATCCTTTGACCAGATGTTTCAATTCAGACCCGTTATGAATGCTACGATTACGGATCAGCTCACCTTTTAAACTATGAAAGAATGATTCCATATGGGCATTGTCCTGGCAGCACCCAGGACGATTAACACTCGTTACGATACCATGACGATTCAAGGTATCATGATATTCGTATGCACAATACTCAATACCCCGGTCACTATGAAAAATCAGTCCCCCTGGAGGATGTCGCTTCCGTATAGCATGTCGCAATGCCCTTTTGGTTAATTTCACTGTTCTACGGCTCCCAAGAGGCCAGCCCACTAAGCGACGAGAGTATAGATCCATTACCGCAGCCAGATAATGAAAACCCTCTTTGACCTTGATGTAATACGGGACGTACATAAGATTATAAGTTCTGGTCTTCATCAGCATAGCCTTCAAAAAGACAATAGGGCAGGTATAGTTACAATCACAAGCGCTTTTTCCTGAATAAATCTTATAAGTTGATGTATGTCCCCCATTACTGATGTTGCGACCTAGGCTTTTTTTCTAGAGTTATTGAATTATTCAAGGGGGTCCCGCTTTACATTAGTATGCCTAGCGCACCATTCAAAGGCGTCATCTGTGCTTTCAGATTTCATCTGATGCAACCAGCGTTTACTTGTCCAGTGAATGTTGCGACCTAACGCCCATTTTCCCTTACATATTATGTATCATGTTAACTTATAATCTAATGTACATCCCCAATTATTTCAAATCAATTTCAGTAACACCTTTGCGAACAGGTCACTGAAGCTCGATAGATATGACAACATCTCCACCCACATTAGCGGCACGCACTTGCAGCTTGCCATAAGTTCGTGCAGGTGCGAGATCGATCTGGGAAACTCTTCTATGTATGCTCTTCGATAGAACGTCTCTTATTCCACTTAATTGTGCAATGCTCGGATCGAGTGTTTTGAGAAGTTCTAATACAGACGACATTTTCGAGTTATCAAGGCTGGTCGTGCCTAGAAACATTACTCCAGCGTTGACTATGTTTGATCCTTTAGTGCTAGCTGACAACATAGTCTCTTGAAGACGAGACACCGACAACTCGTTGTTGTATGAACCATCTTTTAATTTCCACCCATCCTGTTTAGTGATCCCATATTGTTTCGCAAACCCACTCGTGAGGAATGAATCTATATTCAAAGTTACACGAGAACCTTGAGGTGGAGGATCATCTTTTACCGGGCCTGACGATGCTCCTGCGCAAGCTTGCAACATATTGTATGCCTTTGTAAACCCTAAGAGTGAGAACGTATGAATGTCGAGGGGGCCGCCTCCAAAATCTATTGTTATTTTTGCAGTCATCCCTTTCATCATATTGTCAACAATGCTCTTGCCTGGCATAGGTGTCTCCGGGTTTATAGCGATACTCTCTCCATCATCCACCTGCAACATAGCTCGCTTGCTTATTTTGAAATATGCCCCAATATTTTCACCAGAAAATGTTACATTGTTGCTTGGGTAAATTATTTCTAAATAGGTAGTTCCATATTTTGGGTTTTTGCCAGAATCAAGATAAAATGGTGAAGACCTAAGCCAACACAGCTTGACTTCTCCAGTTATCCCCGTTTCCAATACCGTCCAATTTTTTCCTTTATAAAACGTCTTAACATATGGATCATCGGCATAGGCGGCAGAACTCAAAAGCAGGATTAAAACGAGTATAATATTTTTCATTATTTTATCCTCCAATTTTCCCCAGGACAGCTCCTTGCAGAGTTGCACCGGGTAGGTCAGGGGCGTTACCGCCCCTTTCCCCCCTAAGAACCCTGCGTGAGAGTTTCCCCTCACACGGCTCAAGCCTCTAAAAAAGGTTTCCCTTGTGGGGATTCCCGCAAGCCCAAAGGCCTACTTCACGTTACTGCTTGATCGTCAGAATGGCCAAAGACATGCAGAGCGCACCACCCGAAGGCGTCATTTGCTTTCTCTGCTCTGATCTGATTCAATCAACTCTCACGTGACCAGAGACCCGCCGGACGTCTGCTCCCTTTCGGGCCGGGCAAATCTTGAACCCGTATCCGCCCTGCTACAGGACGACATTCGCTTCTTCCAGCATCTCAGTCCCGCACCCCCAACAGTGTGCCTTACGGTTCACCTGCCTGAATGATCAGGCAGAGGTACGAGGTTTCCACGTTCCACATAATTACTCCTGCGAGTGACTTAGGTGCGCCCTATACACCAACGGTACTACAGTTCCGTGCAAGCACGTTAGAGACTTGCATCCTGACCGCATGCCATTCACACAGGGGAATAGCCTTCGACCTCATAAGCCTCAGTAGGCCTGTATTTGCTTGACGATGCTTACGGGCATTCAGATACCTTCACCATATCACTCGTCCCTAGCCCTTAACCGGGGAGGCTTCCCGGAGGGGTCGTCCTGTCACCATTTCAACCCAATTCGGTACGTTGTCCGTGGGGCTTCGCACCGACCACACAGCGCGTGGCAAGCACGCCCACGTAGGGACCGGTAGGAACATACCGGGTATCCTCCAGATAGTCTAACTACCTGTTAATACAATCAATTATGCGACCTCGCGTCGCGGCTAACGACGGTAATCAGCCGCGCGGGTTTTTGCGTCGGCTGAATTAGCTTTGTTATGCGATACTACTTTCAAAATGTTCATAAAGTTTTTTAACCACTGTCTTGAAATTGTTTATCGTAGCAACATCAAAAATTACCTTTTGGCCTGTAGCGAGCTTTTCTTGGAAAAATCGAACTAAATTCTTTTTAGATAGCCTTTTCAAACCCAATTGATCTTTTATAATATTCTTTCCCTCAGTCGATATTAAACCTTCCAGTCTCTTCCTTTTTAGACTTTTATCTAAGTCGGCCAGCGTCCCTACAGCAGAGCTATCTAGATACCATTCAGATATATACCTCTGCTTTGCATTCTTCCCAGCAGCATCGTCATCTAATAATATTTTAAACGAATACCCCCAGCCTAAATAAAGGGAAATGAGTGGCCCAAGATCGTTTGCGCCAGAGGATGGTAAAAACCGTAAATTGTTGGCATTGGCCAATATAACCTCATTGAAATAGGTGAACACATAAAAATCGCTTTTACCCTCAACCATAACGGTTTTTGGTTGATGCTCCATGATACTTGGTGCGTAATCCAATGCATCCAATATGGGTTGATAGTACGTTGACTTATCAGGATTTTCTCCTACGAATATACGATAGGGGGATACTCTAATATCAGTTTCATTCAATTGGTACTCATGCATGCCTGAGAGTTCCACGTCGTACTCAATTGCTCCGTTTTTGACAATGAACGCACCTTCGAGCCATTTTGGATTGATCATGTAGTGAGAATGAGTTGAGTAAATAAGGCTGTTGTTTCCCTCTGTAATCGATTCAAGACTTGCTAAAAGCTGTTGCTGAGCTGTGGCATGGAGGTTGGATGCTGGTTCATCTAACAGAAACAACGTACCACTACCCCGCCGGGATTTCCGGAACTGGGTGAATAACAAGAAGCAGAAAAACCACCTGAAGCCAAGCGAACGTTCTGCGATGCTGTAAGTAGATGTACCATCCTGAACACTAAAACTCAAAAAAACTGGTGGATTTTGTTGTTCACTATCAAGGTTCCATTCGATCTTAATATTTTTTTTGAAACGAGATCCGAAAATTTCATTCCAACGCGCAAATACAGATTGGGTAATCTGATTTCCCAAGTGATTCATTACAGCATCCACTTGTTCTTTCCGGTCGCTCTGCCAGAACTTGAAGATATTCCACACCTGATCTTCATCTATTTTTTCAACTCGGTTTACGATGTGTTCTTCGATTGTAAGTCCGCGATCCAGAGAGTCTAGGACATCTTGAATTATTTGCCTATAATATTGATTTTGAGGTTCATATTGATCAGGTGTATGAGATAAGTATACCCGAGATGGAAAATCGAATAGAAAAGTAGGGAAGTAGCAAATTCCTGGAATGAGTGTCTGAATATATTGGACAGCGCTTTGCCACTCATCGTCATTTGAAGATAATGGCTTGTATTTTTTTTCTCGCTTCGTTTTAACCAACAAGGAAATATTCCAAAAAGCCTTCTGGAACTTGTAATCGGATTGTTCGAACTTGAATGTCTTCCTTACCGAAAAATGGTTTCCTAGCTTTTCTAAATCAATTTGTAGATTTTGTTCTTCATCAAAATATTTAAAAATATTTTTCTTGTCGTCTTCTGAAATTTCAACATCAGCTGCAATTTCAACAATATCAGTAAAATTATCCTTACGATGCTTCGGAACGAGGTCTCTATGCTCTACCTTTCTAAACACATCACTCTGAAATATTGGCTCGGCAGATAAATCTGGAGAAAAACTATTAATTGCTTCAAGAATAGTGGTTTTCCCACTTTCATTCAACCCAACTAGCGTGAAGATATTTCCTGAACCGAACTGATTCAAATTCAACTCGGCATGCTCGATGCCCTTAAAGTTCTTTATTCTAAACTTTGTAAATCGCATGACTACACCTATCGACGTTTTTTATTCGCCACTCAATCTGATGATTGATGAAATCGGAATGGATGGACTCCGTGCAAAACCTATATTGCTATCCAAGTTTTTCAACCTTTTCACATACCGCTCAGCTCACCTGACGGTGTGAAGCGCAGCTGAACACCGGTCAGAGTGAAGCAGCAAGGTTAGAAGGCTCTTTCGAGTTGATCATAAACCATCGTCATATTTTTGTAATGCGCCTTCATTTCTTCCAGAGCCTCACCAGATGGGGTATACCCAAAGAAAATTTCTGTTAGTTTGCCCTCTCCGGCATTAATTTCTTGCTTCATAGCGGATAGATATATTTTCAAATGCTCTTTTGTTCTTGAGAATGAGTTCAATTTCAATGATATTCGCGCAAGATCCAGATGTGTATAATAGCTTTGTTCTTCATGGACTGAGATAGCAAGGCAATGTTCATAATGGTTTTGAGCCTTCACATAATCACCTGCCAATTCAGCAATAAAGCCTTTCAGCAATTCTTGAATATATTCTTGATAAACAAGGTCAAAGTCATGAATTGTTGTTTGAATATTCTCTGAATTTGGCGTTGGAATATTGTATTTTAAGCCGCGGATAGTTTGATAAAAATATGGACTGTCCCGGAAGGAGACTACCTCTTTGGGTACAGTTATATTTTGGGCAAGCGCACAACAAGCGACCAAAATTAGGGCACAGATTGGTATGGTGAATGATGATTTCATTTCTTGCCTTCTAATGCATTGATTAACTTGCCATTTTGCCCTGATAATGTGATAATAAACTGGTTTTCGGGCACTTTTGCCGGATGCCTGTTATCAGCGATTCGAGGTATCATTAGGGGAGTCGTATATGCCTGACTCGACAGAAAGCCAACAGCCAAAACTCCTCGATCAAGTCCGACAGGTACTCCGTCTACACCACTACTCCATTCACACCGAGCGATCCTACGTGGACTGGATCGTGCGGTTTATTCGTTTTCACAGCATGCGGTCCCGTAAGGACCTCTTCCCAGCCGAAGCCAAGATCGAATCGTTCCTGACCGATCTCGCCGTACACGCAAACGTCGCTCCCGCCACCCAGAACCAGGCGATGAATGCCCTGGTCTTCCTTTGCAAGCGCGTTCTCAACAATCCTCTGCAGGACAGCATCAATGCCGTTCGCGCCGACAAGAAGATCAACGTCCCCGTTGTCATGACACGCGAAGAAGTCGCCGCCGTTATCTCGCTCATGGACGGGACCGCCCAAGTGGTCGCCAAGCTCCTCTACGGCAGCGGGCTGCGCATCACGGAAGCGGTCCGGCTCAGGGTCAAGGACGTCGATTTTCATTATATTGCGCTTATATCATGGATTATTTTCCATGTATGGCCATATCTTCATGGGTTGAGAGGTTCAGCGTTCACGGTCCCTTGCTTAAATGCTATATCCGCTTCTTGTTTTAAATGAAAAACGGAACAATAATGGCTGCAATTTACATATTGTCACAAGATCCACAGGAGCTATGAGCTGTTTGAGAAGAGAGTGGGAAAGAAATCAGTAATGTTAGGGATTTATAACACAATGATATGAAATGAGCAACATAAATTTACTTACGCATATCCGTAAGCTAATCCGCTTCATGCATACAGTTAGTATCCGCTCAATAAAAGCGGGCGGAAACAAAAAATGGGATATCACCGCAGAGACGCAAAGGACGCAGAGGGAATCATTTTTGTTTTTCGGGCTCTCACCGAAAAACAAAAACACAGGTTACTCTGCGTTCTGGTGAGAATTGGGGTCGAGGCGCTTAGCGCCCCCATTTATTGAGCTGGTATTTAGATAAAGGGGATCAGGGGGTTTTTGTATCTTGCCGGACGGGCTTCGCACCGGCCACACAGCACGTGGCGAGCATGCCCAGAAAGGGACCGGCAGGAACATGCCGGGTATTCCAGATAACTAATTGAATAAACTCAGCTAGGAGGGTTCGTGTCGCTAATAACGTCCTAAATTACTGGGCTTTTGGGGCGCGTCCGCGCGCCTTACGAAGTACGGTGGATTTTTTTTGTTCGATATAGTTCCCCCTCCTCAAAGATCATAAGACGTTGATGGCTTGACTCAAGCGAGGGAGAGGCAAGATATTCAATTGCCGGAACCTCTTGACCCGCGTGCTTCGCAAGTTTCTTCAGGTCTACACGCTTCAGTACGTCAATCGTAACAGGTCGTTTTGAGTCCGTGAACACGAGTGCGGATATGAACCGTTTGGCAGTTTCTGAATTCAGGAGGTCCGCAAAGAACTCCGCCTCTATCTTAGAGTCGCACGGAATGAAATAGCATGTGTCGTCCACGACGATCGGTTTGCCGCCGACTGTGCCCAAGGCTTGAAAATGGAGATTCTTGTAAAGTCCTGAGATTGCCACTTTCGCCGGCGAGAACGAGTAGTCACCCACACCGAAAACAGAAAACCTCGCACGCTTCGCGTAAATGGAGCTGCCGCGTTTATCGAGCTGCTTGGCGTGGTCGAGAAGGTATCGCCAGGTCTTGGGCGCAGCCTTTTGAATCTCGCTAGTGTCGTCCGTGACTCGGCGTTGCGTGAGAAGCACATACCTCGTGGGGCGCAGTCTGCCGTTCGCTAAGTCAGAAGATTTTAGTAATGGATAGATGTAGGCATCCTCCAACTCGTATCGCTCCCCCAATCCGTTAACGAACTCACCGTTATCCTTTGTGAACTCCATGATCTTGGCAGCGTCGTGCTTCACCCCGGATCGCCACTTTCGGTACTCTAGCCCATCGAGGTCGCGCAGCACACGGTAGGTGTCAATATCTGACACCAATTCTCCAGCGAACAGACCGAAGGTCTGTAACGGTTCGTCAAAGGAAAGGTTTCGGTAGACCGTTGCAGTAGATTCGGCTCCGCCGATGCCTGTATGTGTGTAAAGCAAACATGCATCAACCGAAACGCCAAATTCGGCTAGTGCGTCAATCAGGTGCAAAGAGGATGGTCCGGCATCGAGACTGTTGACCCAAACATGCCGAAGGACTTTGCGTGCCGTTGCGGTCTTGCATAGCATGGCAACGGCCGCTCGTGTCCCCTGAAGCGCTTCCAGCAACTTGATCAGCATCCATTCTGAAATGTCGAAGTTCGCCTTGCCTGTCTTTGCCGCAAAGCCGCCATGTCTCTGAAAATTCGACTTCTCGGGTAGATTACGCCCGCCGATGGCGCCCATGGCGGCATTCGTTATCCAGGGCGGATTCCCAATAACGAGCAGGGGCTCAGGTTGCCTTGATAGAAATTCCCTCCAATCTGTTGTGTAGAAGTCCCTCTGTTCCACATGTCCCGCAACCCTGCCGACTCGCTCCAGTACCGCGCGCGATGTCCTGACGTATTCGGGATTAACGTCGAAGCCCCAGTATTCAGGCGACTCGCCAAAGATTTCGGCCGCTGCCTTAAGGAAGCTGCCAAGGCCGCAAGTTGGCTCTACAACCGTGCCAACGTCAGACTGTTCTTGTTTGAGGAGTGCGGCGACTCTTCGCGCCAGAGCCAAGGGAGTCTGAAAATCGCCAAATGTTGCTTGTTGTTCTGTTTTCGCCATAGGTCTCACACGATGCGTTGTACGCCCTCAACCCGCCCTGCCTGCGCGATGACGCGACCATACTGAAGCCGCCATTGAAGGGCATTGGATATCGTCAGGTACCCCAGCTCGGGCGGTGTTGCCAGGATTTCTTCTGCCAGTGCCTGCGCTTGAATGTCGTCAATGGGAAGGAACCTTTCGTACAGGAAGGCGATCACGTCGTCCGCGTTGGCTGAATTCTCCAGAATTCGTCGGAGTCCAGATGTGGTTTGGAAGTCCGCAGTTCGGGTGCTATCGACAAAAATCGTGTGGAGAACCTTCAGGTTCCCCGTCCTCTTGCGTGCAATGTCCGTCTTCTCGTAGACGAACACGAGCAAGGAGTACCCGAGCCCGTACACCTTCTGTCTCGCGGTCTTGAATGGACAGGAGGACTGCGGCTGCTTGATGCTCGTCACCTTCATGTCAACGCCGAGTTCGGGGAAGTCAATGCCTTTTGCGGACGAGCCTTCGACATACTCATACTTCGCGTGCAGGTATCGCTGGAACTTGTGTTCGAAGTAAGTGCCCACCGCTTTGCCGTCAGTTACGCCGTAAAGACTTCTCTCGTGGTGTGCGGTCTCGGCCTTGCCGAATGCTTTAGCTTCCGTCTTCAGCAGATCAACTGTCAGTTTTCTCATCCACCTCTCCTTATCGAATGCTCGGCTTAACCGGCTGTGAATATGGGATGCTGTTTCTGAATCAACTTATGAATACTTACTAATCTTATCCAGATTCTCGGAGTTTGCAGCGTGAACCACCGCAGAGGTTATCACATCAAGGAATCTTGCCGTGTGCACTCCAGGATGCCCCATCCTCTCAGCCGCAACATGACAGAATATGCGCACAGACAAATTAGGTTCCATGATATAGTGTAGTACCAGATTCACAAGAGCTATGAGCTGTTTGAAAGGAGAACTGGACTTGCAGTGGTAATTTTAGGAATTTTTAGCATAAATATATGGGATGGGCAAGGAAAATTATGGACAGGGGTCGGGATGAAAAGAAAGAAGGGGAGAAAGGGAGAAGCGGAGAAGTCGAGATGGGGAGAGCGGGGCAGAGGTTCAGGGAAAAGGGACCAGGGGGAAAGGAAAGAAGGGGAGAAGGGGGGAATCCGCCATTTCGCCACAAGAACTGCGAACAAGCCCGCCACAAGTACGGCGGACAAGCCGGGGAAGCGGAGACGTTCAACACAGGGCTCGTTTTTATTGACAGGGTATCAAGAGATGGGGATAAAAGTAACCGCAGATTAACGCAGACAACCGCAGGCACACCCCAGTTTAATTCGCCCCACGTTAGTCAAAAGAAAAGATTGGTTTCACCCCGGTTGAACACCCAGCTGGTTCCCGGTTCAACAAGGCAAACCGTATCAGGAGGGGTAAACATTAGCAGTGGGCACTAGGGCAAACATCAAATGTGTCTCATGGTCTCGGCCGCATAGGCCTGAATCCGGAAGTCATGGTAGGAAAGCCTGTGATTCGGGGAACCCGTTTGACCGTGGATTTTATGAGATTTCATCTTGAAAGAACGAGTGTCATTAGGGCTTTGCCGGGTCTTACCCCCTTCGGACATCTTTGCGTTCTCACATGGTGCAATCAGCCTTTATGTGCCTCGTGAATAGTAAGGCCTAACGGCGATTCTCCCCTTCGCAGCATTTAGAATCTTAAGTACTTCCCGATTATGTGTCCGGCATGCATTCCGGGGCTAACTGGCAGCCGGTTCTTTGAACAGGCTGGATGACTTTGCCGGCTGTCGTTTTTTCTGAACATGACGGACGATCTTATGCCCGGACGTAATCTGAATCGACCTCAGATCGTCGCAAATTGCAGCAAGATCGCCTCGAAATCTCCTGGTATGTTCCATACGATGCTTACGCACTTCTTCAACAATTGGATCTTTCATTAGTCGACCTCCAACAGTTCTTGGGGTGAACAGATTTCAGGACAAACATATCCTTCCCTCTCAACAATCCTCCTGATAGTCCTGCGAGTGAAAGGGTTGTTAAGGTGAGCAAAGTTCCACGTGACCACAACATCCATGCCGTTCACAGCAGCGACAGCAATATGAAGGGCATCTTCCGGATGCTTGGCGGGTATGCCCCGACCGGCAATGATTTTTTCAGCAAGAAATCTCGCATCTTCATCAATGTCGAGCATTGGGAAGGCATCGATGGACGTGAGTCGCATCTTGGCTTGAACTGGATCACCTTTGCCTGCCTCTTCGTACACGAGTGCTGAGATGTAGGTATCGTATTTTGCGGTCAAGGAAGGCCAAAGATTACGTGTAGTTTCCTGGTGCCCGGCAACAATGATGTCACGGCTTGGGAGAGCAGTTAAGTAGCTCACCACACTCGTTTCGATGTACACTCGTTTTTTCATGGTTTTATTATATCAGCTTGAGAATTCTTATCAAGACAATGAATATAGCCATCAAGAACGAAGGCTTGTTACATTGATGAATCACAGGTTATGTAATGTATCTTTGTAGTTCTCATAAAAATGCTGGATGACGTTTCCAAGGCTACGCCTGTTTCATGGGGGCTATGAGCTGTTTAGGAGAAGAGCGGGAATTGTCTATATAATTATAGGGATTTTTACCATAAAGACATGCGATGGGAAAGGAAAATTATGCAGCAGGGATCGGGGATCAGGGGTTAGGGGTCGGCCCCAGTGAAATACGCTTCGCTGTCACTATCGTAAATTTCACGGGGTAAAGGATCAGGGGGAAAGGATAGGGTGAGGG
>Ga0315546_1002018_pt1 | contig 12124 bp, 26 predicted proteins | sample SalMarSW160170MG_FD_203833 | JGI IMG/M metagenome (GOLD analysis project Ga0315546, IMG submission 203833) | Salt marsh sediment microbial communities from the Plum Island Ecosystem LTER, Massachusetts, United States - Salt Marsh Sediment SW1601-170 ... | reverse complement strand
TATACTAATTGCCCTCTACCTCCCAAGAGTAGGGAGGACGGATAATTCGGTTCCCATCCTCATCAGTAATTTCCAGCATGCCATAAGGGAGAAGCTTCTTCACAACCCCCTCGGCCTTCTCAATATCCCGCTTCATTGCTATAAGCTGCCCACGCACCCCCTTGAGAGAGGGTTTAATTCTTTCCTCTGCTCCCTCAATCATACCCATCAGAACTCCGGCCTCAAAGCCATTAACCGTTATGCTGTAAGTCGGTAATTGACTAGCCAACTTTCCTCCTCCTGCTCCATATCTTGCGTGCAGCTCTGGGAGGCAGTAGTAAGGGCCATACCCAGGTGAACTCCCAATCTATAAACTCTAACGTGAGTACTTGCTCAGCCAGGTCTTCGGTCTCTCGCCTGACATATCGGAAGTTCTTGTAGGTGCCACCCAGTTCGACCGGCATATAAGGGACACGGTCCCAAGCATGGCCACAATCGAACCCCAGCCACCAGTATCCCTTTGGCCGTGTATCTCCATCGCCTTCTGTCGAAAAAGTTAGCCCCCCATGAACTTCAACAGGGAAAACGTCATCATAAGGAATATGGTCGTAGTCCTTGCCATAACAGAGATGCCCCTTTGGGACAGCGACGTAGCCACAAAGGTGCCCCAGTTCATGGTGTCTTAAGATGAGGCACTTCAATCCAGCGTGCTCAAATTCATCTCTATGCGGTTCATCAAGCCATTCGCTCATTCTTTTATCCTCCCTTGCGTATAACACCCATTACACGCTACCACCTTATTTTTCTCTATAAATGTAAGTGCGGTTTTCCACCTTTATACTCTTTAAGCCTTTAATTTTGTCTACGAGGAGAGCTAGACCCACACTTGCCCATAAGGGCGCCTCCGGTCTGGATTCATAGACTCGGCATTCACCTACCTTTAGAGCTTTTAATTCCTCCTCTACCTGTTTCACAAACTTATCTCTTTCTGCCTGCCTGTCTAATACCTCCTGAAGTTCATCACCCGATACTGGTTTGCCTATCATTGCTCTCCCTCCATATACATTCGACTTTTGCACTTTTCCCGCCATGAACCGTTGCTTTAACCAAGTATGGGCAGGCTTCTCTACCCTGGGTAAGACTTCCAAGGCAGTACCAGATAGGGACCTGCTCCCCGTCTTTTGGACAATAAACGGTTGGTGCCGGTGGGATTTTTGTGTCCTTATTCATACTCATCTTCTTATCTCCTTGGGATTCCCTTGAACCACCATTTACTCATCAGGCAGACGATTGCCAGTCCGATGGCGGCGCCACCGCACACGGATAGAGCTACCCCAGTCGCAATACCAGGCTTAATGACGAAAGACACGATTGCTACCCAGCCACAGACGGCAACAAGCATTATCGTCATCACCATTCCGGCACCTTTCTTCTTCATAGCCTCTCCTTTAACAGTATCCAGCTACTGATAGATTTCAAGTATTCTCAAAAGAATACCTACTATATTTTTAGACCGTTTTACTTGTTATGTTTAGGGCAGTATCCTCCTACTGTGGCTACTGGCACGTTCGACAATTTATCTTGGCAATGCACAACCCACCCCAGTGGAAAAGGACTTATCCCTTCCCACATAACAGCAACTTGGTCCCCGAGCCTTACCTCGCATAAATCAACTGTAAAGGGGGGAGTTAAAATACCACACTCTAGGCATCTTGCTTGCACTTTTCTACTTCCTAAAGCTTTCCGTTCGCTTGTAAAAGGTAATGCGACTGCCATTTTCTATCTCCTCCTATTGCAAGTATTCTGATAGGAATACTTGCTTCAACAGTATTCACCTACTGTTGAATTTTTACCTCACTTTTCGTTAAGTAGTGGTGTATCCTCTCAGTCGTACCAAGCGAGAACTCGCTACCCCAAGCTAAAATATCTTCAATATCCACCTTCTCATCAATCCCGTTTCCCACACCAATATATGCTTTCCTGTCACCAGCGACATCTTCCTCTACGATAATAATGCCGCTTGTTCCGCCCTGGTTATTAGTAAACCAAATTGCTTCTAATACCTTCACTCTATTACCCCCTTTCAACACTATTCACCTACTGCTAATCTATGATTCCTCAACCGCCTTTGCTAATTGTTCAGGCATAGTCTCTCCCTTTTTTAACCTCTCTACTACACTCCTTGGGATGAATAGAACACCGCCCAGCTCAACGTAGATGATTTTATTGGCTTTAATCCAGCGGTAGAGTGTCATCTTCGGTCGCTCTAGCTGTTTGGCGGCTTCGGGTACGGTCAGCAAGTCGTCAGACTTAATCGTTATTTCCATTAGTAACAGCCCCCTTTTGAAGATGTTACTATAGTAGCATAAGTGGGACGGTTTGCCAAGCCCTGATTTTAGACAAAAAAGGGGGTCGGAGGATTCGAACCCCCGACCCCCAGTAGTCTAGTACTGTTTACCCCTTCGGTTTATCTTCAGCTAATACCCTTATCACCAATTCGCCGGGCTCAATATGAGCGTCATTCAGATGCTCATTCTTCTTTATCGTGCCTTGCTCCCGGAGAAGCTTCTCCAAGTCGGTTAGCTCCATCCTGATTATTCGTTCCTTCACAATTCCTCCTTCTGTTCAATACTGGTTACTATTGTTCATTTTAGTTTAATAAAGTCACCTAGAAGAAAGACGGCTGGGCCGCTCTGGTTTCCAGCTCTTTTGCCTTGGCTTCCTCTTTTGCCTGGTGCCGCTCGCCCCGCTGCTTTTCCTTGCGGTGCTTCACCCGCTGGTCGTAGATCCACGCTTTAAGTCGATTGAGGTCGTCCATCTGGTTTCTATCGAGTTTGTCAACCCTAATATCTTCCGGCATTGTAACCCCCGACTCTTTAGTGCGCCATTTCTCATAGACCTTCGTGGCGATGTAAAGGTAGATTTGAGTCCAGTCGTGGGCCATGGGAGCCGTCAAGCTAGCGGTATTGAGATAAGCGCAGGCTTCAGCATCCGTTCCAGTAGGCGATTCTCCTTTGAGTGCCTTCATATTCATCATTAGCCTCTCCAAGGGAATAGAGGTCTTTAGCCACTCGGGCAGGTCATCTCCCCAGCCCCCGGGCATTACAATGATGGGGTCAAAGAGAGCGCCAACTATGTCGTCTATCCAGCCATCAACTTTTCTCTCAGACATCTTGCACCTCCACATGTTGAATTACTCCATTGGCATCAATAGTAAGTTTGACTTCCTGCGCCTGGAAGGTACGAATTGTGGCCACGACGGTAGGCTGGATAAGGGATGTTCTGACAATAACTGTCTCCAGTGCCTCAAGGGTCTTTTCCTGAGCTGGGGTCAGCTCCACATAAGACGTTATTTTCACTTGTCACCTCCAGGTAAAGACAGTCCATGCTTCTTCAATAACACCTCAGCATGGGCGAGGTCGGTATGCCGCTGGTCGTTCTTGGCTTTCAGCTCCAGCACCGGTATGTATCTCCAGGCAATCCGGCACATTTCAGTATTGATGTCGCAGTAGTCGTCATCGGTAAGCCAGTATGTCATACCATACTCGATAGATTTTGGTATGCCTTTACGGGTGTCGAACTGCGAGAGAAAGTGCCGGGTATCATCTCCACTCTCGAAGTAAGTAGCGTAGAAGCCGTGAATATCGTAGTGAGCGATGAAGGAGCAATGGTTGATGAGGTGCTCATAAAGCGCCTTAGTGAATTTAGCCTTCTCCAGGCCGCTTCTCAAAAACATCTCCCACTGCTTCAGGACTTTACTTTTCTCGGCTGCCGACATAAACTTTGAGTCGTGGAGCTGCCCTGGTCCTCTTGATTGAGCCAAATCGTTCAACGTCAGCTCTTTCATAAAGCCTCCTTTCTATGTATGTATGTTTATGTTAGTAGCACCAGGAACTCTCTCTACCTTTCAAGGCGGCGATATCCTTCATTTTGGGCATCCCGAAATACAGGTCACGCTCAATGCCCAAACCAAAGCGTCCCTTAACAGACTGCATTTCAGACAGACTGAATGTTCCCCACTCAAGCTCAAAACCATCAACTAGCCCGAAGAATATGTCTTCACCATCGAACTCAGTCGCATACCAGGTCCAGCTCCCAGTCGGGTCAAAGAACTTCACTACACATATTGCCTCTCCACCTTTTCCATCCTGGCTGCCAATCTCCTTAAATTTATCGCGTATCTCTTTCGTCAAGAGTTGCATCCTTTATCACCTCCTTTTATGGTATATTACTAACTAATAAAGTGGGGTGCTGGAGCACTCCCCGCTCCAGCACCCCTGGTTGACTCAGGATTACGTGGTTAGCTTTTCCGCTTCCGCTTCCGCTTTGCCGGTGTCTCGGTCGGTGCTGCCGCTACTGGCTCGGACTCCTCCTCTACTTCAGTAGCTTCCTCTTCGAGAGAGGGTTCCAGTTTCTCTTCTGGTTCGGCTTCCGGATTCTCCTCAATCGTCTCGGGTTCCGGCTCTGCCTGTTCCGCAGCTGTCGGCTTCTCATCGCCCCATTCTACAAACATGGGCATGATGAGGACACGAGGCGAGCTCTGATACTGGAAGACTACCGGGCCCGTCTTATCGTATTGTGATACGATGACGATGCCCTGCTTACCGGAAAGGTAATCGAGAAGGTATTTTTGGTCAAGCGCCGTCCTGCCGGGTTCGCCCTGAGTATTCAGGGTGTCAATGGTGGCACTGATTTCCTGGTCCTCTCCTGTGGCGGAAACGGTAAGGTTGCCATCAGCGAAAACCATGCGGACAATGCCCTTGCCGTCTTTGGCGACAGTCCGGACTCGCTTTACGGCTGCTTCCAGTTGTGGGGCAAAGACCTGGCTCTGCAGTATAGGTTCACCTTTCGGAATGAGCTTGAGGAAATCAGGGGGGCTACCTTGAACCAGGTTGATGACAACGGATGCCGTCCGGCCGAAGTCTAGTCTGACCTTGTTTTCACCGGCGAGAGCCATGTGGAGCTGCCGCTTGGCGGTAACTATCGGTATCAGGGAATCGGCAGATGAAGGGGGCGTCCGGGGCGTCTTGGCTAAGACATGCCCCAGGGTCCTCACGGCATGGGCTGGTAATATGATTTTCACCTCAAGTGGGAAGGAAAGCCCTAGCACCTGGTGGCTCATTCTGAACCCGTCTCCTGCAGCCACCTCAATGGGACTCCCCAACACCAGGGTTACACCGCTAAGCACAGGCCGGCTCTCCTCAGTAGCAACATAGGGTAAGGCAGCCAGCATCGCCGATATCAGGGTGTCGCCGTCAAGCATCCCCTCGGCCGTGGTTGGCACTTCCGGCAGTACCGGGAAGTCCTGGACGGCCTCAGTGGGGTAGCTGGCGGTGCCGCCGGACCATGCCAGGGAAACCTTCTTGTTCTGAACCTCAATCTTGACCGTCTCATTGCCGGGTACGTACTTCAGCATTTCGGCAAGCGAGGCGAAAGGAAGGAGCATAGGCTCTTCGGCTTCGGGCAGGTCTGCTATGACCATGGTTTCGAGGTCCGTGGCTATCGCCTTCCCTTCACCAAGCCTGATGTAGGCCGTAATCGGGAGTGTCGACTTCTTAGGGACCGCTGGCTTAAGCAGCTCCATCAGCTCTCTCAGTTTGTTAACTTGAATTTCCATCTTTATCACCTCCTTTTTGGCCACTTATTCAGCCTTCGGAGGCCAGCCCGAAAGCTTGGTTAACTGTTGTCGGTTGACAACAGTTAGAAGAATTTCGGCTGAGCAGCCGTTTTACTTGCTGCTGCTGGCGCCGCCGTTCTAACCGGTGCTACTGGTTCTGGGATTGTGGACTTGGGATTGCGGGGAGCTGCATCCCACTGCCGGTTCGCTTCCTCGACGAATGAGGGTATGCGCTCGAGAGCGGTCTGAAGATTGCCCTGCATTGTGGCCATCTTCGGGTCGCAGTCAGTTGCCTGAGCTCCCAGGAAGATGCGGTCCCCCTTGATGATGATGTTTACCTTTAGCTCGTCCCTTGGCATTGGTCACCTCCTTTCTAAATTTCTTCTTACCTTTTAGATACCATTTAATGACGTGCCACCATGAACAGAAAAAGAAAATATACTGGGTCTTATCGTCATAAAGGGCAATTAGTCTGTGCCCCTCTGGGATTCCTTTGTGGCAGGAAATGCATTTGCGCAATCATTACCTCCTTTCTTTTTCGATTAGTCTACTGGGCCTTATTCCTGTTAGCCGGGACACTACTTCCGGTGTTGCCATGGTTGGAGTTAGTGTGCCGGCATCAAGGTCAAGATACAGCTGCATCCAGGGGCAGGTCCCTTCAAGGATGCGCCTCACCACCTCGAGCACCAGGGCGCCCATAGCCTGGTTGATTGTCGGGCCCTGGTCATCGGCAGCCACCGCCTCGGTGCAGCTCCGCTGCCTGGGTACCTGGGCGAGAATAGCCGGCTGCTGGATGGTGGGAAGCGGCAGCCTGGCACAAAGGTCAGCCAGGAAAGACGGCCGCAGCTTTTCGGTTTTAGAGTTGCCGATGAGTACCTGACCGAAGTTGCGGCCATTCCCTGAGTCTACCCACCACTGACCGTCATGGAGGCGGTCGGCAATCGCCTGGCGAGCTGGGCCGTTATCGACACACCCGACAACTATTCCTCTGGATAAATCGCCGACCCCGACCGGTAAAACGCTGTATTGTATAGGGCGCTGGTATTTACCAGCCAGGCGCTTTGCCAGGGCCTCACTCTTAAATAGCCCCACGTCAGCGGTGGTGAAGCTCTGGCGGTTTAGATTGCGTTCCTCTACAGTATCCATATCAATGAGTACCAAGTCTATGGCTCGGGGAAGCATCCTGCCGAGTCCATCAGCGACAAACCCACCGGTACCGCCACAGCCTATGACAATAATCGCGGCTACTCGGGAGTTATCTACCTCAAGTGTTTCTCTGTTCCACGATATTGCGATTCTATACAAAGACATCCCCCTTCTTGAGGGGCATAAAGTAGCCGTATACCCCTAACCGGAGCTCTACCGTAGGGAACAGGTTGCGGAGGTCTCCGACTACGGCATAGAGACAGAATCCCTGCTCGTCATGGTCGTCTATAGGACTAAAGTGCGGGGGCACACCCCCGGTGTGACTGTGGATATCCAACACTGTGTCAGGCAAGGTCCCATAGGTCACCGAGGCGGCAGTTTGCGACTGAGAAGGTACGCCCAGGCTGTAGTTACCCTGCCAGGTAAGCGCCAAGTATTGCTCGATATCCGGCTTGATGCACAATACTGAGAGAGCCAGGTTGAGGAAATACATTGGGATTTTCCCATGTAGCAGATGGATGCTCTTTTCAAGCGGCGCCAGCCCTCTAACCAGCTGGGGAGCAATACAGACGGTAGCCGCAAGGTGAGCGTTCTTTGCCTGGATAAATAGCCCATCGGCAGCCAGGATGTAATTATAGAAGACTCCCGGCTCTCCCTCGAGACCTGTCAACGAATTGGTTAAATAATTCACTGGTTTGGTCATCATCTTCCTACCTCAGCAGATTTGCCACTTTACCGCACGGCATCAGGTCTCGCAGCGGATATCGCCTCTTTCTATCGATGCTCTCCCACAATTTGAGCAGGTCGTGGCCAAACTTACGGGAGACCTCACCGCCGAGAGCTTGCGTGAAGAAGGCTGTAAAAAACTCCTCTGGTATTTTGGAGATGTCCTCAGAGTATTTGTGGCTGCCGGGGCAGGTAGTGCCACTCTGATACACATTGTATAGTGGGGCACGGTAAATTGGCTCCTCCGGAGTAGCCGGCCGTCTCTTTACGGCAACGACCCCTGGCGGGGATCCTGCCCGGCATATGAAGATAAGCCCGGGCATGGGCAGCTTAAAGCGCCGCGGTGGTTTGAAGGGCTCAAGCTGCAAGGCAACTGGCCAGACCTTTGGCGGGCGCCATAATGCTGCTACCGGTGCCCCATCCTGTCTATGCTGCCACCAGAGAGTATTTTCAGGGAGCACTCCCGACCCCAGCGGTATATCCCGGAGTAGTGCCAGGGCAACATCCTGGGCGCTCACCATCTTGGTGGTAATAATACCCTCGTCTACGGCGTACATCACCACGCTCTGTCCGTAGAAGTCGAGGCGCACCTTCAGCTCGTCGGCTGGGACCTCAACATTCTCAGGCAGCGCCCACTGGTAGCCTACTGGTTGTTTAGTTAGTTCCTGTACCATTTACACCTCCTCTTCAAGATGGGCTAAAATGAAATCTATCGTTTGCTTAAAGCGAGCTGGCCCTTCTTTTTCATCCTCGAGCCATCCGGCGAACTCCATCATCTTGTCGTAAAAAACCTGGGCTTGGAGCCATTCTTTGCTCATCGCCTCGACAGTTTCTTTATCCCATTCGTTTTGCATCCCGGAGTATCGCATCTCCTGGTCGGTATCGAGGAACCAGTTACCAGTGGACTGGTATATATAACAAGCCCAATTTCGTAAACCTGCCCACTTCTTCCCCTTGAGTATGCGCCTGGCAGCGTCAAGAGTGATGCCGTTTGCGGGGACTCGCTGTGCCTCACGCTGGTATTCAGGCGTGAACCCGTCAACCAGGGCGATTCTCTCGCCTTCGTCATAACCCTCCATAGGTGACTCAAAAAGGTAGCTCATGAGCTGGGCTCCCAGCCTGGCACTATCTAGCTCGTGGTAATCTTCCCAGCTGAAACCCATAACGATGATGGGTATTTCGCGCAGGAGCTCATAGTAGTCATCTTCGCACATCTCATCCCTAAAGCTAGGATGCAGCGGCAGGTACCGGTCCTCGAAGTGCGAGGCGAAGCATGCCATCTGCTCGTGGGGAGTAGGCTTCTCCAGTATCTCCTTCTCCCTCTCCGGAAGGTATTCCCTGACCAGTTTCACAAAGTCGCTGTAAGTCTCAACATTCCGGAAGACGCCCAGGAGTATAGAGATAGAGGGAGGGCGAGCATTGCGCAGCTTCTCTCTCAATCCTTCCAGCGGGGTAGTCGGCTGTTTCCGTTTGTATTCCTCGTATGCACGTTCGTTCATAGCGTGCAATGTATCCAGGTCCCACATTCGTTCTACCTCTGTTATCGGAGAAGATTCTTCAGATGAGAGACAGCACTCTTCGTGTGCTGGGCATAGCTCTCAGCTTCCTCTAAGGCAGCGTCGACCTCCTTGGTATTGTAGGATGCCTTCTTGATGTCGATATGGCCGCTCTCGTCGAGCAGCTCCCAGGTGAGGGGTATGATTTTGAGCTTTACCTCAGGGACGCTCTTTAGTATTTCAGCAATATCGCCCATGGCTATTCCCTGTAGTAGAATTGTTGAGCATAGGTCAATAAGGTCTCGTCTTCTTCATCACTAATATCCCCGTAACGTTCCCAAGGAGTAAACCAGTCTTGATACTCTATTGTTGCCGTCTCTGGCTGACCGTGTTCGTCAAGTTCCCCGATGATTCTAACGGCTGGCCCGCCCGTGCAAAGTAATATAGTGTATTCTGTAGGCGCTTCATCTTCTCCTGGCGTGTGCCACTCGGAGCGAACCTCAACCGATAGCGGGTCTTCGCTGATTGACTGTCTAGCTGCCTCTTCGTCGTGGTATTCCTGGCGCTCCTCTTCCGTTGCCTTGTCTCCCTCTTTGTAAAAGAGGTTCATACCTGCGTAGATTTCCTTGTCTGTCAATTCGCAGTCCTCGCCATCGCAGTCCCGGCAATGCTCTAGTCGCTTCACCATTTCAACGATTGATTCCAGTTGTGCCTTTGCTTGTTCCTTTGCGTGGTTCTTTTCTGTGGTTGCCATCTTTCTTTCTCTTTTCTACACCTATCCCTTAACGCCGACGCGCTTCTTGAACCGGTAGATGGTGTCCTTGCCCTGTGTTTCCTGGGTCATCTCGGCGGTGGCCAGCTCAGGTAAAAAGGCGGCCATCATCTGCTTGAACCTCTCCGGGGTTACCTCAGGGCCCGGGTCTGGGTAGGTAATTCCATCGACAATGAATATTCTTGCCATGTTCCCCTCCTTTCTTTTATTTCCTTAGGCGCGCCAATACTTCATCAGGCACACTGAGGATAGGGTGTTCTACAAAATACTGAGGATAAGGATAAGCCCGCATTAAAAACATTTGTGCTTGCTTGGGGCTGGCTGCTTCTCTGTACGCCCAAAATCCTTTTTCCTCCTGTTTGTTCCTTTCGTATAAAGGAATCACTCGGGCACGATATTTCATTATTCACCTCACAGGATTGTTCCGTCTTCGCTCCTTTCTTCAATTCAGTTTTAGCTACGCTTCCGCAAACAGGTGTCAAATACCCCGCTGTCAACCAAGAGTTGGCAACCTTTTATCCTCAAATCATCTCTCGGACATTTGGGATACTCTTTACATTGGTGGCAAAAGAGCTTCTCAAAGTCCTCCCGGTCAAGGTCGTAGACAGCTTTGCCCCTAAGGTCTGTTAGAGCCATATTAATACCCCCTTTTAACTTGAACGGTATTTTATTTCACTTCATAGATAGCTACTTGCCTGATGTTGAACTCTAGCCCACAGGCGTTACACTTACCCTTGTCAGGAGTTATAGAAGAGGGTTCTAGTGGCTCTAGGTCGTCGCTTCCGCACTCTGGGCAGGTTATAGTTTCACCATCGGCATACTCGTGGCGTTTCTCCATAGTGCCGTCTCCTTTCTGGCCCCTTACCTTTTTACATTAGAGCTGCGTCAAAGCCCTGTATTTCGCCTATGCGTGCTGACCCGCACACGGTGCATCTAAGGTCTCTGCCGGTGCCTTTGCCGTCAGTCTTATCACTGACCACCTTGTGCGGAGTCTGCTTCTTACAATAGGCACAATACTTCAGCTCAGTGCGTATCTTTGCTTCGGCTGACATACCACTCTCCTTCCTATAAAAGTCCCCATAAAAAAGCGGGCGATACTATTCGTATCGCCCGTTGAGTAAGCTAACAGCTTGAAAGGCAAAAGACGCCCCCCTAAAGGGAGTGCCTTTCCCTTGTAAAATAGCAGTATAATAGCAAAAAGACACCCCAGTAGCGGAGTGTCTTTTCACTTCGTTTTTTTATGCTTTAGTGGCTATAATAATCCCTGACCGCTTCCATAACTTTACGCATAATAGCTTGTCTTATTGTTGGCGGTAACGGCTTACCGTATCGGATAGCCTTTCGCCTTGTGTTTTTGCTGACTTGCCGTAGAGCTTCGCCTAAATCTACATATAACCTGATGTAGCTTGACGCTATACGCACTCTAACAAAGGGCTTAAAAGTTAAACCGCTTACCGCTTGCCCGTCTAGGTAGTAAAGTGGCTGACTTTCAGCGTAAATGTCCCTAGATATAGCAGAGAACTGACCTCTAACAGGATAAGACCTTTCGCCTAGCTGATGGAGTGCCTTTCGTTCAGCTTCCCAGTCGGCTTGGCTTTGCTCTGTGTCTAGGTGCTTCCAGTCTTTGATAAGTAGCTCTATGTATAGTGAATAGTGATGCTCTGGTATTTGGCAGTTTTTATGCCCGTAGACACAAAAGCCCCCACTAGACAGGAATAATTGAACTAAAAAGTTCCTGCGGTCAGGGGTTGCCCACTTCGGCAAAGTTTGGGTAGTTGCCATTGTGTAGCCCCCCTTTCGTTTTGCTTCAGAGCCTAGATAGGGGGGGCTAGTTCCCTATTTACTGGGCTGTTACCAGCTCTTTCGCTTCTGCGGTTGGTTCGGGGGCTTCCTCTTGGGCTTCCTGATGGGCTTCCTCTTGGGCTTCTCTGATAGCTTCCTCAAGCTGTAGCTGGATAGCCTTGTCAAGCTCAACCTTATCGTGGGCTATAATCGGCTTGCCCGCAATAGTAGCTTGCTCTATCTGTTTAGCGTAATCCTCTTGCCTATCGGTAGCGACTTGCTCGGCATATTGCTGGAGATTAGCAACGAAGTTTTGCCTTATAAGGGTTACACTATCGGAGATAGGTTTAGCTACTCTGGACACAGGTCGCCCAGTTTTTGAGAACTTAACAGAGCCATCTTTGTCATAGGCTAGGCGTATCGGTGAGCCTAAAGCGTCAGCAGGGATAGCGGTATCGCCCATAGTATTGGTAGCCATAAAGAACGGAAGCCAAGTGGTTTCTAGGTCTATTGACCATACCCTACGCCCTCTAGGGCTTTTGGAGTTGGGAAGTAACAGGTTTTTGATGTATTGGGGGCTGTCTTTTAGTTTGCTCATTATCACCA
>Ga0315546_1002017_pt1 | contig 12135 bp, 5 predicted proteins | sample SalMarSW160170MG_FD_203833 | JGI IMG/M metagenome (GOLD analysis project Ga0315546, IMG submission 203833) | Salt marsh sediment microbial communities from the Plum Island Ecosystem LTER, Massachusetts, United States - Salt Marsh Sediment SW1601-170 ... | reverse complement strand
CCCAGACCCCCCATCAGCAGCCAGAAAACAGCATTCAGCAGGCAGAAAGCAGGATTCAGAATTCAGAAATCAGAAGGCGGAGAGCCAGGGAAGACCACCCGAAACCCGTTGCTGTCGTCAAAGTAGTCCGGGGGGGTGGGTGCCCGGGACGCGCAGCGCGCAGGCCGCTTGTTGTTGCCCCATGAGCCGCCGCGAACCACGCGCCGCCCGGAGGCAGACGGATCCTCCCTGCCGTCACCGGCCCGGTACGGGTAGGGCTGGTACAGGGACGAGGTCCACTCCCAGACGTTGCCTGCACCCTCCCACAGCTCCAGCCGTCCCACCCCCTGTGGGTAGACGCCCACCGGCGTGGTGGAGAGCACCCGTCCTTCGATGGTGTTGGCCCTTGATGCGTCGAAGCGGTTGCCCCAGGGATGGAGACGCGTTCCGCCTCCGCGCACGGCGGCCTCCCACTCCGCCTCGGTGGGCAGCCGGCAGAAGCGACCAGTGACCTCAGCCAGCCAGGCGCAGTAGGCGCGGGCCTCGTACCAGGTGACGCCGACGACGGGCTGGTTGGCGCCGGTGAGAGCGGCATCGTCCCACCAGGCCGGCTCTTCCCGCGAGCGGTCGGCGTAGATCGGGCGCAGCCTCTCGCGGGCCTCCTCCTCGCTCACCGTCGTCAGCGCACGCCAGGTTTCGAGTACCTGCGGCGTCCAGCCAATTTCCTTGGCCCAGTCTTCCAGCGGACGATTTGAGTCCAGCAGCGTCTGGCGAGTCTCCAACAACCCTGCCACCACTCCGCCCTCAATTTCCTCGCCGCGCAGCCAGGCGCGGGCTGTCTCTGTCTCCCAATACCGCTCTTCCCCGTAGCCACCGGCCTCCACAAAGCAGCGGTACTCGGCTACCGTGATCGGGTACTGGCCGATCCAGAACTCGGCCAACTGGACCGGGTGGCGAGGCCGCTCGTCGCCATACGCTTGCCGATCCCACCAGGGCGGGCCGATGGCGTAGGTGCCGCCCGGGACGCGCACCAACGGCGGCTCGATGTAGCGTATGCCGTCCCGCTCGCGCACCACGAGGCGCGGGTCGCCGAGCCGGCCCAGCACGTGTCCGGCGGCGATGCGGGCGCGCAGGTGCACCCGCCGGTCCTGCACCCCATCCAGCAGGGCGGCATGCACCCGCTCCCGCAGGTCGTCGGGGACTGCCGCGCCTCCCTCGTCCAGGCAGCGGCCGGCCAGGATGGGGTTTACGGCCTGCACGGCCTCCACCAGTGCGTGGGCGGGGACAGGGGCAGGGACAGGGGCAGGGACAGGGGCAGGGACAAGCCCTGCCCCTACAGCCAGGCCAGCGGCCACGATGGTCGTCTCCTCCCAGCCGGTGGGAGGCGGCGGCGGGAGTGGGTCCCATTCTCCCTGCCCTTTGGGGGCGGGCATCTCGCGTACGCGCCAGGGGGCTTTCCACAGCGAGCGTAGATTCTCGCCAGCATCGAAGCGGCGCAGGAGTTCGCGGGCGGCGAAGTACTCCTGCACCATGTGGTGGTAGAAGCGCACCTGCCCCTCCAGCGTCTCTTCCAGCAGCGTGGCGGCGCAGCCCAATCGCACCACGGTCTCCGGTTCCGTCTCCACCTCCCGCCCGCGCATGGTCACCTGAGAAGGGATGGCCGCAAGGGCGTCTCTCGTGGGCAGGCTGGTGCCTTCTCCCTGGTCCTGGAGCGTCCAGGCCAGCGCGGATAACACCCTCTCCTGGACGTCGGCGGCGATCCAGTCGGGGTGGGTGCGATCCTCCTCTCGTTTCAGAAGCCTGTCCACCAGTCCAGCCAGCAGTTGTCCCCGGTTGGGCGAGAGCGCCGCACCGCCGTGAACAGGCGGTGCTGGGACGCTCTCCTGTGCCACGTCGCGAGCCGTGGCATAGATCCAGGCCAGCACCGTCAGGAGGAACGGGTTACGCGCCAGGTCCAGCAAGCCCCCTCGTTGGCGGGACAGCTCCTTCCACAGCGATTCGGCCTGGTCGGGCACGTACCGGGCCAGGAAGTTGCGCACGCGGTCGTCATCAAGCTGGCTGATCTCCACCTGCTGGAGCGGCAGGGTCGGGGCGTAGTCCATCTTGCGGCAGGTGAAGATCATACGCGCCCCCTCCCACTCCCGGGCGAAGGTGCGCCAGGCAGCCACCCGCCCGGCGTAGCCGGTGCGTGGCATCTCGTTGAGGGCGTCCAGGAGCAGGAGCACGGACCCGGCACGCAGCGCCGGGCCGAAATCGGACCCCAGCCGGGCACGCCACTGCCCGGCCAGGAAGTCGAAGGGGGAGCCGGCTCCCCGGTGAGCGCCCAGGCGGACGAAGAGCGGCACGGGGGCGGTCTCGTCCCGCAGCCGGGCGCGGGCGGCGTCCAGCGCGACCTTCTGCAGCACGGTGGTCTTGCCAGCGCCTGGCTCCCCCAGCAGCACAAACTGGGGGTAGTCCCGCATGGCAGCGGCAACGTCCGGGATGGGCACCCGCTCAATCCGCTGCTGGGGCCCCTCGCCGCGCCAGCAGAGCGCGCGCAGCTCGACCGGAATGTACCCGGCCCACGCCTCGGGTGTGACCGGGCGAGCAGCGATGCCCGCCAGGGGGACGTACCAGGTATCCCAGGGGCCAAAGTCCCGGTGCGCCACCAGCCCGGCCAGGTATGCATCCACGCTCTCGGTGGTGCGGTGGGCGAGCGCCCGTCCTTGCTCCCGGCTGATCACGACCTGGGGCTCCCCGTCCACTGCCAGGACGGTGGTGTTGCGCGGCCCTCCGGCGATGGCGACAGGTGCGGCGGAGCGCAGCGCACTCAGGATGCGCTCCGTGAGCACGTCCAGGTCAGCGACGTTGAGTCCCTGGACGGTGAGGTGGATGTCGCCAGAGCCGGTGTGAACGGGGCCGGTGACGTGGTTGATGTGAGTGGTGTGATCGGTCAAGGTGGACCTCCGTAGAATACGGATGGGCAGGATTTACGGATTTTGGGTTGACTCACTTCGCCTCGGTCAGGAGACCTTCGGTGAACCAGTTGCTCGACATTTGTCAATTTGTCATTCGTCATCCTCAACGGTGGTCCGGTTGCCGCCGACGAAGGTGCTGCCACCGCTTATATTCAGGTCTCCGGCGACGACGGTGCCGCCGATCCTGGCACCGTGCAGATCAACGTGCGGCGGCGGGGTGGGGTGGATGTGGATGTCGCCAGAGCCGGTGTGAACGGGACCGGTCACGCTGGCGATGTGGGTGATGTGAGAGGAGGGTGTGGACGGCGAGCCAAAAAACTCCTCCTCGGTGTCCGGCTGCGCTTTGAGTCGCTCGTCGAGTTCCAGGCGGCCCCAGTAGTAGGGTTCCGGCAGATCCAATGCGCGGGCATGTGCGGTGGCCTGGTCCTTGGCCTGGGGTGGGACGGGGCAGGCGGTGGCGAAGACGACGACGTCGGGGGCAAAGTCCGGCTCTCCCTCGGCGTGCTCGGCCAGTTTGTCCAGTTCGACGCGCAGGGTGGAGAAGGTGATGCTCTGGTAGCGCTTGCACTGGATGTACCACTTCTCGCGCCCTGTGGCCGGGGTGTGTTTGCAGGCGACCACGTCGCGGCCTTTGTCGCGCGCGCCGCCGTACCATTGGACTGCGTCGAATTCGCCTGAGCGTTTGACGAGCCAATAGACGAGACGCTCAAAGTCGTCGGGGGACAGATCTTCAAAGTGATGCTGCTGTCGGGTGGCGGGTGTAGATGTCAACAGAAATCAGAAATCAGAATTCAGAAGGCGGAGAGCCAGGGAAGACCACCCGAAACCCGAGGTCGCTGCGGAAGAAGTAGTCCGGGGGGGTGCCGTCCCGGTACGCACAGCGCGCGTTCCTCCTGCCGCTGTCCCAGGAGCCGCCGCGCAGCACCCGGATGGTGTCTCGCTCCAGGTTCTCCCGGCCGTCGCCAGCCTGGTATGGATAGTCCGCCCATGCACTGCTGCACCATTCCCAAATGTTGCCTACCATATCCACACAGCCACAGGGACTGGCACCGCCGGGGAAGCAGCCCACCGGGCTGGTTCTGCCGATACCCGTCTCATCGTAGTTGGCCCGCTCCGGTGTGATCTCATCATCGCCCCAGGTGTAGATGCGCGGCTGGCCCCCTGCCCCCCCTCTATCCCCCCCGCTGGCGGGGGGGAGGCCACCCCGGGCCGCCTTCTCCCACTCCGCCTCCGTCGGCAGCCGGTAGGGCCGGCCGCTCACCTCCGCCAGCCAGCGGGTGTAGGCCAGCGCCTCGAACCAGGAGACCCCCACCACCGGGTGGTTGGGCAGGTTCCAGACCGGGTCGTCCCACCAGAAGGGACGATCCCGCTTCTCCGCCGGGCGCTGTGCCAGCCAGTACCTCCGCTCGTCGTACCCCCCAGCATCCACGAAGTGTCCGTACTGCCCATTGGTCACCGGATATTTGCCGATACAGAAATCGGCCACCTCGACGGTGTGCTGCGGCCGCTCGTCGTCGTAGGCTCCCTCGTCCCCCTTGCCGCTGCCCATGAGGAACAGCCCGCCAGGGACGAAGACCACGGCGTCCAGGTCGCGCGGGTCGCCCAGCAACCCCAGCACCCGCCCGGCGGCGGCCCGCTCGACGGGAGCCAGTGCGCCCGCCTCCAACAGCCGCTCCAGCCAACCGGCTACGCGCTCCAGCCGAGTCTCCCAGGCGTCGCGCTGCCGCAGTTTGTCCACTCCCACCTCCAGGAGCGCCTCTCCCGCCAGCCAGGCGCAGTGCCATTCCCGTTCATCCACCGGAGCTTCCAGGTACTCTCTCGGACAGAGGTTGTCCACCGCGCCCAGCGCCAAATCTACCCGGTTCTCCGCCCGGGCGGTCTTGCCCACCGCCAGCAGAAAGGGCTCGCGCCAGCGGGTCTCGTCCCTTTGTAGCAGGTCGGCCGCGCGGATGGGGAAGTCGGTCTGCACTGAGAGGTGGCAGCCAGCCAGGTACTCCTGTAGTGTGCGGTGGGGGAAGGCGTAGACGCCCGGTTTGCGCTCCAGGAGGAGCCCGGCGCGCTCGCGGATGTAGCGGATCACGTCTCCGGCCTGGTTCCAGTCCCCTTCCAGGTAACCCTGCAACACCTGGCGCAAGAGGGGTTCGGCCACGTCGGCCGTGCCCTCGCCCGCCAGTTGCTGGCCGTGGGCGGTGTAGGCCACTTCCTCCAGCGCAAAGCGGAGGTCGCGGGGGGAAAGGCGTGCCAGCGTCAGCGCTTCATGCCCCAGGCGGGATTGCTCCCAGCGGGCCAGGAGGAGTTCGACGATCTCGCTATAGAGTTGGACGCGGTCCTCCGGCAGCCGGCCCCAGGAAGAATGGAGCAGCGCCATCATCGTCAGAAGCAGCGGGTTGGGAGCCAGCACCCGCAAATCAGGCCTGCGCACGGCATCACGCAGCCGGCCGGCCCGTTCCCCCGCCTCGGAAGCGGACATCAGGCCCAGGCGGGCCACCTCGGTGTACCAGGCCGCGATGAAGTGATCCATCCTCTTCTCGTCGAAGGGGACAAGCGTTGTCTCCTCGAAGCCGGGGAGTCGCCAGTCCGGCTCCTGGTAAGCATAGACGCGGCAGGTGACCAGGATGGGAGTGTGCCGATAGGTGAGGGCAAAATCAGCCACCGCGTCCAGCACCCAGCGGCGGGCCTCGGCCTCCACCTCGTCCAATCCGTCCAGGAGCAGCAGCGCCCGCTCGTCCAGGCGCTCTCTCAGCGCGGGAGCGGCGTCGGCCAGGTGGGCCTCGGCCAACGTTTCCTCGACGAAGGTCCACAACCCGGCGGCGGTGCCGCCCTCGCTCAGGTGGGGGGAGCCAGCCAGGTCCCGCAGGATGACGCGCACCGGCACCAACGGCCGCCGTGTCCAACCGGGGAGCAGTTCCAACCCGTCGCCTTTCAGGGCAGCCTGGGCCAGCCGGAGGGCCAGGTAGTTGACGAAGGTGGACTTGCCCGCGCCGGGGTCACCCAGGAGCACCAGCCGGTCGAAGCGGGAGGCCGCCTCCAGCGCCGACATCGGCCGCTGAGGCCGCTCGCCGCGCCGTCCCTCGCCGATGACCTCTGGCGGCTCGCGCCTCCGTTCCTTCAGGGCGGCTAACTCCTCATCGCTGAGGGGTAGGCGACGGCTGGTGTCCAGCGCAGTGTAGACCGCTGCCAGTGACATCGTCTCCTGACGGGTGACGTCGGCGGCGCGGGGGTCCATCCCGCGCAGGTGGAGCACGTTACACTCACCCGCCAGCCGCTCCAGGTAGGCATGCAGGGCGCGTTCCTGGGTTTCCGCAGCCTGATCTGCCGGAGGAACGGTGATCTGCACTCTCTCTGCCTGGATGCGGGTGTAGTCGTGCCCAATGAACAGGCCGTGGTCTACCCTCACATCACCGGTGACAACGCTGCCCCCGACGACCGTGCCGTCCCCCAACGTGACGATCAGGCCGGGCCGGCCGGGGAGCGCGGCCATTTCCTGGGCCAGTTTCCGGGCGAAGCCGTCCCAGCGCTCCCCCAGCGCCTCCTGTGCCGCCTTCAGTGCCCGCGTGGCCGAAAGGACAGCGTCCAGTTCGGCGCGGGTCTGAGCATCCTCCCGGGCCTGGTTGGCCACCTGCTCGCCGCCACGGGCGCGGTCGTAAGCGCGTTGCACGACGTTGGCCACCAGGTTGCTGCCGATACCTGCCGTGATGCCCACCAGCGCAGTCATCGCCGGGCCGGGGTCGTCGGCGGAGGCGGCCAGGAAGGGCAGCCAGGCGGAGGCGGCCAGGAGCGCGTAGGCGGACTGGATGGGCGCGGCCCTGAGACGGGGGCCGCGCTCGGCCCACCAGGCGCAAACTTCTGACTGCCAGCGTTTGAGATCGAAGGCCATCTGGGACTCCTTTGGGATTCCACACAAACATCGCTCCCCGCTGGAATTCTTGAACCACCCTGCTGCCGGATCTGGCGATCCGGTAGGAGCGGGTGAGTAATTACCTTTTCGTTTGAAATAGTGTAGCACGGATTGGATGTTAACGCAATCCAGAGCGATCGCAGAGTTAGCGACTCGTGGTCGTAGTGCCGCCGGTCTTCCAGTATCAGACGATGATTTCAATCGTCGGAATTTGGGACTGCTCCTACTCTGCTCCTACTCACGTGACACAACCCGCACCATATCCCAACCAGCGCCCTGGCGCTGCACGCCAAACCAGGGATGTGCACGAAGGTGATCTACGGCCAGGGTGAAGTGGAAGGGGAAAAGTTCCGCCAAGTGCAACAGGTCGGCGAAGGGGAGTTCCTCGGCGGGATGGGCACGCAAGGCACAGGCTAGCAACCAGGCTTCCAGGTCGGTGCTGCTGGCGGTGAGGACCTGGCGCTGCGGCGCGTAGGCGTGACGCTGGTCTGTCTCGGTCAAGATGCCCCAGTTGCGCAGGGAAGCAACGAGACGTTCCGCCGACCTGTCAAGGGAACCCAAATGCCCCCGTTCGGCCACCAGCCGCTGCTTGACCATCTTGTTTGTGATCACGCCCTCGTGTCGGCTAAACTGGCCGATGATTGCGACGCACTCTCGGAAGAAGGGGTAATACACCAACGTCAAGCCGTAGTGCAACCACAGGTGATCACTGAGTACCTGTGTGGCTTGGAACCAGGAGACGGCCTCAGCGTGCAGAGCCGGCGCTACATCGGCGCTCTTGAGCCAGATGTTGATCAGGATATCTATTGTCTTGCGCCGGGCATCAACTCCCTTGAGGTCCTGCCCGACCACCGCTTCCAGGCGTGCACGAATCTCGGCCGGGTCGTCGGTCTCGGCGCAGAAGGCAGCGGCAGCATCGAGCCAGGGGAGAAAGATGTTGCGGTTAAAGCCGATCCCTTTATCCATCGCCTCACCCTCACGATGAGACTTCCAAAGTCTGGCAGACTTCGGAAGTCTGGGTTATTGTCACCAGGGGTACTACCACCTCATCCAGGGTGGGACCGCCGTGGGTGACGACGATCTCGTTGAAGGCGGCAAAGGCGTAACGTCCCCGGGGCATCAGCACCCGGACATCGTCGGGCAGCAGGCCATCTTCGCTCCACATAAGGGTCCGGGAGAAACCTTGTTGCACGTTCGCGACGGCGTGCCGGTCGCTGTAGATGCGCGCCCGCCTGCCGCGGGTATCCACAGTCAGTCCCTCGGAAGGCTGGCCGAAACCGCGCGCTTCGACGTGACCGTGATCGCTGGCCAGGTAAACGGTGAAGCCTCGCGCCAGGAGACCTGCAATCACTGCCTCTACCTTCCTGCTGTATCCCTCCAGCCAGACGTGCAACGATGCCTGAAAGTCCGTTGTCCCCAGCGTGGCGTCGTGAACCATATCATCAATCTTGTTGACGATCAGGCACAGGGCACGGACGCGGGCGCTGTCCACCTCCGGCGGCGGCTCGTCCCGCTCCAGCGCCAGGTGGACGTGAGGGCAGGCGTCCGCCGGCAGGCCCTCCCTGGCCCAGAAGGCCGCCCAGTGCTTTGACTCGGCGCGGGTGGTGTCCAACGTGGCGGCCAGGTCGGCCGGGCGCAGGCCGCTGACGAGCGCCTGGCGAGACACGGCGGTGATGGTGGGCACCTGCGCCAGCAGGAGGTGTTCCCGGAAACGCCAGTTCGGGTGGCGGGCACGCCATACAGGGCCGATCATTGTCCAGTCCGCCAGCGCCAAACCATCCAGGACGAGCAGCGCTATGCGATCTGCCTCATCCTGGCGGCGCTGGTAGGCGATGTAGTGGGGCACGTGGTGGACGTGGTGGGGGACAGGCAGGCGCTGGCTGCCCAGAGGGGCGTACCGCTGGCGCAGCCAGGCAAGAAAAGCGGCGTCTACCTTGCTCTGCAGTTTCTGATATACCTTTTGTTGGGCCGGGCCCAACGGTGTGTCAGGGTCGTAGCGCAGTGTGGTGAGTTCGGCCCAGGCGCGCGCGATGGCCTGCCACTGCTCCCAGCGTGCGTTCTCCAATGCCTGCCCTGAGCCTGGTCGAAGGGACACGTCCAGGTAACCGGCCAGGACATCCATCAATTCGGCGGCGCGGCGGGGCCGGTGATCCTCATCCGGGGCCAGGACGGCGGGCCGGGCCCAGTTCGGGAGCTGGTTGGGTTGATCTACGCTGACGGGCTCCAGCGTGCCGCTGCGCATCAGGCCGGGCAGCGCGTCCTGCAGTGTGTGGTCGGTTCCAAAGTCGAGCAGGTAGCGTACCGGCTCTTCCTTCAGGAGTTGCCCGGTCTGCTGTTGCAGATAGGCGCGCCACTGCTCGCGCACAAACGTGGTGAAGACGTCACGATTTACCAGCAGTTCAGCCAGCGGCCAGCCTGCGTAGGTGGGAGCCTTTTGCAGATGAGCCAGCAGGCTACCGGTTGGCATGGGCGGCATGGGATCTGCCTGCTGATGTACCTGATCAAGCCAGGCGACGAGATAGGCCGGCTGCCGCAGCGCGTCGAGGTCGGCGGCGAAGACGTGGCGCAACAGGAACTCGACCGTGCCCCGCCGGCCCAGGCGGCGCAGGGGCGGTGGCAACTGGCTCAACCGCCAGCGCTGGGTCGGTGTGAGCGCGCGCACGACCGGGTAGGCCAGGTTGGGGAAGAAGGTGTGCAGGGCCAGGGCGACGTGATGGCCTTGCTGCCAGAGATCGTAGGGGAGTTGGTCCAGCAGGCCGGCGGTGACGACGACTAGAGGATGGTCAATGCTCCACGAACGCGCGGCCTCCACCCGGTGGCGCAGAGCGACGGGGTCGGATTCGCCCACCAGGGTGAAGCCGCGCTCGGCCAGCGCGGCCAGCACGTCCTCGTCGGCCAGCAGCCCGTCGGGGTCGCTGACCAGGGTGAGGGGGTGAGTGTGGGATGGGAAATGATTGAGGATTTGGGTGAGCATAGGGTTCATTTGTCAGGCGTCAGGCGTCAGGCGTCAAACGTCATTGACGTATCACGTTTGACGTTTGACGTATCACGTTTGACGTATCACGTTTCACTCCACCCTCAACGTCGCGTTGTCGTAGTACATCAACAGATCCGGGTCCTCCTGCAGCACCCGCTCCGGCAACCGCCCGGCCACTTTGACGATGGTGGAGTAGTCACGGCGGTGCCAGGCGTCGGCGAAGCCCGCGCGTATGGCCTCGGTGCGGAACTTGCGCAGGCGGCCACGGCCCTCGACGTAGCCGGCGAACTCGCGCAAAAGGGCCTTGCGGCGCAGTTTCTCCAGGTCGCTGGCCTTGCCGGGGTCGGGGACGTACCAGCGACCGGCCTCGTCTTGCAGGAAATTCTGTTCCAGCATCTCGCTCAGTTCGGGCAGGGCCTCGTGGCGGGCCTGGTGCAGTTGGCGCAGGAACTGGGGCTGGAGTTCCTGGTAGGTCTGGGGATGGCCGCTGGTGACGGGGTCCAACTGCTGGCGCAGCCACTGGATGCCGCTCTTCTCGTCGCTGACAAAGAGGGTGAGCTGGGCCACTTCGGCGGCCTGCAGGCGGGCGCGGTCGTACTCGGGGACTTGATCGGGGAGGAAGTACATACCGTCCCGCTCGACGAAGCGCTCCCGCAGGCCGGCGTAGAACTGGGCGGCGGAGAGGGGGACGGTGGCCCCGCGCTGGATGTGGAAGGCGACCATGCGGTCGAAGAGCAGGTAGGCCTGGCGCTCGGCGACGACCTCCAGCGCGCGGCCCCCACCCCTAACCCCTCCCCCGCCCGCAGGGGAGGGGGACTGGACGACGACGGGGAGTTGGGCCAGGTGTTGGCGGATAAAGTCCCAGGCTCCTTCGGAAGTGCCAGCCTGGGCCTGGAAGCGGCGCTCGAAGCTGGTGCGGGGCTTGTAGGCGGAGATGACCAGGTCTTGCTTTACGGCGGCAGTGCTGGTGGCCTGCTTGAAGGTGCCTTGTTTCTTGTCCAGAGTGCGCACGTCGGCGATCATGAAACGGGCACGGAGGATGGCCTCTTGGATGGCGTTCCAGACGCGGTTCTGGGAGTTATGAAACTCAACCGTCATCCAGCGGCCGGGCTTGAGAATACGATAGAACTCGCAAAAGCATTGCTCCATCAGACGTTGGTAGTCAGGCAGTGTCTTGCGCTGCACCTTGTTGACCACCGCCTCCGGCACGTTGTTGGTAAAGACACACAGCCAAGTCTCCCAGAGGAAGTTGAGTTCGGAGTACATCAAGTTCTGTCCAAAGGGAGGATCTACGAAAATATAGTCAACACTTTCAGAAGGCAATGTTCCCACATCATTTGCTGAAACAGTCTCGATGGTGACTGAATCCTCAGAGAAGTTCCTTTGAAAAGATCTGACGATGCCCCGCTCTTTCCTAGGGAAAGCGTCGAAAAGGGATAGTTCAACTGGTAAGGCTCCTACGTAAAGAGTGCCCGGGAGGTTTGGGGTACCTCCTGGCTTAGCCGGCTGAAAACGCCGCATTTTATTGATGTGAAGGTGGATTGAAGACAAAACAAACAGCACTTGACGCATATCACGCCGACACCACTCAGCAAAAGCCGCCAGTGCCCACAGATTACGCCTGGTATAGAAGTGATGTACATGGGTGATGCCGATGTCATCGTTGCGACGACTTTCGTCGCCTTCCGGCATACGATCCATTGGAAACCAATGGGGGATATCGCTCCCCTCAATCTTCTGAACAAGGGCCAGATCATCGGCGTCGGGCGCCTTCTCGTGCCGCTTCCGCCCCACGTTGTAGTTGATGAGCACCGGCACCTGCTTGGTCCGGCGCACCACCTGCTCCAGGGCACGGTCGTAGATCGTCTTCCAGGCACGTTCCACCTTTAGTGCACCGGATTGCTTTCTGGGGCTTTTGGCCAGCAGCGCGCCACAGCCAGGACAAGGCCACTCCCTGCGCACTTGGCCCGCTTCCCTATCCACCGCCACATCCCAGAAGACCATCTCCTCACCACACTGGGGACAGACAAAAACGTCGCTCCAGACGGTGTAGTTGATACGGCCCTTCATCCGCAGGGGATCGTCGCAGTGGGGGTGCCAGGTCTCGTACATCCAGCCGCACTCTTCCTCCACCTCGCGCAGGACGCGCCCTGCCTCGCGCTCGAAGGCGGTCACGTCCACGGGGGTGTTGTAATTGTAGGCGATGAAGGTGGCGGCGGGGGAGAGGTCCACCAGTACGGCCTTGCGGGCGCCCAGGCGGGAGATAACGCCCTCACCCCCCCGGTACCCCTCTCCTGCCTTCCCCCCCAGGGTTGGGGGGGACT
>Ga0315546_1002014_pt1 | contig 12150 bp, 6 predicted proteins | sample SalMarSW160170MG_FD_203833 | JGI IMG/M metagenome (GOLD analysis project Ga0315546, IMG submission 203833) | Salt marsh sediment microbial communities from the Plum Island Ecosystem LTER, Massachusetts, United States - Salt Marsh Sediment SW1601-170 ... | reverse complement strand
CTGCGGCGGCATCTGGGGCTACTATGAGATGCTCGAAACCTTAAAAGACTCCAAACACGAACAGCACAATGAATTCGTTGAATGGATAGGCGGGAAATTCGACCCCGAACGTTTCGACCTCGAACAAATTAACGCTGCCTTGGCGAAATTGTGGTGAGGGAAAAAGGTATTAAGGAAAGGCATCAGTTCTTTATCATACGTCTCTTTTGCCTTTTTTACTTCTGTCGTCTGTCTTCTGTCCTCCGACTAATACCTTGTGCTCTTTTTTCTTGCCTTTTCCCAACAATTCGTACAATAATACTTAAAGCATTTTTTAACTTTGTTCTGTACCAAAATGTTAAGGGTGGCATGCCCAAGCCCGACTTGGTTTGGGCATGGTAAAGAGACATCTCATATGAAACCATATAATACATAGTTATGCAAAGCAATAACGTAAATTTTAAGATTGGAAAGCTATTTCTTGAAGCATACAAAGGTGCTGAACATGAACATCTTATCAAGGCATCACAAGAATTGTTGTGTGCCCTCGAGGATTTGGAATATCATGGCTCATTACGAGAAAGAAATTCGCGTCAGCTTGATATACACTTTGACGAAGCCGTATTTGAAAAGCTACAAACAATGAAATGGACCTGTTCTAAGAAGCCTTGTATAAACAATATAAAAGATCGAGGGAGGTTCAAAGCAGATTTTATCGTTGAACCTGCAAATATGGATCGTTATCGAATAATCATTGAGATCGAAAAAGCAAACAAGAAAACAATCTGGATTGATTTCATAAAATTCTGGATGTTTGTTGAGGCTGGGCAAGCAGAATCCGCTATTTTGCTTTGCCCAACAAATTACGCACATACTCATAGCGAATGGAACTTATTTAATGAGGCTTGTAATGTTAAGAAATATTTGAAGCAATACGCAGGAGTATCAAAGGAGAAGATGAATCTTATTGCAATAATCGGCTATGAGCAAAGAATAAAGCAGGGAAAAAGCTACAAATATTGGAACAGTGAAGAATTTAATAGGCTAAAGAAATTTGCATAATAAATCATTCTAGCGGATTCGGTACAACCAGGCGGCTCGCGCCGGGCATTCGCTTGTAGCTAAGTCACTTAAAGGAAAAATGAAATGACAGGCAAGGAATTCGTTAACTCTCTGGCAAATGGGAAATCGGACATCATCCAGATACTCCTGGACATTCTTTCTAAAACTGGTTCGCGGCTCTGTGAGCTTGGAGTTCATCGTTCGTAGTTAGGTGTTCGGGGATCGGAGTTCGGACCTGGATAACCTGGCGGATTATGAAGAGTCGATTGGTTAGAAAGGACAACATCTCTATAAAAAAACATCATCGATCAGAATCAATTTCAGCAATGAGCTACTTTATTAGTTTAGCGACTTTTCTGAATTCGGGGTATTCGGCGGTGCAGAGAAGCTCAAATATCGCCATTTCAGTACTACCTATGTTAGCTCCCTCAGCAGCCATTCGCTGTATCGCCAACTGTTTATTTTCCAGCGTTCTGGAAGAAATCGCATCTGCGATTATATCAACGGTGTAACCCTTCCGCAGCAAATCAACGGTTGTTTGATAAATGCAAACGTGGGATTCTATGCCACACAATAAAACTTGCTGACGGCCAAGAGCTCGAAGTCTGTCGTTGAAGTTATCTTCTCCGCAACAACTGAAACTACTTTTGTCTATCGGCTCGCTTTCAGTTAAAAGTTCTGCTATTGGCGGTACTGTTGGGCCAAGCGCTTGTGGGCACTGTTGGCACCAAATAAGGGGAATGCCAAGAATCTTAGCGGCTTTGATGAGTATCCGGATATTGTCAAACAAGTGTTCTTTATCGAACATCGACTGGGCGAGCTTGCCCTGGACATCGACAACTACGAGGCAACAGTCTTTCTGCTCAAGCATTCCTTTGCTCTTATCTGTTTGCCAATTACCCAGATATCAAGATGGGTATAATCATATCAGTTGGCGGTAACCACAATCGTCAACGTTAGAAATGACTTTTGATCCGACGAAACGGGCTTTCTCTTTGGCTTCTGCCGGCTACCGGTCAATACCGGCTTCGGTATCGTTACAAGACTCTCTCTTCCTTCATCAACAGCAGAAAAAAGTTCCCTGCCTGGCATAAGCTCAGCCACGCTGTTAAAGACAGCCAAATTTGCAGCTACCTCGACAGCGTCCCGGAGACTATCTTGATTAATGATCTCATAGGTCTGATCGGCGGTTACCGCTTTGACCACGACCGGCTCGACAGGACTATCCGTTTCAACAAATAGTGCTGCTGAGTCAGTTTTGTGCCAGATGCTGGCTAAATCCGTTAACAGTAAATTCAGAGCATCTCTGGAACAGATCAAAGAATATACGCTTTTTCCGTTTCGGCTGCGCACAGTGACATAATCCGACAGGCCGTTGTCTTCGATCGCCCTATTAATAAACGCATCAACTGCAACCATAGCATTTGTTCTTAGCTCAAGCCTACCGCTGAAACCCGCCATAGTATGAGTAATGGGAACGGCCTGACTGGCTCCCTCAGCCGGTTCCGGAGCTTTAGCAACAAAGCGCTCAGTTTCCGGTCGAGGAGCAACAATTGTGTATATTACGCCAGCCAAAATAGCTACCAGCGCTAACATTGCCGCCGCAGCCAAGACCTTTCGCGCGAGCAAATGCCGTGCCCCCCTGTTAACATCGGCAGCAACAGGTTGCTCACCTAATAAGGTCTTTCTTTCAAGGGTAGCTTTTATTTGCTCGAGCATTTCATCGGGAGCCTCTACAGCAGGTAAAGACATGATCAGCGTCCTACAATTCTGTAATTGGCGAAGTCGGCGTGCTACCTGCTGGTCGTGTGTGACCATGCGTTTAACCTGGGTCTGCTGCCGCTGGCTCAATTCACCGTCGATATAGCTATTGAGCAATTCATCGTTATTCTTGGGGTCTATTTTCATTTTAGGTTAGACTCCAAAATCTTTCTTAAATTGCCTCTGGCTCTACTTAATCTGCTCTTTACGGTGCCCAGCTCAGTACCAAGCACTGACGCGATCTGGGCGTAGTTCATGCCTTCAACATCACGAAGGACAACTACGGCTCTCTGTGAATCATCAAGCTCTGACAGCGACTTGATGGCAATTTCAGTCAGTTCCTTGTTCTGAGCCACCTCTGCCGGATCAAGTGAGTCATCATCGCTAAGAAAGTCCTTCAGAGCCTGCGCAGCACCCTCATGCTCATATTTCTCAGCGTCTAAAGACTTAAGATCAAGCTTGGCACTTCTTTGGCAGTAATTCAGTGTCAGATTAACCGCTATTCTAAAGAGCCATGTGTAAAAACTGCTTTGGCCTCGGAATTTATCAATTGCTTCTATTACTTTGACAAAAGTATCCTGCGTAAGTTCCGCAGCATCGTCAGGATTGGTGCAAATTTTCAGTATGACATTGTAGATGCGATTCTGGTACTTCAGTATGAGCCGTTCCATTGCGAGAGAGTCGCCAAGTCGACACTTCTCAACCAGCACAGCATCATCGATACTGATATTCGGCGCGGCTGAACGTATGGCTTCTCTCATGAATTAGACCGTCTTTCCATCAAGAAGTTCCCATAAAACCTGAACAATTTCAATCGCAGGATATAATCGCAGATTAGCAGGTGTTGGTCAATGTAATTTAGGCCTTAAATAAGCGAAAGCAATCAGTTACGTTAATAAGCATGAGGCTTAATAACCAAGCCAGTTTAACACAAGCTGAATGTGCGAATCAGGGAACCGATTACTACAAACTTTCAAGGTTAAAGCATCGAACCTTAACTTTAGCTAATCGTTAAAATCGTCAGTATCCGAAAAGCAATAACGCCATGAGAACAAGAAATTTTAAGGCTGGTCCGGATATCAGCTCCTGTCGTGAAGCTTAAATCTCACAGAAGATACGGCAGGTCGAATAGCAGGTGTCGATGCTGGAAAGTTCTGCTTAGCGAAGTGAGGTTTGGGCGTTTCTATCTCTTAGCCAGGCTTATGTTTTCGGATACCAACTGCCCGGCTGGGCCTTATTTACGGCCTGCACCACTTGATTTATTAACTTGTCAAAGTCACCTGCTACCGCCTTTCTCAATTGTTACGCTGTAATTTTGTTCTACATTGTATATCTCCTTATTCTGTAATTCATTACAAGACAGGGATCATTACGCCTGCAAAAAATGCGACACAAAAATTAATCACACATTCGTGTAATAAATGTAAAAAAGGCTTGACGTGGGTATTCTCGGGCCTTATTATAAGTCACTCAGTAACAGTCAAACATTACCATTTGTAAGTAGGCTGACGAGGGCGTAAAGTAGAGGAACCAACGCCTGATGAAGCATCTCGCCTTCGATTTGAAAGTATTCTTAGGATTTCCACAGAGTTTCTCCATACGGAGAACGACACTAATCTGGAGGATAGAGAAGTTAATCGGCAATTTTCCCTTATGTTTGTGCTCGTTTGTACGGTTTCGTACACTTCCTGGGCCTATCTGGAGAATCAGGCGGTTCTTTAGCGTACCTAATTTACACGTAACCATATAACAGATTCGAGTGATGCTTGATTTTGAGCAAACTGAGACAGAACTTCGAAAGAGTTCTCGATTAATCGACTAACGATAATATAGAAACCAGTTTTTTTGAAGGAGGCGATCATGTCAGAGAAAAGAATAGATTTGTTATGTGTTCTAGTCCTGGTTGTATTGTTTTCTTTCGCAGGGAAAGTACCCGCAGCACCCTCAGTTTGCTCAGGGGGTTTTTACTCTACAACGGGTGGACACATCAGCGATCCAGGTGAGGGAATTTTTGATTATTTCTGTGGCGGTTGGTACTGGGTTACTGCAACTGCTGATCCGCATTATCACTTCGAGTATTGGGCTGGAAGCGGTGCTGTTATTTTTGATGATACAAATGCTAATCCCGGTTGGTTTAAACCATCTGGGAATTTTAAGATTCAGGCTGTCTTTGATATTGACAGACATGATCTTGTCACTTCTTCCACAACCGGTGGCTCTGTGGTCTCACCTGGCGAAGGAACTTTCGAATACGATTACGGTGAGGTAGTTACACTCGAGGCTGAGGCCGATGACCACTATAGCTTCACACATTGGTCGGGATCAGGCGGATTCTATTCAACAAGTAATCCTGTAGACATCACGATTAACCAGGACCGTAGTGCCAAGGCCCACTTTGAGATTGACCAACATACTTTGGTAGTATCATCCACAGATGGAGGCTCCGTGATATCGCCTGGTGAAGGAACTTTCGAATATGATTACGGTGAGGTAGTTACACTCGAGGCCAAAGCTGATCCAGGCTATCACTTTACACAATGGTTGGGCAGCTTCTCTACAAGACAGAATCCTACAACTATCACAATGAACCGTGATTATCGTACCCAAGCCATCTTTGATAAGGATCAGCCGACTTTCGGTTTGACCATATCATCCACACCCGGTGGTTCGGTAATTGAGCCGGGTGAAGGCACCTTCTATTATGCAAGCGGTACGGAGGTCTCCCTCAAAGCCGAGGTGTCTGATCCTAACTACAAGTTCTTCCAGTGGACCGGCCCGGCGGTAGCCGCCGGTAAGGTGGCAGACGCGTACGCACCTGAGATTACAGTAATTGTTGATGGCAATAGTACATTGATGGCAGAGTTTAGCAAATGGGATCCAAATGCCATTTTAAGCGAAGAACTTCAGGACGCTATCAAGGATCGCATTCAAGAGCACATAGAACAAGAGAAACAAAAACGCTCCGAACAGGCAGCTCAGATACAACAGGCCCTGTCTGATGAATATGCAAGACTCAAGACCGCATTTGAGAATCAGCCCGATTATCCTGTATACAAAAAAGATTATGATGAAATTCTTTCTCAATACGAAATGTCCAGCAAGACAGATCAAGACCATGAGGACGCCGTTAGCGCCCTTGAGGCACTAACCACGCGATACCAGTACATGATGGATGCCGCCATCGACCAGGCGAAAATCGATCTGACGGATGTCAGGGCGAAGGTTGAAAATATCCTGGATGATGAATTTGAAGTCACACCAGACCTGTGCATCGTCTCACGCAAGTTAGCACACGATTTTCAGAAAAGAGATATTTTTGAGTGTACTTGTGTTGACCCACTAACTATACCCCAAAATGCAGAAGCTTCTGATGGTTTATACTCTGATAAAATTAAGGTAACATGGGACCTGGTGGAATGTGCTGAAGGTTACTTTGTATATCGTCGTCAAACAGAACCTGAAATGGAATCCTGGCCTACGGAGCCCATTGGTAGTGTTGACAAGGAAGAGCTGGACGAGGGTGAAGATTCGCGCCTTTACTACTACGACGATACAGCAGGGCATGGCTGTACATATGAGTACCGGATTAGGGCCTGGAATAGATGCATGATGGAATCCGGAGACAGCGAGGCTGATTCAGGTTTTGTCAATGATGCAGAGATTCTGCCTCTGCCTCTAGACCCTCTAGATCGCCCAGACTTGGATATTGTACCTTGCCCATCTTTCGATTCATTTTTGTTTATTCCGACAGGCGTGCAGGCATCTGATGGGGAATATGAAAGTGGGATTATTATAGATTGGAACCTGGTGCCCTGTGCGGTAGGTTACGAGGTATGGCGCAATACAAATAGCAACCAAGATGGGGCGATGCCTTTGCCTTTAGGCGCGCCAAACCCCGGCATTATTCGGAGGCCTCCATGGTCTGACATTCCACCAGCCGAACCGACCCAGAAAAACTTCTGGTATTGGATAAAGGCCGTAAACAGTGATGGCGAAGTGAGTGGATTCAGCGATCCGGACGAAGGTTATGTAACCGGACCCTACTGGGAGGCTCTTCTACCACCTTATGACTCTGAATACTGGCATCGTTGGTGGAACACATCAAGTCCCTACGCCAGGACTAACCAACCTTATGCCTACGCCCAATCCCAGTATGGGTGTATCAGATTAATTTCATCAAGTATTGGTTGTGGGTATGATCAGTGTTGCTATGATACGACACGTACCGAAGGCGGGATACGTGAACGTCCTGAGGTTTGTTTGTGGGGCGATTCAACACTTAAAATACAAATGGAGATCGAAGCTAAGTGCAGCGTACTTATTTGTGGTGACAGAGACGTTCCTGAAGGTGTCATTAGTCAAGCTAACGCATTAGTAACCCTATACTATCAAAACAACTATGATCTAATGTACAAACACTTATGCGACTGTTATGTTATTGCACCTTCTATTTCTTGGTATTATGGTATTTTTGACATAGAAACGGATTCGTATGGCGGCTCCGACCTGGGGGACTGTTCGTACTATGAGATAGTCCATCTTAACGGCCAGCCGATCACTGTTGATACGGAAATCATGGAAGGAGAAGAACAAATAATTGTCGCTTTTAGCACCTTTACCGAAACCATCTCTAGAGTCGCGGTTTCAAGATGTGGTGCCGGCGTGGCAGCTAATGTCAAAGTTTTGAGGTTGGATCAGGTTTGCCCGCGTCCTAAACCATACACCACTGGAGATTAAAGAGTATCCGGTAAAATATAAAGCTAAGGTCAAATAGACGAATTTGTCCAGACGAGCAGGAAAACTGACATTGAGGTTATTATCCCAATAAATGCGCATAAAGGAGCAGAAAAATCTCTGATAAATCAACGAGCCGGATATAAGGAATGTGCGCTGCGTTCTTCTATACTAAATAGGACACAGCCTGTCTGAGTCTAAACTCCCTCACACCAATAAGGTAGCCCGCGTCAATCATACCCATGCACAAAAGGCAAATACGCTTTCACCAAATATAAAGTCAAAGTAAAATAAACACATGCCAAATGTATTATGAATATGTACCACCTTGAGACGCTTTAATGGCCGCTAAAAACCAAAAAGACCAGTTCAAGCAGATCCGTCGGAAAATAAAGACATTTCCGACAGGACCCGGGCTATATTTTATGAAGGGTCCCGGCGATAAGGTCCTTTACATCGGAAAAGCCAAGAATCTGCGCTCACGCGCAGCAAGCTATTTTCAGCCGGGCGGTGAAATTGCCACCGCACGTGGCCCGAAAATCTCTGAAATGCTAACCAAAGTCAAAACTGTGGATTACCTGGAAACTGAAACCGAAGTCGATGCAATGCTAAAAGAAGCCCGCCTGATAAAGGACATCCGCCCGCCATATAATACCGACCTCGTTGACGACAAGACCTTCCCTTATCTGGAGATCACCACCTCCGACGACTTCCCATGCGTTTACATTACCCGCAAACCCCGCCCGAAAGGCAGCAGACTCTTCGGCCCGTTTGCCAGCGCAAAAGAACTGCGAGCTGTTCTTGTAGTGCTGCAAAAGATATTCAAATTCCGCACCTGCAACTTAGACATCAAAAAGGACGACAACAAGCGCAGATTCTTTCGCCCCTGTCTTTTATACAGCATAAAACAATGCACCGCCCCATGTGCAGACAAAATCGACAGGCTCGAATATAAAAAGATCATCACCGACCTAATCAAGTTCTTGCGGTCAAAACGTTCCACGATACTACGACAGTTAAAAAAACGTATGGCCGAAGCCGCCAAGACCTTCGAGTACGAAAAGGCTGCCATGTTCCGCGACCGTATCCGCCTGATAGAAAGGCTCGACCGCAGAGGCATTCCCGAAGAAGACGTCCAGCCGGAGGTCTTCGCTGCCGATCCATCCGAGGCCCTTGTCAAACTGCGGGAATTGTTGCAGTCACCTGAGCCTGTCAGAATTATTGAGGGCATCGACGTCGCCAACATTGCTGGCTCTGAGGCGGTCGGCTCACTGGTCAAGTTCATCGATGGAAGACCTTTCAAAAATGGATATCGCAGATTCAAAATAAAAACAGTAAAACGCATCGACGATTACGCGATGATCGCTGAGGTCGTCAAACGCCGATACAAATACGCCCTGCGCGGCGAAGAGCTCTGGCCCGATCTGGTTCTGATCGACGGAGGAAAAGGTCATCTCCACGCTGCTGAAAAGGCATTAAGGGATATGAACGCACCAAATATTATAAAGATCGCCGCTATCGCGAAAAGAGAGGAGGAAATCTATCTACAGTCAAGCACAAAACCCCTCAAGCTGCACGCTCATTCGCCTGTCTTGAAACTACTGCAATACGTCCGGGATGAGGCCCACCGCTTTGCCCAGCACTACTACCACATCCTACGGCGAAAGAAATTGGTTAATGAAAAATCCTAACCGAAGTTTTTTTTATCACATTCCCACCAACAGATAGTCTACTTTGAACACTTGGCAAAAGCTTACTATCCAGTTAAGCAAAAAATCCTCAAATTCCACCCATCAAACGGGACTGCTGAGAGACACCATAACAACTGGACCGGTCAACCGATGCAGCTATGACCAGCCTGACAATGACAGAATCCTCCACGTGCCGTATACGAAAATCGCACCATAATCTTCAACACAATGGAGTCTATGCACGGAGCCGCTTCAAAAGGCTGTAAAAACGTGGCTCACTGTCCAAAAAACTCACATAATATCGGATTTTATGCAGGATTTGTCTTGAAGTTAGCATAGTCAATATGGTATAAATGACATTGGAGATGTTTGGCGAATTTTAGCTTCAGGAGGCTCGATATTTATATGATTCTTGCCAATAAGGCAAGAAAGTTATGTTCAAGCTAACGAAGCGAGTAGAAGGTGCTCACTGTTTCAGAACATATCTTTCATATCAGTTACAACTTGAAGCACTTGACTAAGCTTTACGGGAAGGAGGTACGCACAAATCCCGAGAATTATTATTTCATAAGCTTTCACGGTAAAACGCATTTTTGTCACTGCGAGCGAAGCGAAGCAGTCTAATACCGCCAAAAGGTCGAGATTGCTTCGGCCTAAAGGCCTCGCAATGACGCAAAAACGCTATATTTTTCTGCGTGAACGCTTACAACTTTATTAATTAACTCATTTTGAAGGAGTATGTTATGTATAAGAAATCATGTTTCCTAATCCTTTCTGTTTTGATGCTAAGTCTGATATCCACCAGTTACGCTGAAGTTGTAATAGGCAACTTTGAGCAGCAAATGAACGGATGGACGGAATGCACCTGGGGTCCTCCAGGACATCCTACTTTTAGTTACGGCACGACCGGAGTTACATTAGACAGTTATAGTCTCAGGGCTGTGCAGCCGACCGTGAACCCTGAAGATGGTGGAACATTTAGTTGGTTCTTGATAAATACCGGCGTGAATGCCGATGACTTCAGGGCTAACAACGTCATCGCGATGGACATCACGCGGTTAGCTAACGAGTGGACTCGTGGAGACCCTGCTGCAAACCATTGGTGCAACCTCGACATGCGTCTCCAAGACAACAGAAACTATAACTTAGTAGGCTTGGGCAACGCCGGTGATTGGGACAGTAATGACCCCGACGCTAACGATACGATAACAGCTACATGGGACTACACTAGATATAAAAATCAACCTGACGTGCTGTCCCCTAACGCTACGTCGATACAGATTGTAATCGCTACCAATACCGGTGGTTACACCGGCGACGGGATCTGGTACATTGACAATATACGGCTACTGACCAGCCGTAACGAGAAACCGCGAAACGGTGCGTGGGGTTTGGGGCTTGACCCCACACTTATGTGGAATGAAGGATCACCAACTTATAAATTCGATGTATATGTCGGCACCACTTTTGAAGATGTAGACAACGCCAACAGAGTAGACCAACCTGGCTTACTGTTTTACAGTGAGAACCAGGATCCTAATAACTATTCTTTAAGCGGAACTACTAATGGTACGACTTATTACTGGCGGATCGATGATGTTGTTGGTGGCACCCCCGTGAAAGGCCAGGTCTGGCATTTTACGACTTATCTTCTGGGCGCAAAAACCACTGTTATAGGCGACTGGGAACAACAGATGGATGGATGGGTTGCCTCAGATCCCAATGACGCCAATATGGTGTTAGGCTACAGTACTACTGGGGCCACATTGAACAACTACAGCCTCTCGGTAGACGCTCCGCAAGATTGGTATAATGCTGTGCGAATCCCGATTAACGAGACCGGTTTTACTGGCCAACTTTTAGCTAACAACCGCTTCTCATTGGACGTGACATGGGACACTTCCGAGTTCTCAGGAGATATCGAGAGCATTGTTATCGATGGCGACGAGATTCAAGGGTTACAATTGGCACCTACGAGTGATACGATTATTCGTTCTGATGGTAGCTTGGATACGAGGACGTTTAAATGGGACTATACTGCTATCGATTTTAGTCCGCTTCCTGCCGAGCCTAACGAACTGACGTTAAGTATCTGTACAACGGCAGAGGCCAGAGGTCGTTACTACTTCGACAATGCGCGTTTGTACAACTCGAAAGTTGCCTCTGACCCAATGCCGGGCGATAATGTGCCAGATGTATCGAGGAAGACTCATCTCGTCTGGACGCATGGGGAAGGTGCCGCCACACATGACGTGTATTTCGGCGCCGATTATGACCAGGTAAACGACGCCAACAGAGCAGATCACTCCGGCTTGCTGTTTTATGATGAGAACCGGGCCTACGATGCTAACGATATTGATATCACAGACCTGCTCGGATATCCTCTGCCATTCAACACAACCTACTACTGGCGGGTTGACGAGATCGAGGTTGATGGAGCCCTCTGGAAAGGTGCTGTCTGGACCTTTACAGTTGGTAACTATTTTGCTGTGGATGATTTTGAGGACTACAATGACACTAAGCCGGACAGGATATTTGATACTTGGGTGGACGGATGGCAAATTAACGAAAATGGCTCGCAAGTAGGTTATGGAACGGCACCTTTTGCTGAGAGAAGTATCGTCCATAGCGGTCTTCAATCCATGCCGTTCTTCTATGACAACACCGGTGGCGTTGCATATTCGGAGGCCTGGCGTACTTTTGATGCTCCGCTTAACGATTGGACCAGGGAAAACGCCCAGACACTGACGCTGTTCTTCAGAGGTTACCCTCAGGCCTTTGTAGAGGAACCAGCCGATACATATACGATGAGTGCCAGTGGCGCCGATATCTGGGATATATCCGACGAGTTTCGTTATGCCTATAAGGTACTCTCGGACGACGGTTCTATCACCGCCCGTGTAATACACGTAGAGAATACCAA
>Ga0315546_1002012_pt1 | contig 12156 bp, 12 predicted proteins | sample SalMarSW160170MG_FD_203833 | JGI IMG/M metagenome (GOLD analysis project Ga0315546, IMG submission 203833) | Salt marsh sediment microbial communities from the Plum Island Ecosystem LTER, Massachusetts, United States - Salt Marsh Sediment SW1601-170 ... | reverse complement strand
GCCCGGCTGGCAGTAACCGAAAGTAAGTCCTTCACCGATGTTAACGCCCTGGATGCCAACCTTATCGACCTTCGGGCGGATAATCTGGGAGACCTTATTTCTCAAATCAACGGCTGGCAGGTTACTCTGGCCAATGGCCTGGAGGTTACCATTGACACCACGGCCTATGAGACAACCAGAAATGAGATGAGCCTCGTTGAGGGCTTCCTCCATGGTATTAGCGACCCCAACATTGCCTATATTTTGCTTAGCATAGGCAGCATCGGTATTATTGCCGAGATTTACAGCCCGGGGATGTTCTTCCCTGGGATTATAGGTGCTATTAGCCTGCTTCTTGCCTTCTACTCTTTAGGTGTTCTTGACGCCAACCTGGGGGGCATATTGCTTATCCTGCTTGCTTTTGGTCTATTTGTCGGTGAGGTGCTTACTACCACCTTCGGCATATTCACTGCCGGGGGCATAGTTGCCCTTGTCCTTGGCTCCCTAATCTTATTTCCCGAGGGTGGGGCATTGTTTCAGGTAGACCCGTGGCTAATTGCCGCCGTTACCATCATTATTGTTGCCGTTTTTGCTTTTGTAATTAGCCGGGTAGTCCGGGCCCATCGCCGCCAGGCATCCACTGGCAGGGAGGAACTGGTGGGCAAGACGGCCGTGGTCAAAACAGCCCTGGAGCCTGAGGGGATAGTTTTATTTAAGGGCGAACGCTGGACGGCGATATCAGAGAAAGGACGGGTAAAACCCGGGGAGGAAGTGACTATAACCAAGGTTGACGGCTTAAAACTATATGTAATCAAAAAACAAAAAGGGGTAAATAAATGAATCCAATTGTTATTACTGTAGTCTCTATCTGTGTTGCTGGTTTCTTAGCCTTTGTCATTCAGCGGGTAGTCCGAGCCCACCGCCGCCAGGCATCTGCCGGCAGGGAAGAGCTGGTAGGCAAGACGGCCGAGGTTGAGATAACCCTGGAACCTAAAGGAGTAGTTCTCGTTGAGGGTGAACGGTGGACGGCAATATCGGAGAAGGGTCAGGTGAAACCCGGGGAGGAGGTGATTATAACCAAGGTTGACGGCTTAAAACTATGGGTAACCAAGAAAGAATAAAAGGAGGCAAATAGATGGACCCAATTATTATCGGTGTAATCGCTTTCGCTGCGTTCATATTTATTCTTATGGCAGTCAAGATTGTCCCCGAATATGAGCGGGGGGTCCTTTTCCGCCTGGGGCGACTGGTTGGAGCTAAGGGGCCTGGACTGTTTTTCATCATTCCTTTCGTTGACCGGTTGGTGAAGGTAGACCTGCGGGTAGTAACTATGGATGTCCCATCACAGGAGGTAATCACCAAGGATAATGTTACTGTAAGGGTAAACGCAGTAGCCTACTTCAGGGTAGTTGACCCTGAGGCTTCTGTGGTTAAGGTCTTAGACCACATCAGGGCTACCTCGCAGATATCTCAAACTACAGTGCGAAATGTGCTGGGGCAGTCTGAGCTGGACGAACTATTGACGCAAAGGGAAAAGCTTAATCAGGCGCTGACGAAGATAATTGATGAGCACACCGACCCGTGGGGGGTGAAGGTCAGCACGGTAGAGATTAAAGAGGTTGAACTTGCTGAAGAGATGAAGCGCTCTATGGCGGCTCAGGCTGAGGCAGAAAGAGAGAGACGAGCCAAAATCATCCATGCCGACGGTGAGTTTCAAGCCTCGGAGAGGCTGGCTCAAGCCGGGGCTGTTATCGCCAGGGAGCCTGTCACTCTGCAACTTCGCTACCTGCAAACGCTAACCGAGATAGCCACTGAGAGGAATAGCACCATAATCTTCCCCATACCCATAGACCTTATACGCATGTTTATGAGGAAATAGGCGCCAGCGTCCCGGTCGGGCGAAAAGGCTGCCAAATAGTTAGGGGTTAATGTGACATAATGTGGGGCAGAACCCCGAGCCCGCATTGCGGGCTCGGGGAGAGAGTATTATTTATTGGCGCAGGGTGACATCTCCGGTTACAATCTTAGTTAAGCTCCCGTCGGACTGGCGGAGCAGCAAGCTGCCATCATTGGCTACTGACTCAGCTATGCCCCTGTATGTAGCTTCGCCCGACCTTATCTGAATTTTTTTGCCCAGTGTCGCCAGCCTGTCCCGCCACTCCTGGTAAACGGACTCCCCGGCTGGCAAAGCCAGGTATAATCTTTCTGTTTCAACCAGCAGACACCGTATCATGTCCAGCCGTGATACATCCCTTCCCAGTTCATGGGAAAGGCTGGTAGCCGTGGGTGAAATTTCAGGGAAATCAGAAAGCCTGAGGTTAACATTTATCCCTATACCTATAATAGTATAGTCCACAATGTTACCCCTTACATCGCTTTCAGTTAAAATCCCGCATACCTTTTTCCCGTTAACCAGAACATCGTTGGGCCACTTAATCTGCGATTTTAAGCCGCTGACTTTCTCAATACAATGGACTGTAGCTAGAGAGGCTACCATAATAAGAGAAGATAAATAGGCTGAGCTGGGGCGAAGAATTATAGACAGAGCAATGTTCCCCTTGGGTGATAGCCAGCCTCGCTTCATTCGTCCCCTCCCCGCAGTTTGCTCATCAGCCAGGACAACAGTCCCTTCTATTGCTCCCTGTTTAGCCTGGCGCTTAGCTACATCCATGGTTGAGGTCAGTCTGGGATAGTGAATAACCCTTTGACCGATAAAACGTGTCTCCAGATTATCAGTAATGGCAGCGGCAGATAAACTGTTTTCTGTCATCTTGACATGAAATTGGTGCCAGGGCATAATATAATCGGCTTTAAGCGGGTGTAACTCAGCGGCAGAGTGCTTGCTTCCCAAGCAAGACGTCGAGGGTTCGAATCCCTTCACCCGCTTGCGCCAAGTCGTGATTAGCCTAAGTTTAACAGGCAGGGCTTGAGTAAATCAAGAAACGGTCACCAGCCTAAAACGCTTCTTTAAGAAAATTAACGATTTTCCGGCGGATGAAGGGATACCATATCCAGATGGTGGCGTGGGTGGCGGGGAACCAGCTAATAGGTGGTTTACCGGATTCCTCCCAGAAGTCGAGTGTAGCCTCTCTTGGAATAGACTCATCCCACAGGGAATTAATCATCAATACTGGACGCTGCCGAAGAAGATGGGCAAAGGTCATGGGGTCGGTTAGAAAGCTTTTCATGGGTGGTGTAACCTTTTCCAATCCTTTATCAGCTATCTCAGCAAGATACTGCCTGTAGGAACTCTGGATATTCTGGTATTCTGCCTCAGTTTGCTCGCGTTTCTTGTTGAAATCGCTCGTCCTTTTTTCCCAGCCAATCTTGGTGCTGTTACCTCCGGTTACGATTAAGCCCCCGGCTTTGATACGCTTGTCTATCCCCATAGCTATAGCCGAGATAAATCCACCAAAGCTGATTCCGATGGCGGCTATCTGTTCATCATTTATCTCGGCTCGGCTGCTGGCCCAATCAATCACCTGGCGCAAATCAATCACTGAAATCTGGTGACTTTCAAACCATTCTTCGGAGGTAAGGTGGGGGAACCGCTTCCTTACGCTTTCCGGCATACGACTTGAGTGCATTACCGAATACAGGATAAAGCTGGCCATCCCTTTCTTGGTTAGAACCCGAGCCAGGAGTTTACAGGGAATTACGCTGAAGTCTCCAATCCCGTGCAGCAGGATAGCTAGCGCGGCGTTATTCGCCCCCCGCGGCTGAAAGTACTCACCCCGGACGGTGTTACTCTTCTTATAGCGCACGGGGTGGGCGGTAGGGAAATCCACCGCGTAGTGTAACCAATTCCTGGTCGTTTGCTTTAGCTGCAGGTTTGGCTGGAGTATATCCTTGGTGTAACTATATGGGTTCATCTCTTAAGCGGCGATGGGGGGAATGGGGAGTAAAGCCTAATCAGGCTCTGAGGCTTTCCTTCCTGACGATATATTTCTGTCTCATCTTGGGCTTCTCTATTTTACCGGTTGGGTTTCTTGGCACCTGGTCAAATATAATGCGCCTTGGTCTCTTATATCGGGGCAATTTCTGCTCGCAGAAGGCATTTATCTCGTCTTCGGTTAGCTTTGCCCCCTTCTTAGGGGCAATTACGGCACAGGCTATCTCACCCAGCCTTTCATCGGGGAAGCCGATTACACCTACATCATAGACCTGAGGGTGGTTCCGGATTACGTTCTCCACCTCCACCGGGAATATATTCTCCCCACCGGTGATAATTACGTCCTTCTTTCTATCTACAATGTAGATGAAACCCTCGCTGTCCATTCTAGCCATATCGCCGGTATACAGCCAGCCGTCCCTGATAGTTTCCGCCGTTTTTTGCGGGTTCTTGTAATATCCCTTCATAACCCCGTTGCCCTTGACGATTAACTCGCCAACCTCCCCGCAGGCCACATCCTCACTTTTCTCATTAACGATGCGCACTTCCCAGTTAAAGCCGGCTTTGCCGGTAGCCTCAAGCTTATGCTGGTTTTCTATACCAAGGTTGATGCATCCTGGTCCGGTCGCCTCGCTTAAGCCATAGCTGGTGTTATACCCCATATTGGGGAAGTGTTCCTTCCAGTGTCTAATCAAGCTGGGGGGTATAGGTTGTGCCCCCATGTGCATCAGGCGCCAGCAGCTCAGGTCATAGTCCTCTTTTCTTAGCTCTCCCCTGTCCAGTGCGCCAAGGATATCCTGAGCCCATGGTACCAGCAGCCATACTACTGTCCCTCTCTCTTGATGGACAGCTTCAAAGACATACTGGGGGCTTTTTTCGGTTAATATCGTAGCCCGACCGCCAACAATCAGGCTGCCGAACCAGTGCATCTTGGCACCGGTGTGATATAAGGGGGGGATGAGGATAAAGTTATCCTCATGGCTCTGGTAGTGGTGACGGTTTTCGGTTATGGCGGCGCATTCCATATTTTTATGGGTCAGCAGTATCGGCTTTGGTTCCCCGGTGGTGCCTGAGGTGAAGTAAAGCCCGCACTCATCTTCGTCATTTAGCTCCACACCTGTTGGTTGCGAGGAGGCTTGGCTGATTACATCTTCAAGGCTCTCCATAGCTTCAGGCAGATTTTGACCGACAAAGATGTAGTCCTTTATCGTAGGTAGCTGGGAGCGAATAGCCTCCACCCTTTCGGTGAATTCTTCGCTCAAAATCATTACCTTGGCTTCGGCTATATCAGCGCAGTATTTAATGTCTTCGCTGGTGAACCTGAAGTTAAGTGGGACTGCCCACGCCCCGGTTCTGATGATGCCGAAATACGCCTCCAGCCAGTTTATGGAGTTCATTATCAGGTGTATAACCTTATCGCCCTTGCTGACCCCTCTGCTGGTGAGGGCGTTGGCTATTCTATTAGCCCTCTCATCAAATACCTTCCAGGTGATTTCCTTCCTTAGCTTCTGGCTCGGTTTTAGTTCAATAAGGGCGCTATCATCGGGGTATATTCTGGCATTTCTGGCTAGCATCTCGGCTATGGTCATTTATCACTTCACCTCGCCCTGCTCCCTGAGGGTATTATTATAGCTTTTCCTTGCCAGCAAAACAATCAGGTCTGAGCGTTTGGTACGAAAGTACGAGCCAAAATATTACCAATGGGTGATTTACTGAGTGGTTAACATGCGTTAGAGTGAGAGTATACTTGAGAAGTGTTGAGATATCAGAGGTTTAAAAATATGCCGATAAAAGTAAATGGTCAAACCTATTATAGAACCGCTGAGGTCTGCCGAACGGTTGGTATAAGCAGGGCTACCCTCTTTCGCTGGCTTAAGGGAGGCATCTTCAGGGAGGCTGAGCACAGGGATAGGAGGGGGTGGCGGCTGTTTACTGAAGATGAAATAGACCAATTGAAGACTGAGGCTAACAAGGTGAATAAAGCTAGCCAATTGAGCGCTGTGGGAGGTTAACCTGAGCCGGTGTTCTCCTGAGGTGAGAAATGAGAGTCGCAGAAAGAACAAAGGAACGGCTTACCGGGGAATTGGAAGCCCTGCGTTTGCGTATAGCAGAACTTGAAAGGGCAGAAACCGAACGCAAGGGAGTGGATGAGGCGCTTAGAAAGATAGAACAGGGGAAGCTGACTATTCTCAACAGCATGACAGAGCATGTGGTGTATCAGGACGCTGAACACAGGATATTATGGGTAAATAAAGCAGCGGCAGAATCAGTTAACCTGTCTACTGAGCAATTGGTGGGACGGCGTTGCTATGAGGTATGGCCTAAGCGTAATAAACCCTGTGTAGGCTGTCCGGTGGCAAAAGCCCGTAAAACCGGTAAACCGCAGGAAGCGGAAATAACTACTCCCGACGGCAGGGTGTGGTTTATACGAGGCTACCCGATTCGAAATGCAAATGACCAGCTGGTGGGCGCGGTCGAGGTAACGCTGGAAATCAGCGAGCGCAAGGAGACCGAGAAGGCACTTCAAACCGAGAAGAATAAGTTGCAATCAGTAATAGATGCCATGGAATATGGCCTTACCATACAGGATAAGGACTATAACATTATTTATCAGAATGAGCTGGTGAAGACAATTTTTGGAGACCGCCTGGGGGAGAAATGTTACCAGGTCTATGAAAGTCAAGAAAAGTTGTGCGATGGGTGTCCTGTAAAAAAGGCATTTAGGGATGGTAAGTCACATACCTCGGAGAGAAGGGTAGTATTGCCTTCGGGGGAGGTCACCTTCTGGGAGAATACGGCTAATCCCATCAGGGATGCTGAAGGAGAGATTGTTTCCTGTCTTGAGATCAACAGGAATATCACCGAGCGCAAGCGGGCAGAAGAAGCCCTACAGAAGAGTCAGGAAGAGTTGCGGAAAATGCTTGAGTCTGTCACCGATGGGATATCAGTTATTGATTTGAATGGCGTTATCACCGAGGTAAACCAGAGAACAGTTGAGATGCATGGATTCAGTTCCAGGGATGAGCTTCTGGGCAAAAACGCCCTTGGACTTATTGCCCCCCGCGACCATGAGAGGGTAAAAACCAACATGCGGAAAGCCCTAAAAGAGGGAACAATTAAAGGTGTGGAATATACCCTGCTTAGGGCAGATGGCTCTGAGTTTCCCGGTGAGTTAAGCACCAGTGTGTTAAGGGATACTGCTGGCAATTTGGTTGGCCACATTACCATCGCTAGGGACATCACCGGGCGCAAGGAGGCCGAGAAGGCACTGCTAGAGTCTGAGGAGCGGTTCCGTTCTATCGTGGAAAATTCTCAAGCCGGGATAATGATTCTGGATGACGCCTATCGGTGCATCTATATGAACCCCGAGCTGTGCCGAATGTCAGGATATTCTCGTAATGAGCTCATTGGGCAGGATTTCCGCCAGTTTCTCGACGAGGAGAGCCAACAACTTGTCGCCGACAGGTACATCCGAAGGCAGAGGGGAGAGGAAGTTCCTCCCCGCTACGAGTTCAACATTGTCCGCAAGGACAGCCAGAAGAGGCGTGTGGAAATCAGCTCGGCTGTGCTCAAGGATTCGGCGGGAAAAGTAAAGACGGTGGTTCAGATTTTAGACATCACCGAGCGCAAGCAGGCAGAAGATGCGGTGAGAGAGGCGGAGGAGAAATATAAAAATTTTGTGGAAGCTACCAGCGATTTGGTATGGGAAGCAGATGGAATGGGGACATATACCTTCGTTAGCCCCAGGATTGAAGATATCCTGGGGTATGAAGCAGATGAAGTGGTGGGCAAAAAAAGGACACTTGACTTTGCGCCAGAAGAGGAAAAACGAAAATGGCTTAGCCGCTTCAAAGAGGTTAATGCTAAAAGGGTGCCCTTCTTTGGCTTTGAGATTACCCATATCCATAAAAATGGCAGTCCTGTCGTGTTTGAAGTTAGCGGTGCTCCCTTTTCTGATAGTGCCGGAAACTTCAAAGGGTTTGTCGGGATAAATAAGGACGTCACTGAGCGCAAGCAGGCGGAGGAGGCGCTGAGGGAGAGCCAGAAATTCAGCTCCGGCCTGCTGGAAAATTCACCGAACCCGATATTCGTTGTTAATCCGGACACTTCAGTGAAATATGTAAATCCAGCATTTGAAAAGCTAACCGGTTTTACTTTAGCCGAAATTACTGGCAGGGAAGCTCCGTACCCATGGTGGCCAAAAGAACAATGGAAGGAAACGGCTGCTTCCTTTAAGAATGCCATGGTAACTGGCGGCAGAAGAAGCGAGAAGGTTTTCCAGAAGGAGAACGGGGAGCGTTTCTTTGTTGCGCTAAACTCGGCGCCGATAGTGCACGAGGGAAAGTTACTTTATTTTCTTATAAACTGGCTTGACATCACTGAGCGCAAGCGGGCGGAGGGGGAGAGAAGTGATCTGGAGCAGAAGGCGCATCTCGCCAGTCGTTTGGCTTCCGTGGGTGAAATGGCATCAGGTATTGCCCATGAGATAAATAACCCCCTGACCGCCGTTATCGGTTTTGCCCAGTTACTCATGGATACGGACCTCCCTGACGAGGTTAAGGAAGATATAGGTGTTATACACAGGGAAGCCCAGCGTGCTGCCGGTGTGGCCAGGAATCTCCTCACCTTCGCCCGAAAACATACACCGACAAAGCAGCCGACAAACCTGAATGCCATTATAGAGGGAGTGCTGAAATTACGTGCCTACGAGCAAAGTGTAAGTAATATCAAGGTTAATACCCGGCTTGCTCTCGACCTGCCCGAAGTCATGGCTGACTATTCTCAAATGCAGCAGGTCTTTATTAACATTATCCTCAATGCTGAATCTGCCATGCTCGAGTCAGGTAATGGGGGTACACTGACTGTTACTACCCAGAAGGTCAATAACACGGTCAGGGCATCATTTGCCGATAGCGGACCGGGGATTGCCAAGGAAAACTTGAATCGGATATTTGACCCCTTCTTCACCACCAAGGAGGTAGGCAAGGGAACTGGCTTGGGACTCAGTGTGTGTCACGGGATAGTAGCTGAACACGGTGGCAGAATATATGCCAGAAGCAGGTTGGGTAACGGAGCCACCTTTATCGTGGAATTACCTGTTAATGCTCATTGAGCAATAGGGGGAGCTAAATGAAACATTCTAAAGGCGATAGAAACAGAATCCTGGTGGTTGAAGACGAGCCAACCATTAGTCAAGTATGCCAGAGGACTCTCACTGCTGAGGGCTTTGACGTGGATATTGCTGTCAATGGGGCAATCGCTCAAGACATGTTGGATGAAAAGGAGTATGACCTTTGCCTTATTGATATCAGAACGCCGATAATGAATGGTAAGGAGCTTTATCAACATATACAGGAGGAACACCCTGAGTTCGCCGATAAAGTTATATTCACCACCGGAGACGTTTTGGATGAGAAGCTGGAGTCCCATCTTAAGGGATCCAAGAGATCATATCTGCCCAAACCGTTCTCTCCCGACGAGCTAAGAACCATAGTCAAAGAGGTGTTGGAAGGTTAAAGCCATGGCACACAAACGGGCGAGGATACTAGTTGTTGATGATGAAGCGATGGTTAGGAAGCTTCTTTGTCAAAAGCTGTCCCGAGACGGCTACCAATGTGAAGAAGCTGATGGTGCTGTGCAGGCGCTGGATGGGTTAAAAGACAGTTCAATTGACCTGGTGATTCTGGATATAAAGATGCCGGGTAAATCGGGAATCGAGCTGCTGCCAGAGATAAAAACCGCTTACCCTGACACAGCAGTCATGATGGCCACTGCTCTTAACGATGTTAATATCGCCATCGAGTGCATGAAGAAGGGAGCCTATGACTATATATGCAAGCCCTTTAACTTAGGCGAGGTTGTGCTGAGCGTGGAGGGGGTTCTGGAGAGAAGAAGACTAGAGCGTGAAATTAAGGAGTACCAGCAATATCTGGAGCAAAAGGTTAAGGAACAAACACAGGAGATACGAAAAGTCTTTCTCGGTGCCATCGAGGCATTAGCCTTTGCTCTTGAAGCCAAGGACAAGTATACTGCGGGGCATTCTCGGAGGGTAACCGAGATTGCAGTGGCTATAGGTAAGGAGCTTGGTCTATCCCCAGATGACATAGAAGACCTGCGCTGGGGGGGCTTACTCCACGATGTTGGTAAGATTGCCATTGACCAACTTATTCAAAACAAGCCCGGCGAACTGACCCATGAGGAGTATGCGCATATTATGACTCATGCCCATGTAGGAGCTGGTATTGTAAAACCGGTGGTTAATGGGAAGGTGGTCGAGATGATTGAACATCACCACGACCGTTATGATGGCAGTGGAATGGATCAAGTTGTTGTGGGTGAAGACATACCGCTGGGAGCCAGGATTCTAGCCGTGGCTGACGCCTTTGATGCCATGACCTCTGACCGTCCCTATCGCAGTGCGATGTCCGCAGAGGAGGCTCTGAGTGAAATCAAGCGGTGCACTGGCACCCAATTTGACCCTGCTGTAGTTGTTGCTTTCCTTAAAATACCTGTGTCTGGGATGCTGCTGGCAGAAGTGTGAAATTTGCGATTGCATAGAGGAGGAGATTTATGGAAGCGGACCAATCTGGGGGAAAGAAAATACTTATAGCCGATGATGAACCATCTGTCAGGTCGTTGGTAAAAAAGCTTCTGAGCAAGAGCTATATTGTCCTTGAGGCAAATGATGGTGAGGAAGCAGTAAATATGGCTTTTGACCAGAAACCAGACCTCATCCTGATGGACATTTTGATGCCTAAGATGGATGGTCTTACCGCTTGCTATGCAATTAAAGCGAACCAGGCTACTAAGGCAATCCCTGTGGTCATGCTCACCGCCGTAGACTATGAACTTAATAAGAAGCTTAGCCGGGATGTTATAGGTGCCCATGGATATATAACCAAGCCATTCAATTCCCGGGACTTAATGAAGACCATTGGTCAATTTCTATAAGATACACCTTCCTCCCCCATGACTACCATTGTCCACTTATTATTGTTCAGTTCCACTTTCTTAATCAGCCACCGCGACCAGGACTATTCTCCTAGTACTAATTACTCCTAAATCTGCCCCATTTGGGTGATTACCAAGACGGCTTGCGTAGAACATATCTGACATATGTACTAGTACTAATTACCCCTGAATTTGCCCCATTTGGGGGATTCCCAAGACGACTCGTGTAGAACATAATTGACATATGTACTAGTACTAATTACTCCTGAATTTACCCCATTTGGGTGATTCTCAGGACAGCTTGTGTAGAACATAATTGACATATGTCAATTATGTCTCTGAAATTCTAAAAAGGATTGAATTATGTCAGTCATAATCAGCAGACAAACCTATTATAGAACCACGGAGGCTTGTGACATAGTGGGCGTGAGCAGGTCTACTCTACTGCGATGGCTCAAGCAGGGCATCCTCGAGGATGCTTCACATAGGGATAGGCGAGGTTGGAGACTGTTCACGCAAACTGATATCGAAAGAATCGAAGCCGAGGCTAACAGGATGAGGTAGGAGCAGTTATGCCAACCGGGGCAGGGTCGCTTTGCAGAGACCCTTTATTTGTAGGAGTGAGTTCGCCAAATGGCAAATAACGATATATACGACACTTATTTAAAAATGAAGATATCTGATTGGCTTAAATACCGTAAAGGAGGACATATGGAATGCGTACCAACTAATGCACGAAAGGAAAGGCGCAAATCAATTTGGAAAGGAGGTGACTAAGGAATGAAAAGGATACTAGTGAGTTTGATGGCCATAGCACTGGTGAGTGCCCTAATCGGTGGGGGCATCTATGCTTACTTCAGTGACATTGAAACCAGCGCCGGCAACGTCTTCACCGCCGGGACACTGGACCTGAACCTTGATGGTGGAAACACCAACGTGGTGAAGTTTACCGTGGACGATGTCAAACCGGGTGCTAATGGTGGCGGAACTTGGACGGTCGCCAATGTCGGGAATATGGATGGCTACCTGGACCTAGAGAGCATCGGCGTTTCCGAGGCTATAGGGACGACTACCGACCCAGAGTTAGCTGACGAGGGCGGCCCCGACACCACTCAGCTGGGCAATTACCTTATGGTGCACATGTTTATTGATGCCAATAACAACGGGAGCTGGGATTCGGGTGAGACGGACATCTTCGGCACCAATGCATCTCCAGCAGCCATCAATACCATCCTCGGCAATTACGCTCTGGACCTCAGTCTGCTTGCCAATGGTGGTACCAACTACATCACCCTGCTGTGGTCGGTAGGGGCAACTGTAGACAATAGCATCCA
>Ga0315546_1002011_pt1 | contig 12157 bp, 10 predicted proteins | sample SalMarSW160170MG_FD_203833 | JGI IMG/M metagenome (GOLD analysis project Ga0315546, IMG submission 203833) | Salt marsh sediment microbial communities from the Plum Island Ecosystem LTER, Massachusetts, United States - Salt Marsh Sediment SW1601-170 ... | reverse complement strand
ATGGGGGTCAGGAAAGGAGACCGGGTAGGTTTACTGGCTTATAACTGCTCTCAATATTTTGAGGTATTTAATGTTGCAAAAGCAGGCAGGATTTGTGTGCCGCTTAATTATAGATCAGTAGCCAGAGAGCTGGCCTATTTGATAAATAATTCTGAAGCCAACACCTTAATATTAGAAAAGGAATTTGTCAACACCATTCTTTCTATTCGCCATGAGCTTGGTGGGGTCAAGAATTTTATCTGCCTCGATGCGGCTGTGGATAATATGGCGAGCTATGAGCAGTTAATCAGAAGCTTTCCCCCTGACGAGCCTGTAGATGAGGTGGAAACGGACGACCCTTCTGTCTTGTTTTATACCAGCGGTACCACGGGGCGACCCAAGGGAGCCCTTCATACTCATAAAAGCCTACTGGCGGAGGCTGCCGCGGTCGGTCAAAACTTTACCCCTGACGACATTGCCTTATGTGTGATGCCCTTTTTTCACGTTGCCGGCTCTGCAGTCTACCTGTTTCCCGCTTTTGCCTCTGGTGCCACGGTAGTGATTCATAAAAAATTTGATGAGGCCGCAATTATAGAAACTATTGAGAGGGAAAGAGTAACCTATATTTGTTTAGTACCCACCATGATTATCCGGCTACTGGAACACCCAGATTTAGATAAACATGACCTCAGTAGTTTGCGCACTATAGCTTACACCGGGGCACCAATGCCTTTTGAGGCGTTAAGGCGAGGTGTTGAGCGTTTTGGCAAAATCTTTGTCCAATTACTGGGGCAGACTGAAACTCTCAATCTAACCATACTCAAGAAGGAAGACCATAATATAGAGGGGTCAGAGAAGGAAATCAAAAGATTGGAGTCTGTAGGTAAGCCACCCAGAGCCGGTGACGTCAGAATTATTGATGAGCAAGGCCACGATGTCCGTGTGGGTGAGGTCGGTGAAATAGTAGCCAGCAGTGACCGGATGATGAAAGAGTATTGGAAGATGCCGGAGGAGACAGCGGAAATAATGAGAGGTGGCTGGCTTCATACCGGTGATATGGGCAGGATGGATGAGGATGGTTATATCTACATCGTGGACAGAAAAAAGGACATGATAATTAGTGGCGGAGAGAACATTTATTCTCGGGAAGTGGAGGAAGTCCTATATACCCACCCGGCCGTACAGGAGGCGGCTGTGGTGGGGGTGCCCGATGAAAAGTGGGGTGAATCGGTAAAGGCGGTGGTAGTTTTGCGGAAGGGGATGAAAGCTACCGAGGACGAAATAATCAATTTTTGTAAAGAGCGCTTGGCGAGCTATAAGAAACCGAAATCGGTAGAGTTTTGGGATAGCCTGCCTATGACTGGCAGCGGCAAAATAAAGAAAAACGAGATAAGAGATAGATATTGGAAAGGGTATGAGAAAAAGGTCCATTAGCCTCTATAGCGTTAAAACAACGGCCTTAACTTCATGGGGAGGTATCCTGCCCTAACAAGCTGTTTCCGTTCGTCTTCGCTGTCTTATCCGGGAAAACCACCCGTGTCATGGGCACCGTTGGTCTTTGCTGAGACACGCAAATACACCAACGATGAATTGGTAAGCATGTCAGTGGAATACGCCAAGAAGGGCAGGCTAGCTCCCATTACCACGGTGGTGGCGCCAGTCTGCTCTCCCCAGGAGACGATGAAAGATACCAACTGGTTAGAGCGGGGGATTTTCACTCCGGTCAAAGACCCTGTTTACGGAGAGCTTATTGTAGCTCAGGCGCAACACAAAATGACAGAAACGCCCATAAGGACAAAGTGGGTGTGCCAGCCAGTTGGCTATGATAATGAGCGCATCTACCTCAAATATACGGGTTTTGGCTCTTCTAGGCTAAACAAGTTGAAGAAGGCTGGCATAATATAGGCCGTGTCGGGCGTTGGGTAGCAGTTAATTTTTGCCCCAATTTATGATAATATAATTATCAGGGTAGGAGTGTAGCTCAGTTGGGAGAGCAGCGGTCTCCAAAACCGCAGGTCGCGGGTTCGAATCCTGCCACTCCTGCCAGTTTTTGCCATCTGGCTAATCGTCCCTTGCCAACGTTTTGCCAACATCCTCAGTCTACCCAGTTTTAGTTCTGGCAGCCCGCCAAATCTCCCGCCACCAACCTTTCTCAGAGACCCGGAACAGCGTCAGTAGCGGTGGCAGATTTGACAAAGGGGAGGCTATAAGGATAGCATCGGCATGCACCTTGATGAAAGCTCAAAGTGTCTTCAAGACAAATTGAGGAGAATAAATGACCCTGCCTAAGTTCATTCTAGACCTGCAAGATAGAGAGAACCGAGACAGATGTCTGCAGGCTATCAGAACACGCTATCTACTGGCATTAGCCATCTGGACATTCATCATGGCTACCTACCTCATCTGGGGAATGGACTTCCACCTGACGCCCATCCATATAGTGGTCGGACTAGTATTGTTAATTAATACCGTTAGCTATTACCTGACTAGAAGATGGCAATTTCCCCTCAGCGTAGCCATTGCCTCAACCATTGCTGACGTTATTGCCATCACTGTTCTTGTCTATTTCACCGGCGGTTTCAATAGTATGTTCTTCGCCCTCTACTTAGTCCAGATACTGGGGGTAAGCCTGTTTCTAAACCTACAGTTCAGCGCACTTATGATTGTCTGGACAGTGATAATGGTTGGTGCTATGAGGGCATTAGAATTGGCTGGGACAATTACCATCTCATCCCAGTTTATCCCAACCTCCCAGTCTGAATTCACCGACACCGTCATCTGGCTTATATTTCAAGGACTGACACTCTGCTTAGTAGCCTTTCTCGGCGGAAATCTTTCTAATAAACTGAAGTTCCGAGAAAGAGAGCTAGAACGAAAAAAGGAATTGGAGAAGCTATATAAAGAGCTCCAGAAAACAAACGAGAGTAAGACTCGCCTTCTGGTGAACGTTTCTCACCATCTTCGTACTCCCCTGACCTCAATTGTAGGCTTCAGCGAGATATTACTGAATAAAGATGAAGGCAGAGCGCAACGGAAACAATCGGCTGAGATAATACATAGCGAGTCTCAACACCTGACACGCCTGGTGAACAACGTCCTTTACCTGTCGAACTTGGAAACAGAGGAAGTAGAATGGAATATGGCTGAGGTGAACATATCAAAACTGGCTACTGAAGCAGTAGATACCATGCACGGCTCAGCGCTCCAAAAGGGACTGAAGCTGACAGTTGATAGCGGTACTGCACCCCTGATTGTTCACGGGGACTTTGACCGCCTGAAGGATGTGGTGACCAGACTTATAGATAACGCCATTAAATTCACCATAGAGGGGGCTATCAAGGTCGGTATTACTGCTGAAAAGAATAGCGCCTGCGTTTATATTTCCGATACTGGAATAGGAATTCCCCCCGATATCAAAGACAAAGTATTCGAACCATTAGAGCAAATCTATAAGACCGAACACAAAGAAGTTCCTCAGCGGACAGGAGTTAGCCTAGCCATTTGCAAGGCGGTTATTCAGCATCATGGGGGCAAAATCTGGTTTGAGAGCCAGCCGGATAAGGGGAGCATCTTCTACTTCACCCTGCCTCTGGTAAAAACCAAGTAGTCCTTACCAGGCAAAGGCTTATCCTGATTAAGGAAGCATCACGCCTCACCTAGGGGTTTTCAAGAATTGGTCAACCGCATCCAGCAAGTCCCGGGGGGTAAATGGCTTGGTTATATATCCGTTAGCGCCCATCTCCTGACTAAGCTTCACGTTAAGTTCGTGGTCTACGGCAGTAAGCATGACTACAGGAATCGCCCTGGTAAGCGGGTCTTTCTTAACTTTGTTGCAGGCAGTATAGCCATCCATCTTTGGCATCAAAATATCCATCAGGATGAGGTCTGGTTGCTGGCTGCGAGCCATATCTACCGCTTCTATCCCGTCACTCGCCTCGAGAACGATGTAGTCTTTGCCCAGCATGTTACTTACCAGTAATCTGATATTCTCTTCGTCATCGGTTATAAGTATTTTCTTCCTGTTCATTTAGCCCTCCTAGAGCAAACTTGTCACCACGCTATGTTAAACCTTGGGTCTTCTATACTGAAATCTGAAGTCCCTTTATCCGCCATCAGTTTAAGAGCTCATCTATTTCTTGCATACCGCCACCTCCATAATTCTATTACCCCAGACTTCTAGTGGGGCTGAGGTTAAACAGCCTGCCTGGCCAATCGCCTACTTCTGAGAAAGGCATCAGCTACCTCGGGGGCAAATTGAGTACCCTTACAGCGCTCTATCTCGGCGCAAGCATCTTGGTCACTCATTGCCGGCCGGTAGGAGCGCCCAGATGTCATAGCATCAAAGGCATCAGCCACCGCCAGAATTCTGGCACCCAGCGGTATTTGCTCACCTCTCAACCCATCAGGATAACCCATGCCATCATAGCGCTCATGGTGATGCCTGACCGCCTTCAAAATTTCTTCGTCTTCTACAATAGGAGTTAAGATGTGCTCCCCGGCTTGGCAATGCGACTTTATATGCTCGGACTCCTCATCAGTGAGACTGGATTGTTTATTTAGAACAGATTCCTTTATTCCTATCTTACCGATATCATGGACCAGTCCAGCCAGCCGTATTTTATCGATGCCCTCCTGCGACATACCCAACTCCCCGGCTATGGCTACAGATATTTCCGTTACCCGCTGCGAGTGCCCGCTAGTATAAATATCCTTTGCTTCCAGAGCATAGGCTAAGGCAGTTATGGCATTGATAAACGAGGCACGGATTTTCCTGGCTTGTTCCTCTACTCTCTGTTCCAGGTGCTGCTGGTAATCCCTGTTCTCAAGCTCCAGCCTCCTTCTCTCCAGAGCCCTGCCTACGCTCAAGACAACCTCATCCAGGTTGAAGGGCTTGGTTATATAATCATAGGCACCCCCCCTCATACACCGGATAGCAGTGCCAGCATCAGCTATAGCGGTAGCCATAATCACCGCCGTATCGGGATACTTAACTCTTAAATCGGGGAGCAGCTCCATCCCCGATTTACCCGGCATCTTAATGTCCAGAATCACCAGTGCCACCGGGTTACTTTTTAACTCGTCAAGAGCCTGGGCAGCACTACCTGCTTTCTGACACTGGTAGCCTTCGCCTGATAGCTTCTGATAGAGAAGCTCCCTGACTAGCTCCTCATCGTCAACAATGAGTATTCCTTCTCGTTTTCCAGTCACTTTTCCATTTGTCCTAAAGTTTCTCTGACGATGGTTTTTAGCTCACCAACGGTAAACGGTTTGGGTAGAAATGGTCTGCCAACTTGCTCCAGAAAACTTTTGGTATCTCTGCTTATCAAGTCTCCGGTAGTGAATATCACCCCGCTTATCAGTTCTGGATGTTTCTCGCTTACCCATTGATAGAGTTGCTTACCGTTCATTACTGGAGTCCTGATATCAATCAGGCAAAGGTCATATTCCTTTTCCCCCAGCATGTCTCGAGCAATGGCTCCATTGACAGCAATGTCCACCTCAAACTCCTCCTCACTGGTAAGAGCTCTCAGGCAAACCTGGCTGATCGACGGTTCGTCTTCCATCACCAGAACTCTCTTTACGCTAGCACTAGAGTTTTTCATTTCGCCCTCCTTTCCTATCGTCGGCACCGATAGGTAGTTCCACAATAAAGGTAGCTCCTTTACCCGGTTCGCTTTCGGCATATATCCTGCCGCCATGTTCAGCTACTATCCCGTGACAGATACTCAAGCCCAGCCCGGTCCCGCTACCCACCTCCTTGGTGGTGAAGAAGGGGTCAAACAGGTGCCCCAGATTTTCTTCAGAAATCCCGGGACCATCATCAGCAAAGGAAGCCTTGATGGTGTCCTCTACCCTTTCAGTGGTGATAGTTAGGTTGCCTCCATTGTGTGCCTCAATCATGAAATACTCGGCATTGATAATGATGTTAAGAAACACCTGCTGCAGCTGGAAATAGTCAGCCATAACTTCAGGCAGCTCGGGAGCAAACTGGGTATTAACCTGGACGTTGTTTACCCTTTGCTCGTAGGCACGTAGTTCCAGCACCTTCTCTATAATGCTGTTTATACTCGTCAGTTGCTTGGCTGGGGGGTGTTTTCGAGCGAAGGTGAGGAGGTTCTTCACCACCTGAGCGGCGCGCTGGGCTTCACTATACACAATCTGCACATCCTTTTTAAGATAATCAGGGATATCCTTGTCCAAGGCCATCTGGGCAAAGCCGATAACGCCGGTCAGCGGGTTGTTTAGCTCGTGGGCAATGCCCGATGCCAGCTCGCCAACCGAAGCCAGCCGGTCAGCGATGATGAGCTGCTCCTGCATCCGCTTGCGCTCGGTGATGTCCTTATTTATCCCGACAAATCCCTTGAAATTTCCGGCACTATCAAAAAAAGGAATGCCGCTAGTCTCAAGCACGACAGGACTACCATTTTTATGGAGATAGGTAATTTCAAACCCAGAGAAAGGTTCCCTTTTAGCATTAACTTCTTTGAAGCGTTTAATCCATTTTCGTTTTTCCTCTTCTGGCGCAAAGTCAAGCGTCCTTTTTTTGCCCACTACTTCATCCACTTTATACCCCAGGATATCCTTAATCCTGGGGCTAACGAAGGTATACGTCCCCATTCCATCTGCCTCCCATATCATATCGCTGGTAGCTTCCACCAATTTTTTATATTTCTCCTCTGCCTCTCTCAGCGCCTCTTCTGCCTGCTTGCGCTCGGATATTTCTGCCTCTAACTCTTCGCCCCATTGCTGCAGTTCATCCCTTGATTTCTTCAGCGACACTATCATCTGATTGAAGGAATGGGCAAGCACCCCAACCTCATTAGAGGATTTGACGTCAACCGGTGTTGATAGGTCGCCTTGAGCAACTCTCTCCGAGGCGCTGGCTAGTTTCTGGATAGGTTTCGTAATCTGTCTCGACATCAGCCCCCCTACCAGCACCGCCAGGAACATACCAGCAACCACCGCCCACAAAATTGTCGACCTCAACTGCCCAACCTCAGCGTCTATGTCCGACAGGGGTCTCTGGATGACCACCCCCCACCCCAGCTCCTCAATGGGCATATATGACCCAAACACCTGGCGTCCTAACTCGTCGGTATAACCCCTCATCGTCCCCCCTTCACCAGCTAGGACCGCTTCTACAACAGCCAACTTGGACAGGTCAAGCTCCGGAACCTGCTCCATATTAGTATGAGCAACCACCCTCCCGTTCTTGGCGACCACGACCACATTACCATTTCCCCCGACATCAATATCCATGACCGAAAGCATTATTATGCCAAAGTTGATGTCTGCGGAAAGGACACCAACCACTTCCCCGCTATCTATAATAGGCAAGGTAATAGTCTGCATCGGTTCTGAGGTCGCTGGCTTAAGGTAGATATCAGAAACAAGCTCGTCTCCCCCCTTGGCCACCTGGAAGCTCCATATCTTAGACACATCTTCCAGCTCTTCCGTGCCAGTCCGGGCAATTTGCCCCCCTTCCACATCGGCTACATAGATGCTGGTCATCTCGGGAAAGCTGCTCTGGACGCGGTCAATCTCGCCCTTTACCTCTGTCGCCTCCATGGAGCGTAGCCCCACTGTTTCAGCCAGTAGTGTCAGGGTTGGTTTGACGCTTGCCATCTCCGCTGCCACCTCCTGAGCTATACGATCAGCGAAATTCTGGTCACCATCGGAAATCTTCCGCGTGACGATATTCTCGCTAATCTGTAGCATATACCAGCCACATACCCCCAGACACACGATAATAACCAGGACAAAGACCAGAAGTATCTGATGAGAAAGCCTGTTAAACCGCACTGCTGCTATCCTGCCTTTAGCATTTGCTTTCTGCTCTGAATTTATTCCACCTGGAGGTCAATCAGCCAGCCATTGACCTCGGCTCGATGGTCCTCAATCCACTGTCTGGCATACTCACTTTTCTCCTCCACTGTGGCTTCTCCATCTTTAACTATGCTCTCCCAGTAGCAATAGGCGTTCAGGTCAGCAATACTCATGCTAATTCGCTCAAGTAGCTTAACCACATCGGGGTACTCGTCTTCCAAACCGGCGCGGTAAGCGATGTAGATGGTGGAACCAGGAAAACCTGTGTAGTAATCAGTAGCTTCTGGTTCGGAAAAGAACCCCCAGGGGTCTACTAGCCACAGTATCTGACCGTCTTCATCACACAATGCGTCGGCATACTCGGTGAAAAGGTGGTTGGGAGTCCAGAGGTAGAACAGGACGTCCTCCCCCCCATCCAGTTTGCTCTTAATAGTAGCCAGCATCTCATCATGGCCACCCCCATGGGTCGCCACCAGCTGCCTCACGTCAAGGTCGTAGTTCTCATTGTAGTAATCTATCTTCTCGTCGATGACTCCGGTCACGCCCCACCCCAACTCGCCGCCAATTAAATCCATGAGGCCATCGCTATCTAGGTCCAGGGCATCAAAAAGCGCATCACCGGGCTCAAGGGCGGCAATGTCATCCAGGGAATCGATATGGTATTTATCACGGGTCCACCTGGGGATAAGCCAGCCCTGGTCAGCACCGGAGTATATCCCGGTGGTGGGGTTGGAAAGGTCTCCGGCAATCCCTACCTGATGCGGAACAAACTCGTCGGTATAGCTCTTTTGGTTGGGATACCAAACGTCGGTGAAAATATCAAGCTCCCCCCCTGCCAGCGCCGTATAGGCGGTATCAGCCGCCGCTTCCCTAAGCACCACCTTATAGCCAAGCTCGTCCTCGAGGAGGATTCTGGTTACCCGCTTCGGTAGCTCAGCCCAGTCGCCAACAGCCGCCGCCAGCTTCAGTTCTGCCGGCACCGGGGCAGTCTGCCGAGGGCAGCTAACTGCCGTGCTAACTATCAGCACTACTAATAGAAGCACTAATAACTTCTTCGTCGTCTTTTCCCCTTTTGGCAAGTCCTCATCCATGGTGAAGTCGCCCTGAACCTGACCGGCAGCTATCTCCTCATTAATTTCTCAACTTAACTCCCGTCAGTCTTCCTCCCCAAAGATATCAATGAACCTGGACACTATGTCATCTTTGTGCTCTGCTATCCAATAATTGTCCGAGGGAATAACCTTCAACTTGGTAACGGTGATTATCCTCTCTGGTGGGCTAACATCCAGCCTGACTGGCACATATCCTCCTAAATCCCGTAATAAGGTCTGCCCACTCTTAGATAGGATATATCGTACGAATGTCTTTGCCCCTTCAATGTTCTGGCTATCCTTGAAAATAGCTATGGGACCGGGCACCATAACTACCCCAGCCTCAGGGTAGATATAATCTATGGGAGCACTTGGATTCTCCATTAAGAGGGTGCGCACCGTATAGTCTATGGTAATTCCCATATCAAGCTCGCCATCGGCTATCCTCTGCGTCGTTTGGGTGCTCGTCTGAATCTGGGGTGAGTTCTCCGCCAAGGCTACAAAGAATTCCTCGCCGAAATCGGCATCTTGAAGCAATGTGCCCACAAAATACAGGAAGGGGCCAGATGTCTCTGGAGTGTCGTGGCCTATTCGGCCGTAATACCTGGCGTCAAGCAGGTCTTCATAGCCGGTAGGTATTGCGGTTACAGTATCAGTATTATAGGCTACAACCATGATCAGGAGCTCGCCAGCGCAGTAATAGCCCTCCTTATCCTTTAGAATATATGGAATTTCCACAGACTCGGCCGGTATGTAGCGTAACAGGACTCCTTTTTCCTTCAGCTCCTCACCTACAGTGAAATCGGCTACCCAGATGAGGTCAGCTTGAACCTGACCGGCAGCAATTTCCTGATTAATCTTGTCAACTACGGTGCCTGTGTCCTGCCAATATATCTCCAAGTGCAAGCCCGGGTTTTGAGCCTCAAACTCTTCTTTCAATTCCTCAATAATAGCCGCCGGAACCGATGTGTAGAGGGTGATTGTCCCTTTAGGTCCAATTTCGTTTGGGCAACTGCCAACCACGCTCATCGTCAGGCACACTATGAGAGCACAAAGCAAGGTTATAACACCGAAACGAACCTGATTAACTTTCACAGCTTATCTCTTCCCAGATAAAACAGCCGGCTACGGTAATAATGCCGGCATAACCTTCAATAAAGATCGTTTAATAATTGAAAACCCGCCTTATTGCATGTCGCACCCGGTCCTTCTTTGTGTTTTTTTGAGCCTCCTGAATTTGACTGTAGTATTTTTTGTAGCTCTTTTTATGCCTCCTGTCATTATAGTAGACGATAATATCACTCCTGTCAAATTGTCAAGTGTTTTTAAGTCTCCCTGGCTCGGTTAGAGAGAGGAGAGTGGCAAAATCAGATATGAACTGAAGGCTATCTTGAAACTTGACGGCGCCTTATGCCGTTTAGTAATATTCCTTTGGCGCAGTTGGGGCTTCCCCAGGGGAGATAAGGAAAAGCGATAAAGAATGCCGAGGTGGTGGAATTGGTAGACACGCCATCTTGAGGGGGTGGTGAGCGTAAGCTCGTAGGAGTTCAAATCTCCTCCTCGGCACCAAAAGACGGGTCCCCACGAAAATTTTTGATTTTCTTGGGTGGTAATGCGGAAGTGGCTCAGCGGTAGAGCATCTCCTTGCCAAGGAGAGGGTCGTGGGTTCGAATCCCATCTTCCGCTCCAGCACAGCTAAGCCAGCTATGGCGTCGTGTCTGGCGCGGCGGCAGAGCTGGCTTTTGATAACAAATCAGTTTGAAGCGGTTTCATTGTAATCTCCTTTTCGGGTGTTTGCCGAGGGGCATGTGCTCGTCAGAGGATAACTCATATACCAGAAGATCCCCCTCAAGCTGTCCTTGAGGAAACCAGCCAAAAGGGTTGGTTTTGGCGGTGGCTTCAGCCCATATCCAACCCGGCTCACCGTATAACTCAAAGACCACATTTGCCCTCTGGTAGTCTGGCAGATAGACCACCACGCCCACATGTCTGGGGCAATCGACAATTGCTGAGCGGTAGCCCGCTCCCTGGTACATAACCGCCAGCAGAGTAGCAAACTCCTCGCAGTCAGCGTAAGCCATCCCGTCTTCTTGGATGGTACCGGCCACCTCGTCGGCGTTCTGGGCGTACTCCCCTATATCCCACTGGTCAATATCAGGCGTGTACTGTACCCTGTCTCTCACGTATTCAAATATCCTCTCTGCCCTCTGGTAACGGTCAGGATATTCTTCAGCAAATTGCTCGCCCAATTCGTAAGCGATATCAATATAATCGCCCAGGCTCTCAAAGGCGAGAGCCGGCCAGAAACTCTCCGGTGGCCAGCTTGTACCGGTGTAGTTTTCCTGCAAATAGCCATCATCACCTGAGGGGTCAGTCCGGCAAACGCGCCAGTCGTCAAAGATATCGCCGCCTTCCTTGTAGAAATCGTTGGACGGCCAAGCAAAGCAGGCAGTGACAGGCAAAGCCTGGAACAGCACAACCACAAGTAGAACCAGAAAGACCGTCAGTTTTCTCATAGTCCAACTCACAGAGGTGTCGTTAAAGCAGCATGCATTATCAGGCCAAAGAAGAGCAAATATCCGAACACATACAGTCCGACGGCGACAGGCTCCTTGTTTACGCTTCTGAATGGTATCTTGGGCGTCAGCCAGTCGAGGATATTAAACAGGGCTATCCCTACCAGCAAGCTCAGGAAGAAGCCCGCTGCCAGGAGCCCCAGCCTTATCGGGCTGAACACGGTTGTCACTGCTGAGGCGCCGATTAAAATGGGGAGTGTCGATGCCCCATGTATAACCAGTCCAATACAAATGAAGAAACCGCCTATAAACAGACCGGTTGAGATAGGGCTTTCCCCTATCTTCTGACGCTCGTGAATGTGGGGAGTGAGCATGTCAAGAATCCGGATTCCAAGCCAGAGTAAAAAGACGCTTACAAAAGCAAAGAAAGCAGTTCTTGCCAGCCACAGAAGTACAGTGACATAATAAGGACTAGTAGGTTCTATCGCTCCCAAATTGCACCTCCTAACGACTGCTTTAACACAATGTACTATCGCCACAGTGATTTGTCAATAAGCCACCCAGCCAGATGAGAGAGCTTTAGTCCCTTGACCTCCATACTACCCCATGCTATGATTTTGCTGGTTCAAGAAGGATGTTACCGAGGGGCGACGTAGCCAAGTGGTTAAGGCGGGGGTCTGCAAAACCCCTATGCACCGGTTCGAATCCGGTCGTCGCCTCCAGTTTTTTCAGCCTACTAAAGTG
>Ga0315546_1002005_pt1 | contig 12189 bp, 13 predicted proteins | sample SalMarSW160170MG_FD_203833 | JGI IMG/M metagenome (GOLD analysis project Ga0315546, IMG submission 203833) | Salt marsh sediment microbial communities from the Plum Island Ecosystem LTER, Massachusetts, United States - Salt Marsh Sediment SW1601-170 ... | reverse complement strand
GAACAATATATTTAAAGTTTTTCAAAAACTTAATGGATAGGTTTGTCAAAATAAGACCTTCATTGATAACTGACTGAATTTACAATAATTAATTTTTCCCTTGACAGGAGCATTATAGGATGTCCCTCATCACAGCCAGCATTTCTTATAAGTTGATAAGAACTCGCTTTTCCAGGATAGGACGATATAGAAATTCCCCTTGTGAGTTAAGGAAAAATCCGGTATTTCTGTCCGGATGTTTGTTCGAGTTCATTTGGAATTACGAAGTACGAGTGACGAATGACGCCACTCATACTTCGTCACTCATCATTCGTCATTTGACTCGCTGTTCCAGTCGGATTCCATCGTCAGCGGTTTACCCGTCACCGGATTCATGTAATGGAAGGGTACGATGGACGTATTGGGCCAGATAGCCGGCGGGGAATCCATGGGTGCATCGGGTCCCCTTGGATTATCAGGATAGAGTTTTGGGGCCTCGGTCTGGTCAAAAAACGGTCTGGTATTCCCCCAACCGGTTTCATAATCGGCGTACCACAACGGATTATAGTTAAGCACCTGGATCTTCCAGACACCGTCTTCTTTTACATAGGTATTCTCGTAAATGCCCCCTTCCCACCATCGCATAGGAGACTGTCCTTGCTCACGGGCAGCTTTAGCCGAGGGTGAGGTTTCATGGGCCCCTGCCTGCATGAAACAACGGAATCGCGCTTTGGCGGTCCGGCGATCCGGCGCCACATGGATAACGTCCTGCATCTGGAGATGATCGAGCAGGAAACCATAAACAGGTCCGGGCTTGCCTCCCGTGAAATCCTGGAGAAATCCCCCGACATACAGGCGGCGGACACCCTCTTCCTTGCCTCGATAAATGCCTCCGGCAAAATGAACCTCTCCATCGTCGGCAAACAAATCAACGACATCTTCATAGAGACACTTGTCGATGTAGTACCCGTATGCATGGTGTAGGTTGCGGATGTCTTGGGTGTCTTCGAGAATTCCCAGTCGATTGGTCACCTGTTCCAACTTCTCCTCAAGCTCAGCGTTAGAGCAGGAAGTTGTAACGATAAACATTAATGAAAGAGCGATCATTACACTCCAGAGGAAAAACCGGCATTCAGATTTCGGCTTCCTGAGACTGTGACAAAATGCTGACACTGATTTTATTGCATTCATTTTATACTCCCTGTAGTGAGTGTTATCGAATGGAATCAGTCAATACTGGCTGATCCTACCAGCCGTGTTTCATGCCGTAAGGCGCCGAGAAAAAGACGGTGTAAATCCGGTGGATCTGGCCGTTAATGATCTTGAAGAGCCCGCCCCCGTAAAGCGTATTAGGGCTCAACTGGCCGATATCATGGGTCTGCCCATCGGTGGTGGTAACCTGCTTTATATTGCCGGCGTGATCCAGTGCGGCGAAAGAAAACATCATCCCGCGCTCTTCATCGACTAATACATGTCGCCGGCGTATCTCGGTTACAAACCGGAAATAGCCGGTTTTGAACTGCTCGGTACAGCTCATCGCGATGATGTTGAATCCTCCGCCCATTCCGGCGCCGAACTCGGGATTGTTGGTGGTCTGTATGCCGTTTTCCATCCGGTTGCAGGTATCGGCGAACGGTACCGGCCTGGTGCCGTCAGCCCGCTCCAAAGCCGCGAAATAGCTGTCGGCGATAGAAATCATTTTATCGCGGTCAATTCTTTCGGAAGGTTCGAGAACCCGGGCGTAGATAGGATCGGGCTCCTTTAAATTGTCTATGCCGGAAAAACTCCGGTCTCTTCCCACAATCTGTTCTATTTCGCTGATCTTTCCATTGATTATTTTTAGGCGGAACGAAATCAGCACCGGTGTCCCGTTTTCTTCGACAATGCCGGAATAACCGATCTGACCGGTTTCCGGATCGGTCACATAGATACGGTAGTCAGTGTTTGCGCTGGCGGTTGCCCACAAAGCATCCCCCACGGCAAGTTGGACTCCGTTCTCGGTGAATTTGACGCCCTCAGCCAGGGGGATACTCGATGGGTCGTGACTGACCATCGCGTCGATATAGCGATCAGCAAAACTTTCCAGACAGGCCTGATCGCATTCACCAGCGGTTTGCAAGGGTTCTTCTTCGGTAACGGTGGGTTGTTCGGTGCTGCAGGCTGATAAACCTAAAATCAGAATAGCAATCATAATCATAAGCCCGGTTTGTTTTGTTTTCATAGTCTAACTCCCATAAGAAGCCGCAAGCGTAACTAAAAAAACCACCATACTACTGGAACATTAACCGGGTATAGCTGGATACTCTCAAGCGTTGTGTGTCAATCTGCTTTCCAGCGATACACCAGCATTATCAATTCCCTGGCAGTTGGATATGCCGGTCTATTGATAATAATTTTAACACTCGAGATTCAGTGACTTTGATCTGTTGATAGGAACTCTTTTAGTAGGATAGGACTATAGAAAAATTCCCCTTGTGAGTCAAGGAATTTGACAAAAATTCCGACTGCTTTTCTCCTTGATTTTTATAGTAAATAGCCTTAAGGATAAATAATCATATCCATTCCGGCATAATGAATTACTGCATTTTGATCTCCTTTTCATTGCTAACTGTTCACTGTTAACTGATCACTGTTCACTGTTTTTTGATCACTAAAGGGGGACGTCCATAAGAAAATAAATAAAATTATGGAGGATATTATGAGAAAATTGTCGGCGATTTTGTTGATGGCTATATGCACGTTTGCTATTTTTGCATGTCAATCCGCAGATACTGAATCTGGTACGGTTGAAACTAAAACAACGCAGCCGTGTGACCGAGCGTGCCTGGAAGGTATCGCGGATCAATATCTCGCAGCCATGGTGGCACATGATGCTTCGCAAGCACCGTTGGCCGAGGATTTTATTTTTACCGAGAATACTATTAAGCTTCCTCCTGCCGAAGGACTCTGGTTTACGGCTTCCGTCCTGGGCGATTTTAAATTTTATGCCTGTGATCTGCAGGAGGGTCAGGTGGCCTGGACCGGCATTGCCAAAGAGCACGATAAGCCGGTATTGCTGTCCGTGAGGCTAAAGGTCGTTGACCGCCTGATCACCGAAGCTGAGTCGATCGTAGTCCGCGATGTGAGCGAAAACAACCTCGGCAATCTGAAAAGCGTTCCCCCCGGATTTGATGAAATCCTGGAGCCTTCCGAACGCATGATGCGTGAGGAGATGCTGCGCATGCCCGACATCTATTTCAAGGCGCTCGACACACTCGACGCCAGTTCGATTCCCTGGGACGATGACGCCTATCGGATCGAAAACGGGATGGTGACATGCGGCAAGATTCCCGACATGGGACCGCCTCCGCCCGGATTGCCTTCAGGTGGCTCCTGTACATCCCCCGATGGCAAAATTCCTCCCGCGCTTAAGACAATCCATAACGTTCTTCCGCGCCGAACTCCGTTAGTGGATGTGGAAAAGGGCATTACCTGGGGCCTGTACTGCTTTAATCATCGCGGACTAACCGTTATTGAGATGCCGGATGGGACAAAGCACCCCAGCTTCTCTAAAACACCGAATTCCATGCCCTTTGCAGATATGTTCAAAACGAAGAACGGGAAGATTCGGGGTATTTTTGCGTATGGAGTCATGCTGCCCTACGGCATCGGGGATGGATGGTCCCCTTCCATATTCGAATAGAAAAACAGGCACAGAAAGGCGTGAGACAATCGAAATGGCGCCTGTCCCCATTCCGGGGACAGGCCCTGGCAACTGTTGAAACCAATAGTTTAATCATGGTTCAGGGGCTTTACTCAGGGACCGACCTTAAAATGCGGGGGCATTTTTTTCGTTTTACTACTGATTCGAACGATATAATTGTTGATTAAAGCTCGGGTATTTCGTTTCCCAAAGCTGGGCCAACCAGGTAAATGTATATAAAGTTAAAAGGAGAAATGATCATGAAAAAGAGATATGTTGCAATAGGTCTGCTTGCAGCCTTGCTGGTGAGTACGGCCTGTGCACCGAAGAGCGGTATCGTAACCGAAGCCGTCACACAATATCCCTGCGACAGGGCGTGCCTGGAAGGCTTTGTTGACCAGTACCTGGACGCTTTATTGGCTCACGATTCCTCGAAGTTGCCTCTAACAGAGAATGCACGGTATACTGAAAACGGCCAGACCTTACAGATGAATGACGGCATGTGGCAGGTCGCCACCGCCATTGGCGACAAGAAGCTTTACTTTGCCGATACCCAGTCCGGTCAAGTCGGTTTTCGGGGGATTGTGGAAGAAAACGGGCACAAGCAGGTCGTGATGACCCGTATCAAGGTCGAGAATCGAAAGATCAGCGAGATTGAAGCCATAGTCTGCCGCACGGGTGCAGCCCTTCACAATCCCGACGGATTGATCGATCATCCACTGTATACAGAGGCACTGGCGCTGGACGATAGGCCATCCCGGAATGAGTTAATCTCTATTGCCAACTCCTACTTCGAGGGACTGGAGCAGAACAGAGGAGATATCACACCCTTCGACCCCGAATGCACGCGCATGGAAAACGGTACGATTACCGCCAACAATCCCGACTCCGACTTTATGAACAGCCAAATGAGCTGTGGAGAGCAGTTCAATATCCATGGATTTGCCGCTGTGGTCTCTAAAATCCGGGAGCGCCGATTCCCTATTGTCGACGAGGAGCGGGGCCTGGTCTACACTATTATCTTTTTCGATCATGCAGGTCTTCCCGAAGTAGTGTTGCCGGATGGTTCGATAAAAGAAATTAAAGGTTTCGGCGATGCCCCCTTTTGTTTCATGATCGGTGAGTTGTTTAAAATCAAAAACAAACTTATTACACGGGTGGAAGCCGTGCTGTTTGAAGTTCCTTACGGGATGCCCTCCGGCTGGGCTGAGTGAAAACAGGTCGGAGATTTGTAAGAAATTGTCAAATCGTATTGGGGTTGGACCAGAGCAAGTATTTAAAGTAATTAGTTAAATCAGCAATCTCAGCTCCCGCCATCAGATGATTACCTATATTACGATGAGGCATATCCTGCCGAAGATTCCGATGTTAGCGGGGAAGCCGCATTGGCCTGATTTTGAAAAGAAAAATGGTGGCCAAGGGAATGGTATACCCAAATTTCATGATTTTTCAGCATATTATTCAAAAGAGTCGAAAATCAGTTCCAATACTTGATATTTATTGTCCTTTCTTCTTATATCTTCTTTTAAAGCATAATCCCATCCACAATATGACGTATGTCATTTCTTCTTTGACACACAAGGGAAATCACCTTATACTCCTTCCCTGAAAAAGCAAGTTCTTATCACAGAAGCTGAAACATTGTTCCGGGAGTGAAGCGGTTAATGCGGTCTGATTTCTTGATACAGATCATTATCGATCCGCCGTAAACGGCTAGTATCAATTTCCCAGGGTCAGCAAGTGGACAGGAAAAATATCATGGATATTTCTTTACAGGATGCAACCATTGAAAAAGCGGCATTCCCCCAGGGACAAATCAGATTTCTCGCGCGGGATGCGGATTACGGTCTGATCGAATCGAAAGACGGGCGTGATGTCTATTTCCATCGCCGCAGTGTTATCGGCGTGGACTTTACCGGCCTGGGTATCGGTGACCGGGTACGTTTCAGTGAGACAGCCGACAGGCAGAAGGCACAGGCCACGACGGTATTCCTTGCCGGCAGACGCCCGCCGGCGGAATGGTAACAGCCGGGGTCGTGCGTATTAACGATCAAATACAGGAAGGATAAGGGAGGACACACTCATGCAAAAGGATCTGATAATCAAACTTATATGCCTTGTCGCAGTGTCGTTATGTTTAACCATGACGATGGCGGCACGGGCGGCGGATGTGGAAATAGAGTGGTTCGAGCCGGAAAAATACCGCGATATCCGGAGCGGGGTGGAAAGCCGGAAAAGTTTCCAGGACCGTGTCATCGCGGCACTGACCGGTTATTTCGAAGACGCCGCGGCGGCAACTCTCCCTGCGGACCAGACCCTTTATCTGAAGATTACCGACGTGGACCTTGCCGGCGACGTGGAGTATTTCTTCTTCCGGTTTTCCATGGGAGTCAGGGTGATGCGTGATATTTATTTTCCCAGTATTGAATTCAATTACGTCCTCGAGGATCCAGATGGAAATCTCCTGAAAAGCGGGGAAGAGAATATCAAGGATATGGGGTACCTGTTTTCCGGAAGGTTTTACATCAACGATCCGCCCTTTGATTATGAAAAACGGATGATAGATGACTGGTTCAGGAAAAACTTCCCGTAGCCTGAAAGACCGGGTATCCCCCTGGCCGAAGAGGATAACATCCGCATGGGGGATGTATGTTTTTTCCACAGATTCTGAGTTCTAATTGGTCATTTTTTAGTAAAAAAGTATTAGAATTTACTTGACATGAAAAGTATATTGATTTAGGTAATTAGTTAAGTTTTGGCACCAAATCACACATGAAATCTGAGACTTTTTGAGTGTGTATTGCTCTAAGGTTTCTGGGAATTTTTCACCATAAGCATAAATTTCAAGTGTTTCAATAATGCCAGCATTTACATAAAGGACTGTACCTCCACCCGGATCTAAATGAGGACTTTCAATAAATGGGCGAGGATATGGGTTAATTTCATTTAAGCGCTCTTGTATTTTGGGCACATCTGTTGAATGAGTCATTTCCACAAAAGCACCGACTCCGGTATATTCTCTTTTCTTTAATATAGCCTTGCATAATTGAAAACACATTTAATCATCATCTGTGTTTGCAATATACCAACTTAAGATATCTTTCTCTAAACGATTAAATTCCATAATTTATAACGCCACGCCTCACAGGGCGCGAGGAACGAGCGCTCCTTGTACAGGCGCATGTTGTGATTTTTCACAGATTTTGTATTGCTTTATATTACAAGTCGTGATAGTATTACCGTATTACATGAGTTTTTAATAAGGAGTATACCATGCAAACAGCTATTAGTAAACTTACGAAGAAATATCAGGCTACTGTTCCTGAAGTCGTAAGAAGTAAACTCGAACTCAAAGCTGGTGATGTAATTGCTTTTGAAATAGATAATGAGATTATAAAAATACGGAAAGCTCGACCAATTGATATAGAGTTTAGTTCCGCTCTTGTTTCCACCTTAAGTGAGTGGGAATCTAAAAATGATGAGGAAGCATACAATGACTTATGAACCATTTGACGTTGTTGTGGTGCCATTTCCATTTACAGATTCTTCCAGAACTAAAAGACGACCAGCACTTGTGCTGTCACAAAAAACTGATTTTGGGGCTGTAATAGAACACTCAGTCCTGGCTATGATAACAAGCGAAAAAAATGAACCATGGCCATTGGATGTTGCAATTAAGAATACAAAACAATCTGGGTTAACAGCTCCTTCTGTTGTAAGAATGAAATTGTTTACACTCGATAATAGATTCATCCTCAGAAAAATTGGCCACTTGACAAAATCCGACCAAATGCAAGTAAAAGAAAGCCTCACCAAAATATTTAATTATCTATAAATCACAACATATATATTATGATGCTGCGTTTTTTTACGGAATTATAATTAATCCTTGAATTGTGTTAATTTAATTACAAAATGCTTAATTTGTCAACATCAATAAATAAATCAATATGATAAGTCATTTTTATCAGATTTTGCAAAGGTTAAAATGCGCTTTTTTGTTACAATTATGCGGGATAGTTTTCTGATAAATAAATCCGAAACTGAAGATATTTTTCTAATCTAATGGGCTCTTGACTCCTAATCTGTTTATGGTCGCTACATGGGTGTATAACATCGTTGTCCTGAGATCAGAGTGGCCAAGAAGTTCCTGAATTGTCCTAATGTCATATCCATTTTCCAATAAATGGGTAGCGAAGCGGTGTCTCAGGACATGTTTTGTATCGCTCTGTGAATGCAGCGGGCATGGCATCGTACCAACGTACAATTCCCATGCCGAGTGTGGGATGGTGACTTGATGTTGGGAAAATGGACAAACAGAAGAAGGAGGAAAAGGGAGATAATCCCTTTAATTCAAGCAAGTTAGTTAAGAAAAACTCTTGGCATTTGTTTGGCAGGATATATGTTTGGAGAATATGGATGGAAGATATTCAGGAATGTGCACATATTTCAGTGACTGGTGCACTGAAATATGTGCGAAATGAATGATGGGTGAACAGAAAGGGGAAGCATTAACATCATGTTAATGTTTCATCCTCAGATAGGCATCTATGAACATATCGATATTTCCGTCCATCACGCTTTCCAGGTTGCCCACTTCCTGATTTGTGCGGTGATCCTTTACCATCCTGTAGGGGTTGAATACGTAAGACCTTATCTGGCTTCCCCATGCGATCTCTTTTTGATTTTCATGCATTTCCTGCTTTTTCTTGTCCAGCTTTTGCTTTTCCAGGTCGTAGAGTCTGGACCTTAAGACCTTCATGGCCATCTCCTTGTTGCGGTGCTGGGATTTTTCATCCTGACACTGGACGACAATGCCGGTCGGCAGGTGAGTAATCCTTATGGCGGAGCTTGTCTTATTGACATGCTGGCCTCCCGGCCCGCTGGCCCTGAAGGCGTCTATTCTCAGGTCCTTATCATCTATCTTGATGTCTATGTCGGTGTCAACCTCGGGCAGGACCGACACGGAGGCGAAGGAAGTGTGCCTTCTGCCTGTCGCGTCAAAGGGTGAGATTCTCACCATACGGTGTATGCCGTGCTCGGATTTAAGGTATCCGTAGGCAAAGGGCCCGGACACGGTAAGGGTAACATTCTTTATCCCTGCTTCGTCTCCCGGCACGTAGTCAATTATCCGGGTTTTCATGTGCCTGGATTCGGACCACCTGAGGTACATCCTTAAGAGCATCTCGACCCAATCCTGGGCCTCCGTACCGCCGGCACCGGCGTTAATAGCCACAATGGCATTTCTTTTGTCATCACGCTGGCCGAGCAGGGACTGGAACTCAAGTGCCTTGAGTTCGTTTTCCAGGCCCAGGACGTCTTTTTCCACCTCCTTATAAGCGGTCTCGTCATCTTCCTCCAGCGCCATCCTGGCGAGGATCCCGGCATCCTCCGCGCCTCGGTAAAGCTTCTGCCATTGATCAATGATCTCTTTATAGGCAGCCCTCTCCTGGGTTATTCTGGATATCTCATCCTGACTCCTTTGCCAGAAGTCGGCTCGGGCCATGGTGTGTTCCAGTTTTTTCAGCTCGTTTTCCTTCTGATTGAGGTCAAAGATGCCCTCGAAGCTCGGTAAGTGTTTCCACAATATTTTTTATTCTTTCCATAAGTTGATTGTCCATTTTCCATCCTCCTTGTTAATATCTCCAGCTGGGGGAGCAGGTTTTGTTTCTGCTATTAAGTTTTTAGGCGATGATAATATAATTCATGGAAAAATTTAATCAAACACAATATTAGAATAACGTACACAAAGATATCCCCATATTTGCAATAGAAGGTAAGGGAGGTATTTCCGGCGTTGATTTCACCCATAAGCACCTCTTCTTCAAAAAGATCGCCCCTGGCCGTGATCCTTCCTTTCGCATCGATAAAGGCGCTGAAGCCGGTGTTAGCGGCACGGACAAGGGGTCTCCTGTTTTCAACCGCCCTGAACAGTGCCATGCTCAGGTGCTGGTAGGGCGCGCTGGTCACGCCGAACCAGGCGTCATTGGTCAGGTTAACCAAGAGCGCCGAGCCTTTTTTTACCTGGACGCGGGAAAGCCCTGGAAATATTGCCTCATAGCAGATCAGCGGGCCCGCAGTAAGACCGGGTATCTCCAGGGGGGCCGTTTCACTGCCGGGGCTGAAATCTCCCGCCGCCGGAACCAGGCGGTGAACAAAAGGAAGCAATCTCTTCAAAGGTACGTACTCCCCGAAAGGCACGAGGTGGACCTTATCATAGAAACCTGTTGACCGGTTTTTGCCTGACAGCCAGTAGATGCGGTTATAATATATTACCGAGTCCTCTATTGCCTGGTATGCGGGGCTGCCGAAGATGATCCGGGCGCCTGATTCACATGATATACTGTACACCTCTTCCGCAAATTCACCGCCATGCTGGAAGAAGAAAGGCAGCGCGGTCTCGGGCCATATAATCAGATGGGGTTTAAACCCGCAGGTTGTTTCGGTCAGCCTTCGGTATATGTTGAGGGTCTCTTTTTGGTACAGGTGGTCCCATTTGAGGGACTGGTCTATATTGCCCTGTACGACGGCGACCCTAATGGAGTCCCGGAATTCGGTTATCTTATCTTTTTTGGATAGTCGATAATGGCCGTAAAGCAAGGAGACAGACAGGAAAGCAACCAGAAGGAGTGTCTCCAGTCCCAAGTATCTTTTCCCGGCTCCGGGGACACCTTTAAAAAACACCATATAGATAAGCACATTGGTAAGCAAGATGAGGAAGGATATCCCGTATACTCCCGCTATATCAGCTATCTGAATCAGATAAAGATGACTGAATTGACTGTAGCCCAGAAGACACCACGGGAAACCGGTTAACAGCAAGCCTCTCATGTATTCAAGGGACACCCAGATGCCGGCTGTTATGAGTGCCTGAAAACGGGAGTCCTTGAGATAGACTGCCAGCGCCGAAAACAGGGCGGGATAAAGGGAAAGATACAGGCATAACAAGATAAGGATGGTTATGCTCACAATGATGTTTAGACCGCCGTAGGTCTTGAGCACAACGATGATCCAGTAGACGAGCGTAAGGTAGTGCACCAGTCCGGTGATGAATCCCAGCCGGAAGGCAGTGGAAGGGTGTTCATTCTCCAGGGCTATCAGCAGTGGAACGAAGGCAAACCATGCCATAAAGGACAGTTTACCGGGAGGGAAGGAAGCGGTGAGCATAGTCCCTGACATGGCGGCAAGGAGGATTTTTCTTGCGGAGAGTAAGGCCATATTAAACCGGGTAAAAGGACTCAGACTGTCAAATGTGGTCAGGACCCATAAAACGCCGGGTACGGTGCTAACCGGTTCCCTTTGCTTGGAGGCCTAAAGGGTCGCCCCGGGTGATAAGCACCTTGTTGATTCTCCTGTCATCAGCGGATTTGACCGTAATTTCCAGTTCCTTATATTTTATTTTTTCAGCGGGTTTTGGTATCCTGTCAAGCATGTGAATGATGAAACCGCCCACGGATTCATATTCGCCTTTGGGAAGCTCGATATTAAAATGATCTTCCAGTTTTTCAACCTCAAGCTGGGCATCCACCATTACCGAGCGATCATCGATGATGGAAAGAAGGGGCTCCTCATGATCATGCTCATCCATTATCTCTCCCACTATCTCCTCCAGGATATCCTCGATAGTTATGATTCCCGCCGTGCCGCCGTATTCATCCGTTACGATGGCAAGATGTGTCTTTTTGGCCTTGAGGTCCTTCAAGAGGTTGCTTATCTTCTGGTGGCCGGGGACGAAATATGGTTTTCTAAGGATATTTTCGGGTATCCCTGAGGTCTGATCCTTTCCCATCAGCTTCAGGAGATCCTTGGCGTGCAGCAGTCCCACGATCTGATCCATGTTATCTTTATAGATAGGGATTCTTGTATGTCCGCAACTTGTGACAAGCTTTATGATCTCACCAAGGGTCGCGTTGAGGGGGGCTGATAATATGTTGGTGCGGGGTATCATTATTGAAGAGGCCGTGGTCTCCTTGAGTTCAAGGACGCCGTGGACCATCTCCGATTCCTCGTCTGTTATTAATCCCTTGGCCTGGCCTTCATCCATGAGGCCGTTGATCTCGTCAGTAAGGTTGTAACCTTTTTGAAGGTGAGGCTTTTTTAATTTGGACAGGATCTTATCTATAAGCCCTTGGTTTGAGTCGTCTTCCAATACTCTTCTATTCTCCTTTTGACCCTTTTGACCCTATAATTTGTCCGGGTAAAAGGGATTTGTCCTGAATAATACGTGTTTTTAATTCAGGTTAACAATTTATCAAATAAATAATATCCTTTTTTAATATGAATGTCAAGATGTTATAATCCTTGAAAGATATGTGGTTTCCATTTCCTGTACGTCCAGCAAGCCTTTTTTTATTCTGACGTGGTTTATGGGCAGCACTCGCAAAAACGGGCTCAAGAGATGCCCGCCGGATGTTTATGTGTGTTAAATTTATCTTGACATTAGTGTGTCGGGTGAACATAATCAGCATTTATTTAGATTAGATCATTGTCCGCTCTTCCGGCAGGACATTCCGTTCCGGGAAGGGTAG
>Ga0315546_1001990_pt1 | contig 12260 bp, 13 predicted proteins | sample SalMarSW160170MG_FD_203833 | JGI IMG/M metagenome (GOLD analysis project Ga0315546, IMG submission 203833) | Salt marsh sediment microbial communities from the Plum Island Ecosystem LTER, Massachusetts, United States - Salt Marsh Sediment SW1601-170 ... | reverse complement strand
GGTTCGAGGCCCCTAGACGCGGTTGCTCATCTTTCGAATGATCCTGTTGCCAGAGGTGAGGGCAGGTCACTAGGAGCGTCCATACGCGCCCTGGCCCACTTCCTTCGCGACGTACATGGGCACCACCACGGGTTTCCGGGTCGAGTGCCCCAGCTCCTGTTGTCCGTGTTCCTAGGTGCCCCGTCAGCCTTTCCAGGACCAAGTTTGTCAAAACCAGCGCCGATGGGTATTCTGGTTCACAGCGCCGCACTGTGGGGCGGCCCTATGCGGGCTAGAAGGGAGATGTAATGGCATCAGTGATACTGCACGACCTGGTCAATCCTGCAACGCTTGTCGGGGGATTCGCTTACGCCTTTGTGTTCCTATTGATCTCCTGGTTGGTCAATCGATGGATTCGCCGAGCTATTGACGGAGTGTTACGCAGAGATCATGACGAAAGAATCGACCGCACGGCCGTCCATTTCGTCAGGAAACTGACGCACATTGCCGTGTACATCCTTGCATTCTTGTTGTTTGCACACCTCGTTCCGGCGATGCGCCACTTTGGAACAGCTCTGCTTGCGGGTTTTGGTGTAGCTTCGGTGGTTCTCGCTCTTGCGGCGCAGAACACTCTGGGTAATCTCATTGCTGGGATCTCGATCCTCTTGTATAGGCCATTCAAGGTCGGAGACACGATCCAACTCCAGACCCCCAATGGAGTTGAGGCAGGCACTCTCGAGGCGCTTGGCCTTGGATATACCATCGTCAAGACTTTCGACAACCGTCGCATTGTTGTTCCCAACAGCGTCATGGCGACTGAGGTGACCGTCAACCTCTCGGATCCGCAAATGCTGGCTGTGGTGAACATCGGGCTCGACTACGGGGCAGATGTTGAGCATGCCCGATCCATTCTGACCGAGCTTGCGTCGATGCACCCGTTGGTTCACGAGGTTGCGGGATGCCCGGTCACGGAACTCGCCAGCAGTGGCGTCATGCTCAGCCTGCGGACATGGTGCCGTGGCCTCGGAGATGCATCGAAAGTCCGGACTGATCTGTACGAACAGGCGAAGAACCTATTCGACAAGGAATCCATCGGGATCGCCAATGCTGCGACGAATGTCTCCGTCACCATGCAGGGCTCCCTCTGACGTCGCTCATCCGTACTCATCATGGGAGAGAGGAGTGAATGAGAACACGAACGGATTGATTCAGTACTTCCCAAAAGGAAGAGAGCCGACGGTCATTTGCAGGGACGAGATCAAACAGGCGATGGAGCGGCTCAATCATCGGCCGAGGAAGACACTTGGCTTCCAAACCCCGCATGAAGTATTCTTCTCCACATATACCCCCTTGACAGTTGCACTTGGGAGTTGAATCCAAGCCGGGAAACCGTGCATCCACGCAATATGGCCTACGTGGAACCCGGGGCGGTTCAGAATCTCGAAGTTACAGGAGAGGGGGGGTATCAATAGGATGAGGATGAGAAATCGACCGGTAGTAAGAAAGATTCTCTACTCAAGGAGGGGCACTATGACACGGCAACCACGTGCAGAGGACATCAACACGATTCTGGTGCCAACCGATGGTTCCGAGTGCAGTGAGAAGGCAGTTTCTTTAGCAGGGAATCTGGCGAAGAAACTGTCCGCGAAGGTTCACGTCCTGTTAGTCTCCGAGACAAACTACGCAGGCTGGTACCACTACGTCCTTGATGGCACAGTTTCGGAGAAGATCATGCGGAAGGGCAAGGCCATTGCGGACACGACAGCGAAGGCAATGCGCGAAAGCGGCGTGGCTCAAGTCGACGCACACCATGAGGAAGGGCACCCCGGTGAGGTGATTACGGAAACGGCAATCAGGCTCGACGCGGATCTCATCGTAATGGGCACGCATGGCCGGCGAGGATTGGAGAGGGCCTTCATGGGAAGCGTTGCGAGAGAGGTCGCCAACACGACCAGTGTTCCGCTGTTGCTCGTGAAGTAGCGAGAATGGCCCTGGCCTCGCCGCAACGACTTGCGAAGCCCGAGAACCGAGGCCTGGCATTAGGGACTACAATGCGGTTGCAGGAGGAAGCACAGCGCTCGTCGGCATCTCCCAGCGGCTGCCCTGCTTCTCTGTGCCGTCATCGTGCTCAACAGGCTACCAGATCCAGTACTCACGCAGTCCGGAAGTCGCACGGCACCCCCCAGCGGGATCCCGCTGGCTCAGGACTTGGCTGAAAAGAACCGGGATCGGAGGATCACATGAAGGTCAGTCAGCTAATGGTGAAAGATCTCACATCGGTGGAAGCTGATGACACGATTCGGTCTCTTGTTGAGACGTTGGAGACATCCGAGACGTCGAGCGTCCCTGTGACTGACGCCGAAAGCCGACTAGTTGGGATCATCTCAGAACGTGATGTCCTTGCCGCCGCGGTTCCCAAGTACATGGAACTGCTGCACAGCGCGTCATTCATGCCGAACATTGATCAGCTGACAGCTGGGCTCAATCGAATCGCCGACGACTCTGTCAAGCGCTACATGATCCAGAAGGTTGTCTCGACAAGTGCTGATTCATATGATCTACAGGCAGCAGATCTCATGTTGCGAAACAAGCTGCGGCTGCTCCCAGTCGTCGACGAGGATGGCGTGTTGGTCGGCATCGTGAGACGCGTAGACCTGTTCAAGCATGTGCTGTAGCGAAAAGGAGGTGCTCTGTCTTGGCAAAAACTTGTGATTTGTGTGGTATCCGGCCGGCCTCCGTGCGGGTCTCGTCGACGATTAATGGGAGGAATCGGACTCTCGATCTTTGTGACGTGTGTTATAAGCGCGCTCGGGGTGAAGGCAGAGGGGGCGCATCGCCGCTGCACTCGCTCTACGGGGGCTCCCCGCTTGATCGTCTCTTTGAATCGTTCTTCGAGCAGGGTAACGCCTGGGACGGATCTCGCTCGCCGGGATTCGATCGTGGGTCAGTCCAGCAATCCGTTGATCTGAGCGATCTCCTAAGCGACCAAGCCAAGGAGATGCTACAGAAAGCAGCCCAAAACGCGATCGAGTATGGACAGAACAACGTTGACACCGAGCACATCCTCAACGCTCTACTCGACGGACAGGTTGTCGAGCGAATCCTCAAGCAGTTCAAGGTCTCAACGGATGACCTGCGAGGCTACATCGAGCACAACGCGCCGCGCGGCGAGAGAGAATCGGGTGAGACGGAAGAACTGGGTGTCACACCGCGTGTTAAGAGCGCTTTGGAACTCGCCTTTCATGCGTCGCGGGAAATGGGTCACAGCTACATCGGACCGGAGCACATCCTGATTGGACTGGCCGAGGAACGTGAAGGAATGGCTGGCGACATCCTTGAGAAATACGGGTTGACCCCAAATGCTCTGCGGCAGAAGACGGTGAAGACAGTGGGGCGCGGGGCGGAATCAGGGCGGGTCGAGGCGGCAGCCAGTACACCAAACCTCGAGAAGTACTCTCGTGATCTGACAACACTGGCGACGGAAGGGAGACTGGATCCGGTCATTGGCCGCTCAAAGGAAATCGAGACGACGGTTGAGATCCTGGCTCGTCGCAAGAAGAACAACCCCGTGTTGATTGGCGAGCCTGGAGTCGGTAAGACCGCGATCGTCGAAGGACTGGCCCAACGAATCGCCCACGATGAGGTCCCCGATGTCCTCGCGGGCAAGCGCCTCGTTGAACTCAACGTCAACGCACTGGTTGCAGGGGCGAAGTACCGCGGCGAGTTCGAAGAGCGGGTGAAGCTAGTGCTGGATGAGATCGTCGCTAACGAGGACGAGATCATCCTGTTCATCGACGAGCTTCACACAATCACCGGCGCTGGGCAGGGCGGTGGGGAAGGTGGACTCGACATCGCGAACGTCTTCAAACCTGCATTGGCCCGCGGAGAGCTTCATCTGATCGGCGCTACTACGCTCAATGAGTACCAGAAACACATCGAGAAGGACGCTGCACTGGAGCGAAGGTTCCAGCCGGTCTTCGTCTCGGAGCCGACGGTCGAGCAGACAATCGGCATCCTTCGTGGTCTGCGCGACCGGTACGAAGCACACCATAAGATCAGGATCACGGACGAAGCGATCACGGCTGCCGCGGAAATGTCAGACCGATACATCTCTAACCGATACCTCCCGGACAAGGCAATCGATCTCCTCGATCAGGCAGCGGCTCGGGTGCGGATTCAGTCAACCTCGCGCCCTCCCGAATTACACGAACTGGACATGGCGATCAAACAGCTCAATCGCGAACTGGACTACGCCAAGTCGCGTAAGGAGTACGACAAAGCAAAAGAGCTTGAGGAGAAGATTGCGGAGAAAGAAGAGGAGCGAGACAATGGCGAGGATGTGTGGCGGAAGAGGGCGGGGACAGATACGGCGGAAGTCCAGCTGTCCCACATCGCTGAAATCGTCGCCACACTCACGGGTATTCCTGTCAGTGAGCTAACGGCCGAGGAGAGGGACAAACTACTCAAATTGGAGGAGCGGCTACACGAGCGGGTGATCGGGCAGGAGGAGGCGATCCGGGCTGTTAGCGAGGCCGTACGCCTCTCGCGCACAGGGCTTCAGGAGGCCGGCCGACCGATCGCCGCTTTTCTGTTCCTTGGCCCGACGGGAGTGGGCAAGACCGAGCTTGCCCGATCGATCGCGTGGGTCATCTTCGGTGACGAAGACGCGCTGATTCGGATTGACATGAGCGAGTACATGGAACGGCATGCCGTTGCTCGCCTGATCGGTGCTCCTCCCGGGTATGTGGGGTATGAGGAGGGAGGCCAACTGACCGAACGGATCCGCCGTCGACCGTACAGCGTCCTGCTTCTGGACGAGATCGAGAAGGCTCACGCGGATGTCCAGAACGTTCTCCTTCAAGTGTTCGACGACGGCCGGCTAACGGACGGAAAGGGACGAGTCGTCGATTTCACCAACACAATCATCATCGCGACCAGCAACCTTGGCGCCGAGTTGATTCAGGGGAATCTGCGAGCGGACACAGACGCCACGATGTCGTACGAGGCACTCAAGGGGAAGCTGATGGAGGTTGTCCATCGCCACTTCCGACCTGAATTTCTCAACCGCATCGACGACATCATCATCTTCCATTCGCTCTCGCAGGACGAGATCGCCCAGATCGTGGAACTCCAGCTGGACCGCGTGAAGCGGACGGCGAAGGGCCAGTACATTGATCTCGACTTCGATCGATCGCTGATCGACCACCTTGCAGAGGTGGGATACCAACCCGAGTTTGGGGCTCGCGAGTTGAAGCGCAGGATTCGAACAGACGTGGAATCACGAGTGGCTACGGCGATGCTGGAAGGGGAGATCTCTGAAGGCGACAGTGCTTGGGTAGCATACGACGAAAAGAAGCACTCGGTACAGGTGTCGAGAGAGAACCCCTCCGAGGGTAGCGGAACGCCGAGCGGCATGTAGGCCTCTGCGAGAAGGGCTTTGGCCGCACAACAAGATGGCTGCCAGACTCTTCCTGTTGGCTGGTGGACACCGGCGAGCTTGAGGAAACCATCAATGCGGTCGATGTTTGCATGTCAGCGTGTCAAGAGTGCGCCGGAAACTTCGCTTTGTAGTCGGCGACAGCCGCGAGGATCACCTCCCGCGCGTGCTGCGCCGGGTAGGGCTCTCCAACCACCACCTCAGATGGTCTTCCGGGAACCGTCTTGTACAAACCGAAATCGTGACAGAGCCTTCCAACAAGAGTGGGAGGTAACTGCATGCATAGAGCTACGTCATCTCTCACGCGCTGTCATTGTCTTCCTCTCCGAGGACCCGGCTCTTTAGTGTGCCCTTCCCTTCCTCCGATTGGCGGAAGATCCTCGTCGTCTTGTATGCGAAGTCGATGCCATCCTCTGCAGCAAAGGCTCTCAAGACGCGTTCGCAGATCTCTTGTGTTGTTGAGCGTCGCCTTTGGGGCTCGCACATGTACCGGAGCGTAAGCTCGATCCCGTCACCAACGATCCGGCTGTAGACGGTCGGGGAGACCGCATCGCGCTTCATGAAGAAGTACCTGCCTGCTCTGCTGATCCACTTCTCAGCTTCTGCTGCGGCATCTGTCGCGACGTCTGAAGTGATTGACTGCAGGAGGGTCTTGGCCCGCTCCCAGTCGGACTCGAATGTCACCGTAATCGGGATCTCATTCCAGATGTAGTTGAACCCCTGTGTGTAGTTGGCCACAGGTTGGCTGAGGATCACCCCGTTCGGGACATGGATGATTCGACCGGATGCTTGCTCGCCCGTCTGCAGCCCTGCAACCTCGAGAAGCGAGAATGTGCTGACGCTGATATCAATGACATCCCCAGTGAAGTCCGCAACGGAAATCCGATCACCCACGACAAACGAACGTCTGGAAGACAGGAAGATCCACCCAAAGACGTTTGCTATGGGTTCTCGTAGCGCGATGGCAACTCCTGCAGAGACGAGACCGAGGTAGGTCACTAGGGATTGGACACCAGAGAACCAGATTCGCCCAAGCACGATGATGCCGGCTAAGGCCGCGACGTAGGCAGACCACTTCCTCCAGCGGTACTGCATTCCGGAGTCCTGTGTCCGTCTGCCGACAATCCAAAGCAGGACCCACCGTACGACAAGAACCGCGACTACAGTTATGGCCGATGCGATGATCCTCGACGCGGAGTCGGGAGCAATGCCAAGTGCATTGGCTATGGTTCTCGTGACGACACTCATTCCTCACCTCTCCCGGAGTGAATCGGCTGGCCTTGTCCCGGCTTGGTACGTGGCGCCAGGGAAGCTACAGCCACTTCCTTCGCCTGAAGTATAGGAGCATCCCTCCGCCTACGGCAAACATCGCGCCCAACAGGGCGAAGTAGCCATATCGCCATTGCAGCTCAGGCATGTAGACGAAGTTCATGCCGTAGAGGCCCGCCATGAAGGACAGGGGAATGAAGATCGTGGCAATGATGGTCAGTACCTTCATGACTTCGTTCATCCGGTTGCTGATGCTTGAGAGATAGAGATCCATCAGACCGGAGACCATGTCGCGAAACGTCTCGACGGTGTCAATGATCTGGATCGTGTGGTCGTAGACATCTCGGAGGTATGGACGGGTCGATTTCCCAACAAGCTCGCTTTCGTCCCGTTGGATGTTGCCAAGGACCTCTCGCAGCGGCCATACGGACTTGCGCATGAACAGCAGCTCGCGCTTCAGGTGTCGAATGGATGCGAGATCCTCGCGCTTCGGGTTCTCGGTCATGTCCTCACCGAGCGCTTCGATACGTTCGCCGAGTGCTTCAAGAATCGTGAAGTAGTGGTCGACCACAGCGTCGATCAAGGCGTACGCGAGATAATCTGAGCCGAGCTTCCTGACCCGCCCTCGGTTTGATAGGATTCTTTCGCGAACCGGATCGAAGACGTCGCCCTGTCGTTCTTGGAACGAAAGCACCCATGAAGGCCCAAGCGCTATGCTCACTTGTTCATCGTCGATCTCTTCTGAATCCCCATTCCAGCGAAGCATGCGAAGCACTATGAACAGAAGCGAATCGTAATCCTCGACTTTCGGACGCTGTCCAGTATGTACGATGTCCTCGATAACAAGCGGATGGAGCTTGAAGCATGCACCAATGCGCTGAATCTTCTCGACGTCGTGAACTCCATCGACGTTTATCCAGGAGTTCCGGGTGGTCGCAAGGGACGAAGCGACTTCCTCCACGGAATCGAGCACGTCTCGCCGCACGTCCGCCTCGTCGTAATCGAACCGAGAGACGGTGACTGCGGCCTCTCTCTCCTCGCCTACGTAGACGGGTGTTCCCGGTACTTGGCCAGCCTTCTTCGATCCCTTGCGAATGAATTTAGCCACTTCACGCCTCCAATCCATCATATTGCGGATGCGTGTGGAGTGTCAAGCCGAAAGTTCCCGTTTCTCTACGCCTCGTTATTGCATTGGAAATGGAACAATCGGAGTAATGGATTACCGGCCCTCGGTATCTGGCGATGACGCAAACCGAGACGGTCAAAGAGTCACAGAAGGATGACGTGCTTCGGTCGCATGAGGAAGTAATGTACGCGCTAAACTTGACACAACCGCGAATCCACCGTATATTGGATTTTTATGAAACGAAGACGCATTCGGTGGCGACTGATTGGCGTGCTATCGCTGGCTACGCTGCTTGTCATCATTGTCCTGCAGAACACACAGGTCGTTGATATTCGCGTTCTGTTCTGGCAGCTTAGCATGTCCCGGATCATCCTTCTCCTGTTCTCGCTTGTCGTTGGATTCGCAGGCGGCTACTACTTGCGGAGAGGCGGGCAGCATTCGGGCCAGGATCACGCCATCATCAGAAAGCGGGACGAGCAGCAGTCTTAGTAGGGCAGACATCGGAGACGCTTGGCTACTCTGACCGAGCGTCACGAAGGTCAATGGTTGTCGAGGCGTAAGCAATGCTGATCCCTGCATCATCGAATCGCTGATTCACAATCTCAAGCAGATCCAGCCGCACTTGGTAGACGCTCGCAGCTGATTCGCAGACTAGGCGGAGGCTTAGGATCATGCCCGTTTCCCCCAGAGCGGTTAGTGAGCAGCGGTCTACGGCTGTGACTGAGCTGTGTGTCCCGGCGGCGGCAACTGCTAGTGTACGTGCCTTCGTGACATCTGAGCCGTAGGCAAGATGGAAGTCGATCACGGCTAGCACATCTGGCGACGACAGGTTCATCGTAATCTGCCCCGCCATGACGGTGTTGGGAACGACTACACGTCGGCCGTCATACGTGCGCACAATCGTGTAGCCCAATGAAGTGCGCTCCAGCGTTCCGGTTTCCGGACCCATGGGGGTCTGAAGCTGAACGATCTCCCCTACCTTGAATGGGCGGTAGAGCATGATCGTAGCGCCAGCGATGAGATTTCCAAGAGTTCCTTGGGCCGCCAGACCGACGACCACGGTCAGGATCCCGGCACTAGCCAGCAGTGCTGTGCCCAGCGAACGAAGCGCTGGAACCATATGTGCGTAGAACAGAAGCGCGACAAGGAACACAACTGCATGCGATATCCGAACGGTGAAATGAGCCGCTGTTCGGTCGATTCGAACATCCTTGTCTCTGGCTAGGACTCCACCCACAAGGCGGCGAATCCCGCGAGCCATCAGAAAGGCGACGCCCAGAAAGACCGCCGCGAAGAACAGCGCCCCGGCCCACGTGGTTGGATCGACAATCTGAGTGAGGATCTCTCGTACAACACACCTCCCGAGCCATGCTTGCTAGCGTAATCTCGCCATCACTATAAGTGTAACCATGCCGGCAAGCAATGTTATCCAGACCAGCAAGATTATGGTGGATAGCCTCTTGGCTCTCCGGGCTTCCCATCGTGCAGCGGGGCGAACACCCTGGAGAACAAACGTCAGTACTCCCGCGAGATTCAGGCAGATGATGTTGAGAACCGTCAATAGTAGAGCCCCGAGGGTGGCCTCCCAACGTCCGGATCCCAGAAGCATGCTGAATGTCACCCAAGGAGGCAGCAGCGCTACGGCGACCATTACACCGACGAGCGCGCAGTCGGAACAGCGGTCGTGTATGCAAGCCCTCCTGCGGCTCCCGACGCGAGGGCGAGCACGATGTCTCCCCACCCTGCTGTTGTGCGTGAGGCGATCTCCGGGATGACTGGAGATGGCTCCAAGACGATCCCTGCTATAACTCCGACGCTCAGTGCGACGAAAAGGCCAATGAGGAGGGCGCGCAGTGAGCGCCAGGCAAGGACTACGTCGGCAAGTGTCGTCGCAAGAGCGAGAGCGACGTTCGGTCCAAGGAATGGGGCGATAACCATCGCTCCAATTATGATGGCGACGTTGCCGCGGGTCAGGCCGATGACGGCGACGAGGGCTGAAAGGACCGTGAGAATCAGGAACGTTCTCGTGAGTTTCGCAGCATCCGTGAGATCGGCGAGCAGTTCCTCTCGACTTACCCGACCAACCTGAGGGGGTTTCTCTGTCTGCTCCGGCTCAGTTCGTGGAGCAGAAGGTTCCTCGACGGCAGGCAGAGTGGCCTCGACAGGAAGAAGCACGATTCGGAGATCCTCGGACCTGGTGCATAACTGTGAAATCCTGTCTGTCAACGCTTCCGTGCCCTCCGCATCAACGAAGACCTTGACCGTGCTTTGGCCGCTGCTGGCGGGGATGATCCATGTCGCGAGGATCCGGGGGAATTCGTCGAATTGAATCGTCTTGACAAGCTCATCCACACACTCTGACGACACGACAATCTCGATCATCCGAAGAGCCATCTTCACCTGCTTCCATCAAACGACGGATGCCTCATTGTAGGGCAGGTCAATGATTGCGGACAAGCTTCAGGGGCTCTTACCCTTCTCTAACGGCATGCGCTCGTTGTCGGCAATCCCGCGCAAGAGCCTTCCCAGGATGTCGGATCCCGTAATGATGCGCTGCTCTGATCCCCAGAACAGGATGATGTCCTCGTCGATCACATCATCCTCAGGATGGGCGGGACGGACACTAAGTCTAGGAATCGCTTCTCCGAGCCGGCTGCGCTTCTCACTGACAACGATTGGACGATGGCAGTATCGCAGCGGGTCCAGCGACTCGAGACCGAGAAGAGCGTCGCGTAGGAAGCCATCCGCGTTGAGAACAAGGCGCGGAGATCCGGCACGATCTACAAGCACAACCCACTTCTTGTTCGAACGATTGATCGTGCGAAGAAATGCATCGTCGCAAGAGCGTTCTATGGCAGGGAAGACAGGCGTTTTGCCTCGGAAATCGAGTGTAACGATACTGTCCGGATCGATGGGCTCGCCCTCCTCGATAACCGGGACATCATCGATCTCCAAGAAGTTCAGCGCCCCCGTTCCCTCAACGTGGCCGATATCGACCCCAGCTGCACGTGCGTGGATCGTGATCAGCTCCCGTACCGTATGCTCAGTTAGATAGCCGACCTTCTCGGCCCCGAGGAGCCTGTCCAGGATGTACGCAGTCGGCTTGGCCACCGGGTAGAGGATGATCTGGTACATACGCATCACAGGAGAGAGGAAGGCTGCAACTCGGAGTGCGTTTCTGGAGAAGTATGCCTGCGGGAGTATCTCCCCGGCGAACGTGATCAAGACAGTCGAGAAGAGAAACGCCAGCACACCCGCTAGAACTGAGTTCGCCAGTTGGGCAAGGAGTACGTTGACTCCAACGTTTCCCCACAGGATGGTTGTGAGGAGGAAGTTCGAGTCCTTGCGAAGAGACAGGACCCGGCGTGCGTCCCTGTTGCCGCCTGCAGCTTCCACTTCTAGCCGGAGCTTGCTGACGCTGAATATGGCCAGGTTCAGTCCCGAGAACATGGCGGACTGCGAGATACAGAATGCAATTCCCAGCCAGACGAACAGTGTCATCGTCACTCCCTGTGGCGCCGCTGCAGTAGCTCGCAGGCTCTTTGGCGCGAGCGGTAGCGGCCTTAGCTTTTCCACCGCTTGGAACAGAGGATAGCATAACCGGAGTATACGTAGGAAGCGGTAAACATGAGCATCAACCTGACGGCCTGAGTCTTCTCTTCACAACGAGAGTTATCACCCAACCAAGGAAGAGGTCTTCCCCCATTGGCAACAATGATCTCTCAGCCCTCTTCTGTCTACGAAAAGAAGCCTAGAAGTAGGTCTGGACGATCACCAGAATCAGCCGGACGAGGATGAGAACCCACCCGGCGATCAGCACGATCCACACGAGCTTCTTGGCGATGGTCGCCACCGCGAGGAAGATCGTGAGAATCGCTAAGAGCCCGATCGGATCGACTAAATCGGTCGGAAACTCCAACGAGGGGAGGATCGCCGTCACCAGTCTAACGATCCCCTCTCCGATCAGGTGTCCCAGGCTGTAGATGAAAGCAAGGATCTGATCGAGGATATCCCGCCCGGAGGAGAGACCGTTGGGGTCAGCCGCAGCGGATTGAGCCATGCACACCATCTGCATATAGAAGGCTGTCCCTCCTGCGAGAAGACCCTTTCCGATAAGAGATAGACGGGGGAGGTATCGCCCTCCCCCGCAATCCCTAGATCCCAAGGAGGGCAAAGAGCGCAGCAAAGTTAACAGATCCCTGTGTAACGTCTTCTAGTGAGGTCGCACCGAGCATCCCGACGAGAGTGTTGAAGAAATTCGCAATCCCCTCGGCCGGTGCGGTCATGATGATCGGCATGAGAGAGTCCGCAAGAGACATCCCCAACGATTCAGAGACAGATACGAAGAACTCCGCGTTATCGGCGAAGAATTGGGCGAATGCAGCCTGCAATTGGGCAGGATCATTCTCACGCGCCGCCACGATCCCCGCGCCGAGGAGCCGTCCCATT
>Ga0315546_1001986_pt1 | contig 12267 bp, 12 predicted proteins | sample SalMarSW160170MG_FD_203833 | JGI IMG/M metagenome (GOLD analysis project Ga0315546, IMG submission 203833) | Salt marsh sediment microbial communities from the Plum Island Ecosystem LTER, Massachusetts, United States - Salt Marsh Sediment SW1601-170 ... | reverse complement strand
GCCCTCGGTTCCTGTAATACGCGGTCGCCGAATTCCTTGTGACCCTGGCGCTGCCGGTGGACAAAGCGGATGTAGCCGTTCAGTGCTTGCAGGGCACGATGACACAGGTTGCGCTGACTGGTCAGCGTGGCTTCGGTGGTGTATCCCAGGGTCTGGCAATCTATGAACCCGCTCAAAGTCTCATCAAGAGAGCCACGGGCGATGTAGAAGAAGCGCGTCTTATCCAGGTAGTGATAGCGCCCGTATCCTTCGGCGATGTTCAAAGTCACGCTGGTGGCCGCACGTCGCATTTGGTCGGCCAGGTTGTATCGCTCAATGGCCAGCAGGCGGTTTGCCACCTTGTACGCCTCTTTGAGCACCTGCAGCACCAGTTGGTAGCAGTCGAGGTCTTCGAACCCACGTCCCTGTTGTGTCGCCACGTACCTCCTCCCCGTGTTCGGTATTCGTAAGTTCGGGAATCGTAGATTCGGTATTCGTAGATTCGGGAATCGGAGAGGTGCATCCGAATCACGAAACTACGAATTTACGAACCTACGAACCTACGAACCCATCACGAGTGACATCACCGCCTTCTGCACGTGCAACCGGTTCTCCGCTTCGTCGAAGACCACCGACTGTGGTCCGTCAATGACCTCGTCCTCCACCTCCCAACTCCGGTCGGCGGGCAGGCAGTGCATGTAGATAGCATTGGGGTTGGCCAGGGCCATGTACTCCGGCATGGCCTTCCAGTCCTTATAGCGGTCAAAGATCTCCTGCGCTAGTTGTGGGTTGTCCTCACCCACAGTGGGCTTGAATAGCTGGATTGGGCACCAGGCCTTGGGGTAGAGGACGTGTGCGCCTTCAGCGGCTCCCATGAAGTCATCGGTAACCTCGAACGTAGCGTCGTTCATCTCGGCGTATTTCTCGCAGGCGGTGATGACCTCGGGGTCGAGCGCCATCTCCGGCGGGCGGGCCAGCACGGTGTCGCAGCCCATCATGGCGGCGGCGATGATCGCGCTCTGGGGCACCGCGCGCGGCTTGTGGACGCTGGGGGAGTAGGCCCAGGACATGATGAACTTGACGCCCTTGAAGCCACCGAACTTCTCCTTGACCGTCAGGACATCGGCCAGGGCCTGGAAGGGATGGTACTTGTCGTCCTCCATGTTGAGAATGGGAATGTCGGCCCAGTAGGCGAAGTTGCGGATCATCTCGTTGGCTCCGCCGTAGACCCAGTCCACCGGGTCGCCGTAACAGCGGATGGAGAGGGCGTCCCCCATGCGGGAGAGGACGCGCGCCACATCGGAGACGCGCTCGGTGGAGTAAGCCACCTCTTTGCCGGGCAGGGCAGGGGTGTAGATCTTGGAGGGGTCCAGGTAGTGGGCGTGGCCGCCCAATTGCGTCATCCCGGCCTCGAAGGAGTTGCGGGTGCGCAGGGACTGATTGTAGAAGATCATGAAGAGGGTCTTAGCCCGCAGGATGTGATCGTGGAGTTCACCTATTGCGTAGCGTCGTTTAAGGTCCAGTGCTACGTCGAGAATAGTTTCGACTTCCTCCTTGCTCCAGTCGAGCAGGGTGATGAAGTCACGGCCGTGAAAACTTTCGGTTTTCATTTGAACTGTACCTCCTTGAATTGTGTAAATTGTCTCGGGCAGACAGCATCAACGGCGCAGGACGTGGAAGCGAAAGAGGTCGGGCAGGAAGTGGTTGCGGGAGAACTCGATTGGAGCGTGGTCGTCGGTGAACAGCGTTTCGGTCAGCAGCAACAGCGCCTGGCCCGGTTCGACCTCCAATTGTTCTGCCAGCAACACATCGGCATTGATGGCGGTGATTTCGGCCAGCGCTTCGCGGACACAGATGCCATTCTGTTGCGTCAACAGATCGAGGACTGACCCGCTGAAGGACGCGCCAATGGCCTCGGGGGGCAGGAGTGTCACGGGGCCATAGTCAACCAGGTACGCGGCCGGCCTGCGCTTGACGACGATGGTGCGACGCACGCAGGTGAGGGGTGTATCTGGAGCAACGTTTAACTTCTCGGCCAATTCCTTGTCGGCCGGAACTTGCTCCACGCTCAACCCGCGCATCTGGGTTGTCATCCCCTGTCGGGTGGCCAACGCCAGGATGCTCTCTAACCGTTCCAGCCCGCTTTCCAGCCGGCTTCCGTATCCGGGAGCAACGAAAGTGCCCACGCCGTGCTTGCGGATGATGACGCCCTCTTGTTCAAGATTGAGTAACGCCTCGCGCAGAGTAGGACGTGAGATGCCCAACTGCGCAGCCAAATCGGCTTCGGAGAGGAGTTGCTGACCGGGCTCGTAAGTTCCATTCTCGATGAGGCTGAGCAGATGTTGCTGTGCCTGGAGATGGAGGGGGCGTCTGTCGGTTTTAAGTCGCTGCATCACACCACCAGTCGTATGATGTCTTACGTCTGACCACTAGTATACATCAAGTGGGCGTCTTTGTCAAGAAGTTGGAGAGAATCGGGTATAGTTCAGAACTTTGGGTGAGTTGCTCCCACGCCGCCGCTGGAGCAAACCACCCGCCAGATATGGGGTCTTTGCCTCCGGCGCGGGTCACGCTTCTATGGCGGCGCGCAATTGCTGGTAGCGAGTCACGATCTCCGGCCGGTCGAGCGCCTGGGCGAACTGGTCGAGCCAGTTGAGGATGTGCTCCTGGTCGAGCCGGCCCCTCTGTCGTGTCAGAATGCCCTCAATGTCTATCCAATCTTTCTCCCGTGCTGCGATGGCCTTGTGGATGATGAGGTCTTCGGCAGCGCAGATGGGAACGACGACTCCACCAATGTCGGTCGTAATGGCCCGGGCAATGGCCTCCATCTCGTAGGGCAGGAACCCGACGGCCAAGTCCGCCGGTACCTCTTCGGTCACGTCTATCATCAGGACGTAGGTGCGTTGGGCGAACGCCACCCCGTCCGGGTAGCGGAAGCGGAAGTGTTGGGAGAGTAGTGCAGCGAACTCGGCAATGCGCTGTTCGCCCAGCGAAATTTTGAGGTCCACATCGTGGGTGTAACGCGGTTGTCCCCAGACCGAATTGGCTACCCCGCCGATGACCATATAGGGGATGTCGTGCGCTTCCAGGAACTCTTTCAACCGCCGGAGGGCATCAATCAGCGGGTCCATTCCCCATCCTTCGTGCGGCACGCTTGAGCCGTTCGTGTAAGCGGGCATAGTGGGCCTTACGTTGCTTGACGAAAATCCGCTCCGCGTCGGGGGCCACGCGGCGGGCAAGGGCACGCATCCACAGATACCGGCGCACGCTTTCCTCGACCGTCAGTCGTGGCAACCGCTCGCGGGCTTCCTCCCGCTCTCGCTCGTTGACGGCCTGGTAGCCGGCCAGTATTTCGCGGATGGTCGGCGTCGGATGGCTCTCTCTTTCAATGCTCATCAGTGTGCAATTCTACCACGCTCCCGACGCTGAGGCAAACAGACTTGACAACTTTGCCTGTTCTCCGGTATCATACACCCACGATGAAGCGAAGTAAACCATCGCCGATAGATCTTGTGCCCTACGCCGACCGCAGGGTGGCGTTGGTGCGCGGGCGCGTGACTGGAGTGGGGTGGACGGCTGAGGAGGCCCGCCGCGCCGCCAGGCACAGCCGGCCCAAGGAGGAGCTACGGGTGGTCTTCGTGCCGGCCGTGGAGGTGCCCGATGACGACGGTCTGCTTGCCTGACTGGCCCTGGTGGGTCGTGCGCCGGTTAGCCGGAGAGCGCGGCTTGCGCCTTTGGCTGGTGGGAGGCGCGGTGCGAGACGCGCTGCTGGAACGACCCGTACACGACTGGGACTTTGCCGTAGACCGGGACGCGCTGGGTCTGGCACGGGCCGTGGCCGATGCACTGGGTGGGGCTTACTTCCCATTGGACGTGGAGCGAGGCACTGGCCGAGTTATACTGACGGCTGCGGGTACCACCCGCCTGGAGTTGGATTTCGCGACTCTGCGTGGTGCCAATCTGGAAGATGACCTGGCCGTGCGTGACTTCACCGTCAATGCACTGGCGCTGGATCAGACGGGCACGTTGGTAGACCCAACGGGCGGCCAGGCTGACCTGGCAACCCAGTGCGTCCGCGCGACGAGTGGACGGGCTTTCCGGGATGACCCGGTGCGACTGCTGCGCGCGGTGCGGGTGGAGACCGAGCTGGGCTTCGAGATTGAGCCGCAGACAGCGGCCTGGATTCGGCGTGACGCTCCGCTATTGGCCCTTCCGGCGGCAGAACGGGTGCGGGACGAGTTTGTGCGCCTGCTCGCGATTCAGGGTGCGGCTAACCATCTGCAGCGGCTTGACGAGTTCGGCCTGCTGCCTCACGTGGTGCCAGAACTGGAATCCCTCAAAGATATCACCCAGTCGCCGCCACACCGCTTCGACGTGTGGCACCACACGCTGGTGACGGTGGATACACTGGAGAGGGTCGTCACTGCCATCACAGGGTGGGAGGACGGGCCGCGTGCTCTGGCGGATGCTCCCCCCGCTGCCTGGGGTGACCTGGCGCGGGTGTTAGGCCAGTTCGCCGGCGACGTGACCACACACCTGGCGGTCGAGGTCAGCGGTGGGCGAGACCGGGCGCTGTTGCTCAAATTGGCGGCGCTGCTGCACGACGTGGGCAAGCCCGAGACCTGGTCGTTAGGCGAGGACGGTCGTATCCACTTCTACAATCACGAACCGGTGGGTGCCCAGATGGTGGCTAAGCGGCTGCATAGGCTGCGCTTTAGCCGCGGCGAAGTGGGGCGAGTGCGCGTGATGATCGGGCAGCACCTGCGCCCGGCCCACCTGGCTCGCACTAAACGGGTCACCCGCCGCGCTGTGTACCGCTACTTCCGTGCCACAGATGACGTCGGTGTCGAGGTGGTGTTGCTTAGCCTGGCCGACCACCTGGCGACCTGGGGGCCGAATCTCCAGGAGCGCCGCTGGGCACGACGGCTGGAGGTGGCGGAGACATTGCTGACTCACTACTTCGAGCGGCACGAGGAGACGGTGGCCCCGCCGCCGCTGGTCACGGGCAATGACCTGATGGCGGAACTGGGGTTGGACCCCGGGCCGGAGATCGGGCGGCTGCTGGAGGCGCTGCGGGAGGCTCAGGCTGCCGGGGAGATTAAGACGCGGGAGGAGGCGTTAGCGCTGGCCCGACAGAACTCGAAGTAATGAGCAATGAACAGCAACTACAACAACTACAAGGAGAAATAAATGTGGATGTGTTAATCAGGAGCAACTACGAGGAAATGTGCATCTGTGCGGCGAGGATCATCGCCGCGCTGGTGCGCGAGAAACCGAATGCTGTTTTGGGCCTGGCGACAGGCTCGACCCCTATCGGGACGTACAGAGAACTCATGCGCATGCACTGCGAGGAGGGGTTGGATTTCTCGGGCGTTACGACCTTCAACCTGGACGAATACCTGGGGATTGGCCAAGACCTATCCAAGTCGTATGCGGAGGATCAGAGTTACGCGCGTTTCATGTGGGAGGAACTGTTTCGGGGGATAGAGATTCCTCTCGAGCAGACCCACGTACCGGATGGACTGACTGAGGATCCGGAAGCACTCTGCGCCTGGTATGAAGACGCGATCCGGCAGGCCGGCGGGATTGACTTGCAGCTCCTGGGTATTGGCAGAGACGGTCATTGGGGGTTTAACGAGCCAGGCACCTCGCTGGCTTCCCGGACGCAAGTTGTGGCCCTGACGAAACAGACACTGGACGATAACTGGGAGTCATTCTACTGCAAGACGGGTTGCAAGCGGGAGGATATGCCGTGCTTTGCGATCACGATGGGTATCGGGACTATTCTGGAAGCACGTCACGTGCTTATGCTCGCCTCGGGCAGCAAGAAGGTGGATATCGTGGCGCGGGCCCTGGAGGGCCCGGTAACGTCGCAGGTGACCGCTTCTGCTATTCAGTTGCATCCTGGGACCGTGACGGTGATCCTCGACGAGGCGGCCGCGGCGAAATTAGCCCACACCGATCATTATCGGCACGTTGAGCGTCTAAAGTCACAGTATCACGTGCACAAAGCCTCGTGTTAAACGTTAGCGATCTCCTGGCGATACACGGACCTTGCACCGGCGCCGAGTTGCTGGACCTGAGTGATGTGGAGGTTTTCCCGCTCTGGCAAGCGTGCCGCACGCAACCGGGCATTGTGATGCAGCACGTTGGGCGCAGGTACTTGCGTCTCGACAAGATGGTGGAAGGCTATGCTCGTCTGTCACCATCCATTCGCCGCGAGTTTCTCACCTACACGGTTGTCGGATTGACCGGACATGAGAAAGAGATCGCCGCGCGTTACCTGGAGTTACAACAGAAATTCGTGCGCATCAGCCAGTATAAACGCGAGTTCGCCCGGGATGTGATCCGACGAATCGTCGAATCCAGTCCCAATCGCGAACGACTGCGCACGCACGTGTGCTACATGATCGCTGGCGACGTGACTTATGGCATGGCCCATACCGTCGAGCGGCCTGAACCGAGCACTGGACGCCCCGTGCGCGGCTCCGACCTCGATGTGGTCATTGTCTCGGACGAGGCGTTTACCGCAGCAGAGCGCAAAGCGCTTGACGCGACACTTTACCAGAATAAGTGGAATATACTGGTGTTGCCGCAATTCCGGGAGGAAATAGATTACGTCATCAAGGATATGGTCAAGGTTCTGGCCCAGTTGCAATTTGACAACTTTCGGCACAAGATCGCGTGCAAGATTCTGCACGAAAGCGAATTCTTATACGGCAGTGGGGAGATCTTTGTCCGCATCAAGCGGCTCGTCAATGAGTTCGACATTCCAGATAAATTGGCACGTATGGAAGACAGGGCTATACGGGAACGGGAAACAGCCGAGATGCAACTGGTCAGGCACTCGGTAGCGGAACAGGCACAGCCCTGGCAGCATCTATTTTTTACCAGCGAGGAACGAGAAGAAATCTGCTGAACAAGAACAGAGTTCACTTACCGCAGCGGCGTATCTGTTCAATAAATTGGGGAATGTGGATGCCGAAACTTGTTTCGGTCTTGCGGAAACGAGTCCCGGTCGGCAAAAACGCCAACAAGTTGGCGCATCCATACCACCGGCGACAGATGGGGACTATTTGCCCCTAAATATTGAGATGATACGCAGCGGCGGCCTGCTGGCGCTGGACAAGTTGGCTCGTTAGTGGTACACTTTCCATTACTGCGGCTTTTGCCGCCCTGCTTCGTAGACAAACCATGGCTCTCTGGGAATTGCCGTGGCGGGCGCACTGGAAGCCCGAACTTGTTCGGGTTTGCCAGCGGGCACCCCAACAAGTTGGGGCATCCGAATCCTGACCACGGGAAATCCCGAAGACCCCAAACCATTTAAGGAGGCTCGTTATGACTATCAAATTTGGCACCGACGGCTGGCGCGCCGTCATCTCTGATACCTTCACCTTCGCCAACCTGCGGCTGGTGGCCCAGGCCATCGCCGACTACGTGCTGGAGGAAGCCGGCGACGGTCAACCCGAAGTCGTCGTCGGTTTCGACACCCGTTTCCTCTCCGACCGCTACGCGGCTGAGGTGGCCCGTGTCCTGGCCGGCAACAGCATCGTCTCCCACCTCACCCGCGCCGATGCTCCGACCCCGGCTATCTCCTACGCTGTCGTCCACAAAGAGTGTGTCGCCGGCGTGATGATCACCGCCAGCCACAATGCGCCGCGCTACAACGGCGTCAAACTCAAGGCCGCCTTCGGCGGGGCAGCGTTGCCGGAGCAGGTGGATCGCGTCGAGGCACACCTCGTGCGCAACCAGGAGATGGCTCGTGGGCCTAACATGATGGACTATCAGATGGCGCTGGACCAGGGGCTCATCCGCCGATTTGACCCGGCCTGGGCCTACTATGAGCACCTTGGTCAACTGGTGGACCTGGATGTGATCTCGGATGGTGAACTGCGGGTAGTAGCCGACGCAATGTACGGCTCGGGCCGTAAGTGCATCGCCGATATGTTGGCCCGCACCAGATGCCGGGTACACGAAATCCGGGGCGAGATGAACCCCGGCTTTGGCGGCATCCACCCAGAGCCTATGGCCCGCTACCTGAGCGCATTGGGGGCGGCCATCCAGTCCTACCACGCCGATTTGGGGCTGGCCACCGATGGAGACGCCGACCGCATCGGCGCGATGGATGCCCGCGGGAACTTTGTGGACCCTCATCATATCTTTGCATTGGCGCTCCAGTATCTGGTTGAGAAGCGGGGGTTGAGTGGGACAGTCGTCAAGACCGTCTCAACCACCCGCATGGTAGACCGGCTGGCGGTGCGCTACAACCTGCCGCTGGAGGAGACGCCTGTGGGCTTTGACTACATCGCCGACCACATGCTGAACGGCGACGTGCTCATCGGTGGGGAGGAATCGGGCGGGATGAGCATCAAGGGCCACATCCCAGAGGGAGATGGCGTGTTGATGGGACTGATGTTGTTGGAGATCGTCTCTGCCGCCGGTGTGCCTTTACACGAACTGGTGGCTGGCCTCCAGGCTGACGTCGGCCCGGCCCATTATGCCCGCCGCGACATGCCACTGCGCCGTCCCGTCGCTAAGGCGGAGATGGTCGCCCGGCTGACCGAGGATGTGCCGCAATCTCTGGGCGGGCAGGAGGTCGTCGAGGTGAAAATAATCGACGGGGTCAAGTATCTGCTGTCCGACGATTCCTGGCTTCTGATCCGCCCTTCAGGTACGGAGCCGGTGCTGCGCGTCTACGCTGAAGCGCGCGAGCCGGATGTGGTCGAAGCGCTGCTGGCCTACGGCGAGCAGGTAGCCGGTGGGTAGCGCTTGTTTATGCGCCAACCCTTGGGGCTTCTGAATGAAACTTTGGAGGTACATCCGATCCGCTCGCAAGTGGCTGACCCCCGGCATAGGGGTCAAACGATGGCTGCTACTTCTGGCCTGCGGCATCGCCCTTCTGAGCCTGGGTTTCAGCTCTCTGCTTCGGCAATTCTACCCCTTGCCAAGCGTCTTTTACTACATAACTTTACAATTCATCCCACGTGGTCTACGAGTGGGGCTTTTCGGGCTGGTCGGTATGTCCGCAGTGGTGATTGCGCTGGTCGGTCTCAATCGGGCGCTGCTCGCACCTTTTGTGGAAGCCGACCCAGAGGCGGTGATTAGCGCCGTGCACCAGCATCACCAGCGCGGGCGAGGGCCAAAAGTGGTCGCCATCGGCGGGGGACATGGCCTTTCTGTCCTGCTACGCGGGCTGAAACGCTACACCTCCAACGTCACTGCCATCGTCACCGTCGCCGACGACGGGGGCAGTTCGGGGCGACTGCGGCGCGAACTGGGCGTGCTGCCGCCGGGCGATCTCCGCAACTGCATCGCCGCTCTTGCCGACGATGAGGCACTGACGACTCAGTTGTTCCAATATCGCTTCAGCAGTGGCAGCGGACTCAACGGTCACAGTTTCGGCAACCTCTTCATCACCGCGATGGCGGAGGTGACCGGCAGTTTCGAACGGGCGGTCCTGGAGTCGGGGCGGGTGCTGGCAGTGCAGGGGCGTGTGTTGCCCAGCACGCTGTGTGACGTGACGTTGACGGCTGATCTGAGAACCGAGCCGACTGGGATCAGCCGCGTGGCTGGCCAGTCGAGCATCACCGAAGCGGGGGGAGGCATCGAACGGGTTTACCTGGAACCCGACAACACACCGGCTTACCCGGACGCGGTGCGCGCGCTGTTGGAAGCGGACTTGATTGTGGCCGGCCCTGGTAGCCTCTATACCAGCGTCCTTCCCAACCTGCTCGTGCCAGACGTGGCGCGGGCGGTCGCGGCCAGCCGGGCGCTCAAAGTCTACGTCTGCAACGTCGCCACTCAGCGCGGCGAGACAGATGGGTACAGTGCGGGCGACCACGTCGCGGGACTGGAAGCGCACGTGGGGGAAGGTCTCTTCCCGATGGTGCTGGTCAACGATAACCTGGACGTGGACTTCGACGCACACCCCGGGGTCGCGTTGGTGCAAGTGGACTTTCCACCTGATGCAGCATACCGGGTGATCACTGCTGACCTGGTTGATCGCGCCCATCCCTGGCGACACGACAGCGACAAACTGGCTCGAGCACTGCTACACCCAGGTCCACGAGAAGGTAGCCGATTACCTGCGGGCCGGCACGCGGTTGCTCTGGCTGGTCTACCCCGCCAGCCGGACGGTGATGGAGTACCATCCCCTGATGGAGGCGCGGCGGTTGACTGTCGAGGACGACCTGGATGGCGGCGACGTCGTGCCGGGGTTCCGCTATTCCTTGAAGCGATTGTTTGCCTGACCGCTCCTCTCAGAGGAACCACTTGACAATCCCAGCCTGTTGGGATAGAATATTAGTGCGCCGAGGTAGCTCAGCCTGGTAGAGCACCTGACTGAAAATCAGGGAGTCGACAGTTCAAATCTGTCCCTCGGCACTACAAAAACCCGCTTTGCAGGCGGGTTTTCTGCTATTCTGCTGCACTGAGGGGGCGAATTTCGGTCGTTTTTGCGCTCCACCATTGGAAAGTGAGCGACTGATACGCGGGCTGAAGTGCGAGTCAGTCACTCGCTTTTCACGTATCAGTCTATCGGATTTGGTCTCTCAGCGTGATTTGCGCCGCAGCCAGTTGTTGCTGACCTACAGTCCGGCCTTGTTCAATTCGTCCTTCAAGGCGCGCAGTCGGCGGTTCTGCTCCCGCAGGTCGGCAATGAGGGCCTGCCAGGTTTTAGGCTCTCCCAGACAATAGTAGAGATCGCGCACGCGAAACAAGTATCGCACTGCCTCGGTGTAGTTACCCCGCCCATGGGTGGACATGAGCCGCGAGACCCAGGCACACTCCCACCGCAGTGCTGCCCAGCGGCGACGCAGGCTAGCGGAGCGCGCAGGATAAAACGTGCAGCGGCTCATCGCTTACCTGATCTGGGCAGGCTTCCTGGCCTTCCTGTACCGGGGGGTAATTGAGCTACTTGTGGATCGTTTGACCGGTCGGCTGCCGGAGGCTGCGTCTCTCCTCGAAGAGGCCCGGCACTATGGCTGGATGGTGGGAGTAGTGCTGGGACTGTTGACGGCTCGACTGTTGGCCTAGTCGACTTGTGCAAAAGCCGCTCTTGGTTCGCGGACAGTGGCGCCGAATCACCATACGGAGCCCAAGGGGATCGGCGTTTGCGCTCCAATGTGCGTGACCATCAGCGATGGTCTACCTTGTGTGGAGACCAGGTCTTGGCAGCTGCGATCCCGGACCGTCTGCTGTATTCCTCGACGCCAATCAAGATCCGCGGATAGAGCTGCCAACTGCGTGAGAAGAACGGGTCTGACACGTTGGCCGGGCTTGACGAGCCGCAGAGCGACGTCTGCCTCAAACAGAACACCTAGTCCGCGGGCTGTTGTCTCGGAAGAGGTGTGAGAGAGTTGATCGTCATCGACTCGATAGCCTGCGCTCCGCAGTCGCTCGACTGCCTCGCCCATATACACACTGTTCCAGGCAATGATGGCCGTCGCCAGCAGGCGCAGGCAAGTGATCTGATTCACCTGATCCTCGATGGAACGTGACCTCAAGATACCTCCCAGAACGATGACGAGCGCGCGGGCCAGCGCGTGGTAGGACTCTCCTTTGTTCAGGCCGACGAGCACGCGGCGGCGGAAGACAGGATCGCTCACAAAGTTCAGTTGGGACAAGGTCTTGTCGATGCGACCCACCTCACGGAGGGCCTTGTACAACTTGCCCTCCGGATGATGTGCACTCAGCTTTCGCAAGGCGCGCGACGCGGGCATCACGCCGAACTCGACAGATGCTGCCAGGCGCAACACATCATCCCATCTATCACGGATGACGCGGGTATTGATGGGTGCGGCGAAGAGAGATTGGATGTTGGGATAGTCGTCCAGACTGCGCCGCATGCGGAACAGCCGCCGCTCGCTCAGGTCGCGCAGGCGCGGGGCGAAGCGAAACCCCAGCAGGTGGCAGAGCCCAAACAGGGCGTCGGTGTACCCCTTCGTGTCGGCGTAGTGCTCTCGCGGCCGCAGGTCGGTCTCGTGATTGATACAGCAAGCCGTCCAAGATGTAGGCAGCTTCGCCTGACGTGGATTCGATCAATTGGGAATAGAAGGGGCTCAGGTTGTCGGCGACGTGCGTGTAGACGTTCATTGAGGCTCCCTTCTCTGGCGCGTGAGGGTTGACGCGGGCGTAGAGAGTGCGCGCCTGCACGCCGAAGAGTTGACCGTCCAAGCACAGTATACCACATCTGCCGGTCATTTTCATCCGTCGTGATGCGCCAGCGCGCATGGGGAACTCGAATGATCGTGTTACCCGAGCGGTCTCAGGTGACAGCCACCTTTGAGG
>Ga0315546_1001982_pt1 | contig 12282 bp, 9 predicted proteins | sample SalMarSW160170MG_FD_203833 | JGI IMG/M metagenome (GOLD analysis project Ga0315546, IMG submission 203833) | Salt marsh sediment microbial communities from the Plum Island Ecosystem LTER, Massachusetts, United States - Salt Marsh Sediment SW1601-170 ... | reverse complement strand
AAGGTTTAGCAATAGTGGCTGCCCCGTTATGTTGTATATGATATAATATAGTTAATGCTGGACTTTGTGGGAGGAAACAATGTGGCGTAAGATTGTTATCTCGGCGTTGATTGGGGTGACCTTGCTCAGTGCAAGTTGTAACGGCGGCATGGCTCCCGGCATCCCACCACCCGGTATAACTGGCGATAATTCAGGTGGCGCTATAGTTACGTATGCCGTTTACGAAACGCTGACGAAGCAGGACTATTACGTTCAGAGAATAAGTCCCGCGGGAGATTTTCTCTGGGGAGGAAGGGGTGTATTGATTGGCAGCACCGGGAATGGTATTCCGTGGTCAGAAGCAGTAAGCGACGGCTCAGGGGGTGCCATCGTTAGCTGGTGGGAGTGCCTTCCGGAAGTACCGGGGGAACCAACGTCCTGTCAAAGCTACGTTGCTAGAATCGATGCCGAAGGGGATGTCCAATGGCAATGGGGAAGGGAGGGAGTGAAGATCGAAAGCATGATCGCCGATGGTGCCGGAGGCGTCATTATCGGTGTTTGGGTAGCTGACACGAAGGGCTCCCTTGTCAAGATAGATGCTGAAGGTAATCTTCCCTGGGGTGAGGATGGAGTGTCAGTAGGGCTAGTGCCGGAATATCTAAATCAGATGGTCAGCTATGGTTCAGGTGGCGTCATCGTCGTTGGGTACACTTTTCAGGGCGACTCCGATGCTGTTTACGCTCAAAGGGTGGATTCCCAGGGAAACATGTTGTGGGGGAGTGACGGTGCACAGGTATTTGTTGGCCCGGCCGAGAGCCCTCGGGTGGCAAGCGATGGCTCAGGTGGAGGTATAATCGTCTTTGAGCAGGTCACACCAAGCACTGATTCGGATATCTATGTCCAAAAGGTAGATGCCGAGGGCGATATACTGTGGGGGCCAGATGGTGTGCCCATTTGTGTTGGACCGTCACACCAATATAGCCCTCAAATAGTAGCTGATGGTGCCGGCGGCGCCATCGTCTTTTGGGTGGATGAACGCGGCGTCTGTGCCCAGAGGGTAGACGCCGATGGCCATAAACCGTGGAACGAGGATGTTCTACTTTGTGACAGCACCTATGTTCGCATAGCAAGCGATGGTTCCGGCGGAGCTTTTTGCGTGTCATATGATGGTGTGGCTAAGAGGTTAGATGCTACAGGGACAGAGTTATGGGGATCTGACGGAATTACCTTCACCCCCGAAGCCATACACGAACCAGGACTGGCACTAGTGCCTGACGATTGCGGAGGATTGCTCATTTCATGGGCAGAAGACGTAAAATGGAGGCATTACGAAATTTCCAACGTCTCGTACTATGTTCAAAGGATAGATGCCGAGGGCAACGTCGTGTGGGGAGATGAGGAAATCCTGCTAAACCCCTAATATTTACAGCCTGCCCCGTTAAATCAGGCCACCGAAATGCATTAATACCGGCGCCAGCATAAGTGAAATCACCGACATTAGCTTGAGCATTATATTTAAGGACGGTCCAGCAGTGTCTTTCATGGGGTCGCCGGCTGTATCTCCAACGACACTTGCTTTATGAGCGTCTGAGCCTTTGCCACCAAACTTACCGGACTCAATCCACTTTTTAGCATTGTCCCAGGCGCCGCCAGCGTTGTTCAAGGTGATAGCGAGGATAAAACCGGTAGCCAGGGCGCCAATAAGAAAGCCGGCAAGGGCGTATTTGCCCAGGACCACTCCCACAATCACAGGTGCAACTATCGTCATTATGGAAGGAGCCAGCATTTGTTTCAACGCTATTCTGGTGGCAATATCCACACACTTGCTATATTCGGGCCTGGCTGTCCCCTCCATCAGGCCCTTTATCTCGCGCCACTGCCGACGGACTTCCTCTATAATCGCTGATGTAGTCACTCCCACCGATTTCATCGTCATAGCGCAAAAGATAGGAGGCATTAGGGCACCTATCAATATACCGACAATAACCGGCACGCTCAGCAAGCTCAATGCCTCGGGAAATGGCTCTAATTGACCTGTGGTGCTTGAAATCGTCACTATGCCTACAGCCATGGCGAAGGCCAGGATTAAGCCCAGGGAATTCAGGGCGGCAGCACCGATGGCGAATCCCTTGCCTGTGGCAGCAGTGGTATTGCCCAGAGAATCCAAAGCATCGGTCCTCTCACGCACCTCCTCCGGTAACCCCGCCTGGGTGGTGATGCCGCCGGCATTGTCGGCTATAGGTCCGTAAGCATCGGTAGCCAGCGTCACACCCAGGGTGGACAACATACCAACGGCAGCCAAAGCCACACCGTAGAAGCTGCCGAACCTGTACGCTACAGCAATCGCTATGGCTATCAAGACTATCGGTGGCCATGTACTCATCAGACCATTGGCAAAGCCTCGAATTATAGTAGCACCGGCACCGGTAGTGGAAGCTTCGGAGATTTCCTGTGTCGGCTTGAAGGCATAAGAAGTGAAATAGTTCGTGCTTTCCCCCATTAAGGCACCAGCCACAAGGCCGGCAAGCATTGCCCAGAAGAGACCTAAGCTGGCACCCAAAAAATGAATCACCAGAAAACCAAATACCGCTGTCAATATCGTGGCGCCCAGTGTGCCGCGACGCAAGGCTCCCAAGAGAGCAGACATATCTACTTTCTCCCCAACTCTGACCAGAAAGCAGCCAATTATGGAGGCTACAATGCCGCCAGCCATAACCAGAAGAGGCAGCCACCAAGCGGCTTGTAGAGCAGCCTCGGTTGAGAGTCCGGGAAATAGCTGCGTCACCCACGGTGCTATTACGACGCCAATAGTGGTGAGCGTCATAGTAGCAATGACAGTCTCCACATAAGACTCCAGGAGGTCGGCACCCATGCCGCAGACATCGCCGACATTGTCACCGACATTGTCAGCTATGACTGCAGCATTTCTGGGGTCGTCCTCCGGTATCCCCGCCTCTACCTTGCCCACTAAGTCGGAGCCGGCATCGGCCCCCTTGGTGAAGATGCCGCCGCCCACCCTGGCAAAAAGAGCTACCAGTGAGGCGCCGGTTCCATAAGCGGGGATGATAAACAAAAAATTGGGATGGTCATGCCACAAGAGGTAGAGAACGGATAGCCCTATTATGCCAATGCTGACCACAGTCAGCCCCATAACCGCCCCACCCCGGAAAGCAACCCTTAATCCCTGGTTCAGCCCCTTCTGTGCCGCCGCACAGGTCCGGCCATTGGTCCTCAGCGCCATGTTCATGCCGGCATAGCCGGCACCCATGGAGCATAGAGCACCAAACACAAAAGCTACACTCAATCTCCAGCCCAAACTGGGGATGACCGCCAGAATAATGGCTATTATCACTACCACAATGCCCAGTGTGAGATATTCCCTGTGAATAAAAGCAAGCCCCCCTTCTTTAATGGCGGCGGAAATCTCCTTAATCTTCTCTGAGCCCTGGTCTTGCTTTAGAACATAGCGCACGAAGAATGCAACTACGCCAGCCGCCACGAGTCCCGCGATTATACAAATCCAGACTAAATCCATGGCTCTTCCTCCTGTACAGGCACAAAATTAGGGCACTCAAGCCAAGTCCAGGTGCCCTCGTTTTTATTTGCCAAAATATGCATACTAGAGACGTAAGTCTAATACAAGAAGCCCTATCCGTCAATGATTTGAAGGCATAACGTCTTGTTTACCAACTATAATAAAAGACCTGATTTATCCTAGCGATGAAGATGTGGGTGATTTTGATGGTGAATATAGGTTAGTGTCCGCAAAAGAATATTTTGAAGAGTAGGATTAGCTTTGAAGGGAGAGCGGAGCCATTCTTACTATCGGAGTGAGCCAAGAAATCGCTAGTTCTTGGCTATCTTTTTGCCTAAATCTTTCGGAAGGGCAACCATTGACTGCTGTATAGCACTGCTGTTTTCTTGTTTACTAATAATAGCATCGGCACTTGAATAATGACCTAAGAGTTTGTCTCGCTCAAGTTCTAGTTTGTCATTAAGGAATTTGTGCCTTAGTTCAAAATCGGCTAGTATTTCACTCCAAGTTTTTACATAAACCTTATACCTGTCGGTTTTAAATACCAGCGATTTCTCTCCATGATTTTTTGCATTTTCGTATTGCCGCTTAATGTAATCGGTAGAATCAAGGCTATTTCCGACCAAATAGAACTCCCAATACATATTTGAAGCATTAAATTCTTGTTGTTTTAGAATAATGTCAAGGTATGCGTCTACCTGGTCTAATTCGTCTTTACCAAGCTTGACTTTAGGATTCTTTAATTCAACTACTATATTCTTAATAATGTCATTCTGGAAATCCTGACGCACTGCAAATATATCCATTTCCTTTTGCTTGTCAGGATGGTCAATCTTAACTGCTTTTTTCTCTCCTCTGAGTAAATACAAATATCTTCTTAGTGCTTCCTCAAACTTTGGCTCTGCAGCAGTTACAAGGTGATATTGTTCTCCAAATATCCAATAGTGCTTCTCTATCATCTTTTGTATATGGTCTCTTTCGTTAGCACCCATAGCTTTATCAAACAATAATTCCTTTAATTCGGCCATAGCTCTGTAGCGGTCTTCTATCAGTTTTATTGTAGCGATAATTCTGGATAATCGGGAGGTCTGTAGCAATTCAGCTAATTCGGCTCTATCAGTAATGTCGAGGTCAACAATTTCTTGAAGGATTGTAAAAAGTCTATCCTTCTCATCCGAATCCATTACCAAGTCTAAGAGCCCCACAAATGTCTTTTCCTGTTCTATATTTAGATTTGAGAATATTCTAGGTTCGATTTGATACAATCCCCTAATTATGTTTTCGAGTTCAGATTTCCTTGTCGTATCCCACGCATTAGAGGGGTTATATTTAGGAAACGCACCATCAGATTCTAGGTCTGATATTAGTTTATCGGTATATGCTCTTAAAAATGGTTTGCGTTTCCTCCTGAGGAATTTGTCAACCTCACCCCTCATAAACTTATATTCGTCATCTTTTCTTGAATGACCCATTAATCTCTTTTGTTCTTCAACACCCTCTATTCCTATATCGAAATCATCAAATAACTTGCTCTTAATATAAACACTGTGATAGTAATGGTCACCCTTCATATTTAGGGTTGTGGTTTCCTTGAATAGTTCGTCATCTTTGGAGTCAATAAAATAATATCTTGAGTATTCCTCATTTATCTTTACATTCCACTGTATGTATTTAATATCAAAGGATGTTTTAGTCGGTTCATACTCCAAAGTGAATTTCTCGGGATTACCTCTTATTAAACTTGAGTAGTCCAAGTTTTTTCCATTAATCCTCAGAGCGAACCCTTTTGCCTTATTCAACTCTAAGAACCAACCGAACTCCCTCATAAGATAGTCATTAATCTCAGTGTCAAAATGATAAGAGGTTATTTCTTTCACACCATCAAAGTGAACAATTGTTCCCGTTGACTCTCTAGCCTCAGTTGGTTCAGTTGTAGTGTAAGTGTTCAGTCTATCGATGTCAGTGTTTATCTTATAGCCATACCGTTTATTACCAGACTGATATACAGTTTCCCAAGTAGCATTGTTTGCAAAATGAAAGAAAGTAAGTCTTCCCACTCCATTCTTACCGTGGATAGCAGAATTGATAATGCTTACGGTTGGGTCAATCACCTTATCCGATTCAAATAAAGGGACGAATTTGGTTATTAGCTTATCAAATTCAATACCATGACCATTGTCTTTAATAGCTAATTCTGTTACATGTCCAATTTCGTTAGCTTTGAATGATATATCAACCGAACTAGCCTTTGCGTCATACCCATTCCAAATGAATTCAGCCAACGCTTGCAGGTAATTGTAGCCACTCAGAGCTTTCTTAATTCCAGGGACTGTAATTTCTACTTTTGTCATCAGTTGTTCTCAGATGGTAAAACTGCTTTTATTCTATCCCTCGCAGTAGTGGGTGTCAATGAGTAGAAATTATAGAGGCGACAACTTTAATGGCTGTCCTTTTGTTTATGATTATAAGAAGCTGGGGCCGAACTCTGTTGCGGATTGAATATCCAATACTCTAATTGTAGATAAGCTTCTCGTAATCGTTCGTGGTATTTCTCATCGGCTTCTGGTTCTGTGCTTTGCCAAAGTGCTTGCAACACGAGCTTTCTTACCTTTTCGTCGTGAATTGTGGCTGCTGCAGAAATATCGTCCATAAGTTGATGTATATACTTCTTTCGACGTTCTCCGACTTCTTTCTTGTGTTCCTCAGAGTTCTCTACTTTTTCAGCTTCATGGTAGCCCACCAAGTCAGCAAGTTGGAAGTAAGACTCAGCATCCCATCTTCGAGTTGCTCTATCAAGTGCTTCAATAATAGGTTTGGCACGTTCTTGTCTGAACCTTACCATATCTCTGCGTCCTTCTCTGAGTTCTTCTTGTTTCCACTTCTGTGCTTCAGTTTTAGCATTTTGTCGTGAAGCAAACCATTGGGCAGCAAATACTAGCAAACCGCCTAAAAGAACCGATAATAGATTACTAACATCAAACTGCATTTGTGCACCTCCTTTCTTCGGAGTTGCGTTGTATTTCTGCTTGAATTCTATCCCTCGCACTAGTGGGTGGTGTGCTTATGATAATTATAGACATCCGAGAGTCAGGCTCTATTCTTGATTTTGAAGATGATTTTTATCCCAGATGGGAAACCAATTTCAAAACCGTCCACAATGACATTTTCTTTAATAAACTTGACAATTTTCTCCCATAATTTTCTCTCCTCTTCGGGTAACTCTTGCCTTACCTTCTTTACGTCAATCGTACCAACAATACCAACAGTATCTTTAATAGTAATTACTAACGCTTTACCAGTCCCCCCGCAATGAGGGCATATACCTGTGTGGTCTGGCTTCAACTCAATACCGCAGTTTTTACAACGACATTGTATGTTATTTGACATATGGGCTATTCACCGCCTATGACTCGGATTTTATCCCCCGCAGTAGTGGGTGTCAATGCAGGTCTTCCCTTTGCTCTATTTGTTCATGTCTTCTCTCTGAGGTTTGCTGGTGGTACAATAGAATCCAGACGAGGTTGAAGTGAAGAGGCTGGTCACTGTAGTCACCCTTGCACCCAGATTTCTTAGTAAATGGTTGACTCTGGCTTATCACGAAGCCTACAATCCATAAGACAATGGAGTAATCAATGAACTCGGAATCGAACGGAAAACCTAGATCGGCAATGGGAGATTCTCCAATTTTCTGGGGCATCTTGTGTCTTATACTTGCCATGGTACTGTTGTTGTCCTGCGAGGTGCCGAAGTTTATCCGCCCGCCGACAGAGCCCCCGCCACTTCCGTATGGAATTTCCCACAATGTCACAGAGTATCAGCGGCGCCTTACCATGAGCGAAGGTGAGTCCTGTGTCGTACCATATGGTGATGAAATCGAACTCACGGTGCACTTTCGGCAACAAGGGAGTTCGTTCGGGCACTGGAGTGGTTCGGAACCTACCCTGTCTATATCCAATGAATCATATGTTGGTAAGACACATACTGATACATGGGGTGATCGGATGCCTAAAGATCCCCTCGGTGTGCATCAATTCACTCCGTGGTTGAAGGTGTCCTTCCCAATAAAACAGGGATACTATCATGAATGGGTCGACGTTACAGCGACAATGGACATATCCTTTCCCGTCCCTTTGACAGGGTATTTTATGAACGTGGATAGGCATCTGACATGTAGTCTTCGTTTCTTTGTAGTATCGCCAGAAGAATCTGACCGCATAAGAGACCTCATAAAGCAGCATGAAGAATGGCAGCATTTCCAAGACATACAAGATGAGAAATGGGGGCGCGTCATCCCATTTACTGTGATTAGCGGTTTAGGAGTTGTTCTGATATGCGTTGGCTTGGGAATTAGACAAGTGAGGAAGAGGTGGGTGTCTGACCATTCGGACTCATCTAAGGAGCATGACGTCGATATCTCTTCGACTGAGTCTGCAGCCAACAGCGGCTTGGGAATTAGACAAGTGAGGAAAAAGCAATCGTCTGAGCATTGGGACTCATCTCGGGAACATGATATCGATGTCTCCTCGACTGAGTCTGCAGCCAACAGAGAGGCACAAAGCGTGAAACATGCGGTGTTGGCTTATTTTGCTTATTATGGCGTGCGGCTCCATAGTTCAGATGACCTTGTAACGGCGGGCTACCTCTCCCCAAGGCCTAAGGCTGTTTACACATTCGACACGAGCTACGGCTGGTTGTTGAATGCTACTCCCAATGCCCTGGATGGTTGGAGCGGCATCACGTTTCAGGCGGGCACATCAGGCCCAGATGGGAATCACGGAAAGTGGGTGAAATCATAATTGAGTTAGGGGAGTGAAGGTGTAGAGGCTGACGAGCCAGACTGATAGAGAAGAAGAACAACTGTTAATCTGGATTCAAATTCTAATTCTGCAATCACATTCCGCAGGGACAAAGAGTACCACCTACTAACCTCTTAGTGTCTCTCAACGTAGATGAACAGATAGGCCACACGCTGTTCTGTCCAAATTTTCAAAGTTTTCATCAGGGCCTGGATAACCTTGTTGGATAGTCCCGACTTTACATTGTGAACACAAAACCCTCTTCTTGTTTACCAACTATAATATTTGAGGTAAAATAGGTTCAGTTTCGCGGGAGTAACTCAGTGGTAGAGTTCCTGCCTTCCAAGCAGGGATTTCAAAAATTTACTATCCTGATAGAGTGGGGGATGCCAGGAAATCAAACACCATAAAGAGGGGTATTGACTGTTCTTCTGAGTTCCCATATGATATATCAACAAAAGAGGAGGTGAAGTTATGCCACTTTGCCCTCATTGTGGAAAAGAGGTAAGCGAAGGAATCAAGTTTTGCCCTGAATGTGGCGAGAGACTCAAGAAGGAGTTTACTCCTGAAGAGAAAGAGGAGAATATTCAAGAACTTGAAGCATCCGTTAAGGAAGAGAAGCCGGCTGAGAAACCGAAGAGAACAAAGAGCCAGTTGGCAGGAATCATCGTAGGCTCAATTGTGGCTATCATCATAATCATTGCTGCCATATCTACCTGTATTCCTTCTGAAACTATACCTCTAACAGCCAGCGAACAGAACTACGCTACAACCATTGCTGACCATAGCAGCCAGGTTGGCGAAGCAATGAGTAACCTTAGTGTCCTACTAGCGAATCCACAGATTGGTTACGATGAATGGACGATAGATGTAGCTGTTGAGGTTACAGTAATACGGCTGCTCTATGAAGAAGCACAAGAAATAGAACCCCCTAGTTCTATGGCTCATATTCACGAGAACTATATACAGGCCATGTGGCATTACAACAGGGCTATGGACTTCTTAGTTGAAGGGATAGATACACTGGATGCTGATTTGATAGACCAGGCAACATCAGAACTAGAGATGGGTGCTGAATATATTGATGAAGCAACAGAACAGACAGAAGATTTTGCTGCATCCCATTCTGCTTGAACTTGAAGTCATTGATTCAGGCACTGACATATTTTGCTATCGGTTAATCCCAACAAAGCCGAAGAGGGATTGGTTTGATGAATAGACTTGGGGGTAGGAACAATTTAAGGCTGTCTTCATGACCTCTTGTTGCTCTTTTATAGAATACTCATGTTTAGTATATTTGTAAACAGGTTAGCGCTTCTAAGGTGTGAATCCGAGTCCCGCACAAAGCCTCAGGCTACCTCAAACTTCAGTGACTTAGTATAGCGTTCTATTGTGTGCGTGGGTTAACTCTCACTTGTCCCTCTTTACCCCTCTTCAAATAAGGCGGTAGTATGGAGAACATGAGTTTACCAACTATAAGATTTGAGGTAAAATAGGTTCAGTTTCGCGGGAGTAACTCAGTGGTAGAGTTCCTGCCTTCCAAGCACAATTTAGCTTTAGAATTCACAGGAAGCTGGCGTGGGGTATTTACTCCAGGACAGATTTTAGCCACTTAGAACACGAAATTAGGGTTAACTTAAACCCTCCGTCAGAGACAGAATAGTAGTCATGGTGGCAAAGTCAGTTCCTTATCGATGCATATGGTGTTTGGAAGAACCGCCAAGTGCAACTTTTGGTTCCGAAAGTCATGTTTTACCTGAGTGTGTTGGTAATATAGCTCAACAGATACTTCCTAAGGGCATAGTCTGCGATAATTGTAATCAATTTTTCGGAAGAAGACTGGAACCTACATTAATCAATGAGCCTATCCTTAGCACTCTGGTTGCAATATTAGGACTCAGAGACATAGGTTCCCAGTTTACCTACCAGCATTCACCTTCAGGAGTGCATAGAGCTTCCCATATTGCAGCAGAGGTATCTGGTAATAGAATTGTTCTAACTACTCAGTATGAGATAGAGGGGCAACCTAATAAGCCAAACGAAGTTAGGACGATAAGCAAATGTAAGGATTATAGAAGAAGAGATTTGGCATTTCTTTCAAGAGCAGTACATAAAATAGCTTTTGAGACATTGGCACACAATCAATTTATCGGCACTGGTATACAACGGTATAGAAAGGAATCAGGAGACATAGATATTTTTGACCGCAAATTTAATGTTATTCGGACCTGGGTGCGTCGGGGTGAGCCTCAAAGTTCAGTTAGACCAGCGTTGCGCATCCAAAGATTTGGAGAGGCTAAGACAGAGAAACAACTTTCTCAATGGGGAGGTGAAGCTCACTATTTTCAAGAGGGGATTTACTATGCACTGAACCTCTTTAATGATTGGTATATTATGAGCCTAACATCGTTACCGGATAGAGTCGAAAACGATTTGAGAAGTTGGAGGAAGACACAAGAGTTCCACAATACGGTCTGGATGGTTGGAGATAAACTACAACCCACAGATTAATTTGATTTTAGAGCCAACCGGATTTTTCTACGAGCCAATCATATCCCAGCTAGGCGTAGGTAGCACCAATGTCCCTGGGGTATACCCCCCCTTGCCTTGTAAACAATCTATCTTTGAATACCTGCTACCCAGGCATGGATTTTGAAAGTCCACTATCCTGATAGAGTGGGTTATACCAGGAAGTCAAACAGCGTAAGAGGACGTATTGACTGCTCAATGACTTGACAAACGTGCGGAGCAGTGTTATATTACAATTAAATACTACCCCTGTTGCTTTGGCGGCAGGGCCAAGGTCACCGCAAGGTGGCCTTTGTTTATATTCAGGGAAAGGGGATGATAACAAACGTTTACATAGATGGGTTCAATCTCTACAATCGAGCTGTGAAAGACACCCCCTTCAAGTGGCTTGACCTCTCCAAGCTCTGCCAAGCTCTCCTCCCACGTCATCAAATTCACCGTATCCGATACTTCACTGCACTAGTGCACTCCAGACCCAATGATGCTCAAGCTCCGCAGAGGCAACAGATATACCTTCGAGCGCTTAGAACCATCCCGAACCTCACGATGGAATTTGGACAATTCCGCTCACGCATAAAGGAGAGGCCACTAGTAACTCCTATACCTGGTCAGCCAAGAAACGTTATGGTTCATGACACAGAAGAAAAGGGAACGGATGTCAATTTGGCGACCTATCTTCTGATGGATGGGTATGAGGATGATTATGAGCAGGCTCTTGTCATCTCGAATGACGCCGACTTAGCATTGCCCATAAGCATAGTGCGTGATAAGCTCCAGCGTCCTGTCGGTATCGTGAACCCAAATATCGACCCAAGGGAAGTGATGCCGAAGGAACTCAGGGATGCCGCAACTTTCAACAGGCGCATACGTAAGAGTGTGCTGGCGCAATGCCAGTTCCCGCCAACACTACAAGATATGATCGGTACCATTACCAAGCCCAGTACCTGGTAATTTGCCGGAAGCTAACAATGTCAAATTGCTAGATATAGTTGGCTTATGCTCAAATCGTGGCGGGAAATTTGGCGTCATTTGTTTGGGACGAGTCAGGACATGACGACAAGTTCTAGGCCTGACTGGACTTTTGCATAAGCCGACCTCTTCGTGGCTAGGCTTAGGTAACGCCTGCAGTAGTGGGTGTCAATTACAGTGCACGACGTCGCCTCGTTTGAGAGGAACTCGGGGCATGTCAAGCGAGCCCTTCCCCGTCTTCGGCAGTATAAATATCTTCGCCAGAACGGCCGAGGAAATTGTAACTGCCTGCCTTGCCCGCAGCCTCAGCAATACGGGAAGCGGGCAAGTCATCTTCCAGAATAAGGATTTCCACTGCTTGCTGTTCAGAAAGGTCTAATTTACGCAGGGGCTTAAGGACACCGTCCTCGTAGATCGCTCGAATCGTTCGCGGCATGGCGCGCACCTCTATCAGGAGGATAGCAGAAAACAGAG
>Ga0315546_1001978_pt1 | contig 12289 bp, 6 predicted proteins | sample SalMarSW160170MG_FD_203833 | JGI IMG/M metagenome (GOLD analysis project Ga0315546, IMG submission 203833) | Salt marsh sediment microbial communities from the Plum Island Ecosystem LTER, Massachusetts, United States - Salt Marsh Sediment SW1601-170 ... | reverse complement strand
CATGATGAAAACATTGGCGGGAAGGAAAAAGAGTTGTTGTGGGCACAGGCGGCAGGTGCTGCTCAGGCAAAAATCGCTCGGGCAAGGGCCTATTCAACAAAGGTCGTCGAGGACGCAGAAGCCGACGCCGAATATTTACACAAGATACTCCCGGAATATCGAAAACGGCCAGATCTTGTTATTCAGAAAATCCATCGTGATGCGATTGTGCACGTTCTCGAGAACGCAGATAAGAAAATCATGATTCAGCCTACTAAAGGTACCAAAGGTAGAGAAATCAGAATTATAGTAGGTGACAATAAATAAAACCAAAATCTCAGAAGCAGTAATGATAATCAATAGACGAACAAACGAGACACGCTGAATATGGCTCATGAACATTTACATTTTAAGGAAGATATTGCTGCCGAGTACACTCACAGCAAGCAGATTCGCGTCAGTATGGCTCTTTTGGGCACGTTGGCCGGTTTTATGCTGCTCGTAAGCAGCGGTATAGCCAACTCGAAGTATCTTTACGGCAGCGGTAGTTTTCAGGTTGAATTCCTGGCAATGGCCGGTGCACTACTGCTTGGTACACCCATTGTTGTACATGCAATTAAGAGTCTTATAAAAAGACAGATGCACATGGATGAACTGGTGGCCTTGGCGGTTATCGCTGCCTTTGTAACCGGAAACTATATCACCGCAGGCCTCGTTGCTTTCTTTATGCTTTTGAGCGAGCTGATTGAAACAAGAACCGCTCTTGGTGCTCGTGTTTCTATCGAATCTCTTATAAAACTAACGCCTACGACGGCAAATCTCCTCGATAACAAGGGTGGCGAAAAGGAAGTAAATGTCAGCAGTTTGAAGCCCGGGGATTGTGTTCGTGTCCGTCCCGGCGATAACATACCTGCAGATGGTGAAGTCATCAAGGGACTCAGTTCCGTCAATGAAGCCACAATAACAGGCGAATCTTTGCCGGTTGATAAAGTGCCCGGTATGCAGGTCTTTGCCGGCACAACCAACTTTACAGGCGCGTTGGACTTCACGGTAACCAAAGCCGGCAAAGATACAACTCTTGGAAAAGTCCAGTCCTTGATTATGCAGGCTGAGCAGACAAAGATTCCGATTATGCGCATAATCGACCGGTATATTAACTGGTATATGCCGACCATTTTGATGATTGCTGTAATTGTCCTGTTTTTCACAAGAAACATTGACCATCCGATTACTATACTTATTATCTCCTGTCCCTGTGCCTTGATTTTAGCCACGCCCACAGCGATGGTGGCGGCGCTCTCAGCCTCCGCTCGTCTCGGGGTTCTGGTAAAAAATGTAGCCGACCTGGAACTGGCAGCAAGATGCACCGCTATGGTATTTGACAAAACCGGAACATTGACAACCGGTCGGCTCTATGTAACAAAGCTCACACCTGCTGAAAATATCGAACCTTCTGAATTGTTGACCGTCGCTGCTTCGGCCGAGCAAATGAGCAAGCACCCCGCGGCAAGAGCATTAAAGGAGGTGGCTAAAGAGGCTAATCTTTCTTTACCTGCCCCTGATAATTTTAAAGAAACACCCGGCAAGGGTGTAACTTCCCGAATTGGTTCTGATAAAATAATGGTCGGAAGAGACACCTTCCTGAAAGAAAACAAGGTGAATGTGAGCAACGTTTCCGACCCCGCATTACATGAGGAGCAGGGTTTTAGCACACTTTACGTGGCTAAGAATTCGAAGTGCATCGGCTGGATTGGATTGCAGGACAAAACAAGACCCGAGGCACGGCAGGCAGTCAGAGAGTTACTTGATATTGGTGTTAAAAGAGTAACTATGCTCACCGGGGACAGGGATGAGGTCGCTAACCGTGTCGCTGCTGAGTTAGGCTGTACAGATTTTAAGGCTCATTGTTTGCCTCAGGACAAACTCTCGATTGTTGAGCAAATCAAAAGTGACGGCCATACCGTTGTCGTCGTTGGTGATGGCATAAATGACGCACCTGCTTTGGCAGCCGGCGATTTAGGTATTGCTATGGGTGCTGCCGGCAGCGATGTCGCCATAAATTCCGCTTCGATTGCACTGATGAGCGACGATTTAAGACGCCTGCCTTTTCTTGTGAAGCTTTCAAGAACCACAAGAGGGGTCATTCGTCAAAACCTCGGCTTTGGTGTGATTTTTATCGTGCTCGGCGTCTCCCTTTTCTTCTTCATTCCACCGAAAATGGCCGCCGTTCTGCATTTTCTCGGCTCACTGATTGTTGTTTTTAACAGTGCTCGACTTGTCCGCTTTGGCGAGGAGCTCGACCACGAACCACATATGTGAATCGTGAACTTTGAGGTGTGAAGCAAAAGGGTACGGGATACGCTTCACGAGATGTGAGATTCGAAATTATGGAATACGCAGTTGAAACTTTTTCTTTGACCAAAATTTTTTCCGACTGGTGGGGTCGGGAGAAGGTTTATGCCGTCGATGACCTGAATCTACAGGTTCGTTACAATGAAGTTTTCGGCCTTTTAGGGCCTAACGGCTCGGGAAAAACGACCACCCTGAAATTGCTGCTCGGCTTGCTCTATCCCACAAAGGGAAAAGTTGCTGTCCTCGGCGGTGACGGAGCAGACCCGAAAATCAGCGCTCGTATTGGCTTTTTGCCTGAGGAATCCTATCTCTACAGATATTTGAACGCTCGCGAAACCCTGGACTTTTACGGCAGGTTATTCGGCCTGCCTCCGAAGGTACGCAAAATGCGTATCGAAGCCCTGCTTGATATGGTTGGCCTCAAGGCTGTCGCAAACCGGCCTGTAGGCACCTTTTCAAAAGGTATGGCGCGAAGAATCGGACTGGCACAGGCTCTCATAAACGACCCGGAATTACTTATACTGGATGAGCCTACTACCGGACTTGACCCTATCGGGACAAGGCAGATTAAGGACTTAATCCTGGAGCTTGCAAAACGGGGCAAGACAATTCTGCTCAGCAGTCACTTGCTCGCCGACGTCGAAGATGTCTGCGATAGAATTTCCATCCTCTACGGCGGCAAAATCCAGGCCGAAGGTCGGGTTAGAGACCTATTACTGCAGTCTAATAAATTGCAGATTACTACCGACGCTATAAGCGATAATGCTGTTGAAAGGATAAAGCAGCTAATTAAAGACGAACACGCTGATTGTCAAGTGTTCTGCCCGATGGACAAGCTCGAAACATTTTTCATCAAAACAGTTGCAGATGCCCAGCAGCAGGCTCAGCCCACAAGCGGGGCAGTCAGCAGGATGGGAATCAGCGATTTTCTTGCCGCCGAGCCTGCAAAGGCAAATATACTTGATAAACTTGTTTCCGCACCGGTATCGAGACCGACACCGTCCCAGGCTCTAACTACTGAGAAGGTTTTACCAATTGAAACTGCTGAATCCGAACCCGACGACGAATTGTTGCGTAAACTAAGCAAGCCGGATAAACCGGCCCGGCTAAAACCTGTCGCTCGCGATAGAAAAGTTAAAACACAACCCGTTGAAACAAAACCGAAGCCCGAACAGCAAGTCAGAAAAAGCATCCTGGACCAGCTTACGGACCGCTCAACGCCGCAAAACGACGATGATGAGCAAACTGATAAATCACAGAAACAGAAATGAAAGTTAATCGCAGCTTCTGGCAGGTGAATTCAAAACAAATCAATAGTATTCGATATTCGAGTTTATACGCGTAGACCATTAAGAAGGAGCCTCGGGCAATGCGTAGTATCTGGGCCGTCGCCACTAATACTATAAAGCAGGCCGTGCGGATGAAGATTGCCGCTGTTTTTATAGTGCTGCTGCTTGTCCTGCTGCCCGTCATGGGCGTTTCGATGACTGGCGACGGTACTCTCAAAGGCAGGCTCCAGACCTTTGTAAGCTATGGTCTCTCGCTCACTAATCTTCTGCTTTGTTTACTGACGATAATAGTCTCTATCTATACGTTAACAAACGATATACAGCAAAGGCAGATATACACGGTTATTACCAAGCCCGTTCGCCGCTATCAACTGCTTCTCGGGAAATTGCTCGGGGTCGTATTATTGAGTACGGCTCTACTTGTGCTCTTTTCAGTTATCATATATGTCATTACTATTTACACGCCAAAAATTTACGATGCCGACGAAGCCGATATTATCCAGGTCAAAAATGAGTTTTATACCGCCCGTGCCGCATTAGTACCTCCTGAGGTCGACGTAACCAAAGAGGTAGAGGATGCTTACAGCAAGCTTCAGCAAAGCGGACAACTGCCTCCGAATGTCCAGCGCAGCAGAATCATAGCAGAGCTTACCAAGCGCAAGCAGCTTGAAAAACGAGCTGCTGTGGTTGGTCAGCCGTTGGTGTGGGAGTTTAATAACGTTAGAGTGCTTGACCCAAATGGGAGTATGTTTGTGAGATTCAAATACGATGTCTCCGTAAATCCGCCTGATTTGCAGGTATATAGCCGATGGGATGTTGGCGATAGTCGTCAGTATCCGGCTGCATTTGCCACTTTTTTGCGCAAGGACCCTATTCGGACTTTTCGCGAGATGGAAGTTCCTGCGAATTTAATTGCTGATGATGGATACCTGGCTATCAGATTTCTAAATGTCCAGCTAAACGATACAACAGTAATTTTTCCACCAGACGGGCTCGAAGTGCTTTACAAGGCGGGGACTTTCACAACTAATTTTATCAGGGCTGTTCTGTTAATATTGTTTCGTTTGATTTTCCTTGCGTCTTTAAGCTTGTTGGCAGCGTCTTTTCTCTCTTTCCCTGTGGCGGTGTTATTTTCTCTTTGCATTTTTATTACCGCGACTTTCAGCGGCTTCTGTTTGGAGTCTTTTGACTTTCTTGGTTCAAACCTAAGCTGGTTTTACTCTTATACTGTTCGGCCGATAATTTTACTTTTACCCCAGTTTGACAAGTTTAGTCCTACGAAGTTCCTTGTCCCTGCGAGGCTGTTGAGCTGGTCTTTATTGGCCGAAGCTGCCGGCCTTATGGTTTGTGTCAAAGCCTTGTTGTTATTGTTTTTTGCCCTGTTGATTTTTAGATACAGGGAAATCGCGAAAATTATAATCTGATTTATAGTTTGTAGCCTGTTAGCTACGAGCTATGAACTACGAACTATGAACTTGTTTGATGCCTTGGCGCGATAAAATAATTTGGACTGTTGGTATTGTTCTTGCGGTTGCTTTGCTTATTACTGCCGGCAGGCAGCTTGATTTCATAAACGCTAAGCGCCAGGATATGGGCCTGATAATGGATAGGCCTGAAAATGTCCCTCCTTCACTGGCATTTGCTACCGTTGCAACCGGGGCCTTTCGGGGTCTGCTTGTGGATATTTTGTGGATTCGCGCAGACAAATTGAAAGAGCAGGGGCAATTCTTCGATGCCAAACAGCTTGCAGAGTGGATAACCATTTTACAGCCGCGTTTCGCAGAAGTTTGGGAATTTCTTGCCTGGAATATGGCTTATAATATCTCTGTCACGATACCCGAAACCAGGCCGGACCAGCGATGGCAGTGGGTCAAAAATGGCTACGAGCTGCTTCGCGACAAGGGGATTGAAAAAAATCCCAAAAGCATTCTGCTTTATCGCGAACTTGCCAGAATATTTCAGCACAAAATAGGCGGCGTAACGGATGAAGCACACAAGTATTATAAGATTCAGCTCGCTTTGGCGATGGAACCCTTGATAGGCTCGGCTGACAATAAGGATTTCAAAGCACTTGCCGATGCGCCTAAAAACTGGCAGCAGATTATAGCCGATGCCAATGTCACCCCGATAATTACAGCCCTAAAATCCGCCGACAAGGAATTTGCCGACGATGACAGGTTTGTGAGCAATTATTTATCATTAAGGCAGAATCCCGGCAGGTTTAATCCTGCTGCCTTCCAGGTAATAGATCAGTTTAGAAGCACAACAGCTCTGAGGAAGTTTGATGTGTTCGCAAAGGCATACCAGTTGCGAAATGTCTGGAAACTTGAGCCTGTTTTGATGTGCGAGTTGAATCGAATCTACGGCCCTGTCGCCGACTGGGACGACCCCAACAAATATGTGCCTCTTGATTGGCGGCACCCCGACACTCATGCTATATACTGGGCCGTCACAGGCCTGCAAAGCGCAGGGAAAGGGGAGTATTCCCCGGCTGAGACTAACACCGACCGAATGGTAGTCCATAGTTTGCAGAACCTCTTCCGCTATGGGAAAATATATATCTATGACGTCCCTGTGCAGCCCAGCCCGGAAACTTTCGAGCAGCAAAAGCAGGATGAGCAGCCTCTCTTAAGACGTGAGATTTACCTTCGACCGGATTTGAGAATGTTTAAACCATACAGCGAAGCTATGATGGCGGTCCTTGACAAATACAGGGTTTTGAAGGATAGCACCTTTGTTTCTCTGCAGAACGGTCACCGAAATATGCTGAAAAACGCTGTGCTTTCATTCTATCAGGCAGGCTCAAGCCCCGAAGACCCGCATAGACGAGAAGCGCAGAGAATTTATAAACAATTGAGGCAGCTTTATCCGTTGGTGGAATTTAATGTTCCGCTTGAGATTTATGCCAGGAATAGAATAATCGAGGAGCTTGAAAGTCTTGGTATTGATAATGCCAGAGAAATTATTCAAATGCTTCTGCGGGAAGCATACTTTCGATATGCGATGCGCGATGACGATGAGGCTTTCGGCAGGGAAAAAATGGCCGAAGAGGTCCGTCAGCATTACCTGGCAAAATTCCCTGATACGACAAGGATTGACCTGCCGGAGATGCCCGTGTTAAGATACCTGGCACTTCGAGATTTCCTGGACGACTGGCAGTATCCGCCTAACTTAAAAAGGAATCTGCTCGGACGTATAAAAGTTGAAAGGCCCGACCTCTTCAAGGAATTGGAACAAGAGGAAGGAAAATTAATCAAGCAGGCACAACAGCAACAACAGAAAGGTTGATAACCTGGTTTAAAATAACGTTTAGTATTGACTGCAGAGGCTGCCGACTACATAGAGTAACAATTGAAAAGTCAAAGTTCAAAATTCAAAATTCCACTAACCCCTTCCCAGAGAAAAGCAGTCTACCACGTTGAAGGTCCCTTGCTTGTCATCGCCGGCCCCGGCAGCGGAAAAACAGCCGTCATCACATATCGAATCGCAGCCCTGATTGATTCGGGCGTAAGCCCGTACAGTATTTGTGCGATAACTTTTACCAACAAAGCAGCCGACGAGATGCGCCAAAGGACAAAGGCTCTGGGCACTGTCCCGGGTTCGCATATCAGCACATTCCACTCTCTTTGCGTTAGAATCCTGCGCCGGTACGCAGACCGGGCCGGCATAAAGCCAAACTTTAGTATCTATAACGACTCCGACCAGGCCAGATGTATCAAGCAGGCTGTCAAAGATTGCGACCTGGATACGACAAATTTCCCGCCTGCCCGAATGCTTGATGCCGTTTCTACCCGCCTCAAAAATAACCTGATAGATGTGGACGCCTTCAAAGCACAGGCCGACGATTATTTTACTAAAAATTTAGCCCGGATTTATGACCGTTACCAAAAAATCTTAGCTGAGCACAACGCCCTGGATTTCGATGACTTGCTGGCCAAGACCGCTTTTTTGCTCCGGGACTGTCCCGATGTGTGCGCCGAGCTTTCAAATCGTTTCAAGTTCCTGCTCATCGATGAATATCAGGACACCAATCACGCCCAGTATAAAATCGCCAAGGCTTTTGTTACTGAGCACAAAAATATTTGCGCAACCGGCGACCCCGACCAGTCGATATACCGCTGGCGCGGCGCCGACATCCGCAACATATTGGCCTTTGAGAAAGATTGGCCGGATGCTACTGTTGTCAAACTCGAAGAAAATTTCCGCAGCACTCCAAATATCCTCGAAGTTGCGGATAATCTGATTGCTAAAAACCGAAACCGCAAGCAAAAAATGCTTATCCCCACCAGACCTCGCGGCCAGGATATTACCGTTTCTGTTTTCGAGGATGAAAATGACGAGGCCCAGGGTGTTGTTCGGCAGATAAAACGGATGACCGAACAGGGCGTGTCTCTAAACGATATTGCCGTATTTTATCGTGTTAATGCCCAGAGCCGAGCGCTCGAAGAGGCCTTTATCCGCAGTAAGATAATATACCAGATAGTTCGAGGCGTGGAATTCTACAACAGGAAGGAAATCCGCGACCTGCTCGCTTATTTGAAAGTCCTTGTCAATCCTGATGATGAGATTGCGCTATTACGCATAATCAACACACCTGCCCGCGGCATAGGAAAGACCACCATTGACAGGGTGCGCGTCCATGCCGTCCAAAATAACATTTCTTTCTTTGAGGCCCTAAGCCAAGCAGAGCATATTGAATCTCTTCCTAAAGCGGCAAAAGCAAAGCTGGCCGTATTTGTCAATATGCTCGAGCAGTTCAAGAAGGATATCACCGGTGAGGTCGCGCCTCTTGCTCAGCGTGTCCTGGTCGAGTCGGGACTGGAAAAATCGCTTAAAGACCAGGGCGACCAGGGTGAAGACGCACTCGAAAATATCAACGAGTTGATAAATGCCGCATCTCAGTACGACCAGTTCACAGAGCAGCCCTTGCTGCTCGATTATCTCCAGCAGATAGCGCTCTTCAGTGATACTGATGCCTATGACGCCGCTGCCGGCCGTGTCGCCCTGATGACTCTGCACGCCGCAAAGGGCCTTGAGTTCGAAACGGTCTTTATTGTCGGTGTCGAACACGGCCTGCTGCCGCACGAAAGGAGCACTGCTAACGATGACCTCAATGAGCTGGAAGAGGAACGCAGGCTATTATTTGTCGGCATAACGCGTGCCAAAGCCCAGCTTCATATAAGTCATGCCCAGTATCGAACGATACGAGGCCAGCAGCTTAGAACAATTCCCTCCCAGTTTCTATACGAGCTCGGCCCCGAATTCACCGACCAGACTGATGATGATCAGGATTTTGATGATGATACCGAGCAAACAGAAATTCCAAATTCTTCATTCTCAATTCAAAATTCTAAATTCAAAAAGGGCCAGCTTGTCCGCCACAAAACTTTCGGCCGTGGAATCGTCAAAAACTTCGTGGATATGGGCGAAAACAGCATCGTCGAGGTCGAATTTAGCTCTGGACGAACAAAGTCTCTGATGTTAAAATATGCAAACCTTTCAAAAGTGTAAAATCGTTAAATGGTTGGTAGTTCTAAATGCCTGGAGCCGCCGGAGAGTAAGGCTTCTACAAGATGAATGCCCCATTATCAGAGAACTTGGTAGATAATGAACATCCCAGTAATTTAGTAGGTGCGCAAAAGTTATATACTCTTGTAATTCTTGTAAGTATCATCGTTATTTCATACCTGCCTTTGGTAATTTTTCGTTATGTGTTCGTGGGCGAAGGTTTCAGCAAGAACGACTTAATTTTGCTTTTAGCCCCACTCTTGTCGGCGCTATTAATGATAATTTCTCCCATCGTTGCTGCAAAGGCCAGCCCGAAGTTGGCAGGTTTTGACATAACCTGGATACAAAAGCCTCGCTCCGATATTCTCTGGGGCTTCCTATTGTACCTGATCGTGTTAATTTTGTATTGGTTGATGAAAAAACTGAGTATACCGGTCAACTACAAAGGTTCTGTGATATTCTTTAGTAGCAGCGCTATGTTTCTTAGCGTCCATACCTTTCGCATCGCCTTTATAAGCCCTATCGCGGAGGAAATTTTATGGCGGGGATATGTGCAGGTCCGTCTTTCAAAGCTTTTTGGTCCCTGGACAGCCTTATTTGCACAAGCGATTGCGTTTTCCGCATTACATTTTAGACCCATCGGAGGCTTCTTTTTACTTCTTGTGTATGGTTTGATTTTTGGTTTGTGGCGGCATAGAAAGAAAACCCTGCTACCCATTATTATTACACATGTTATTATAAATTCACTTTTTTGTATTGGACTTTGGTACGATTGGGTTGAGTTAAAAAAAATAAATATCAAAACTGATTATGTGGCGCAATTTGTCGAACTTTCTAAGCCCTCCAATTATGACCCAAATGATAATGCTGCTGTCCATTACAGAAAGGCATTTGAGCTTTCTGTAGATAAGCCTGAGCAACTGAGTAACTCAGATATCAAAGCCTGGCTGGCGAATTTGCCCGAGGAAAAGCAGATTATTCTTCAAAATTGGATATCTTTCAACAGCGCTGCACTTGAACAAATAGAGTTGGGCACTCAAAGGCCGTACTATTGGCCCGGTTATAAAGGGAAGTCAATTTTTACTGTTGGCCTATCCAATCTTAATAAAGCGAGAAATTTGTCATATGTGACTTGCGTACGATCAAAGTTAAATGCACGGGAGGGTAATCTCAAGGCAGCTTTTTCAGATCTGTTGGTGTGCTATAGATTTGGCAGGCATTTTACAGGTCGCAAAACTTTAGTTGAGCAGTTAGTCGGAATGGCTGTTAGCCAACTGGCTTTTGACTCTTGTTTCCAAATTCACGATGAGACAACACCTGATCCGAACTTGTTAAGATATTACCAGCAGGAATTCGCCGAACTTTTCAGCAAGCATAGTTTTGTTATTGATTTCACATCCGAAAAGTTAGCTGCTTATGATAGTATACAGATGACATTTACCGATGATGGCAAGGGTGACGGTTACATACCAAAAGCTTGTATCGAGCAAATTGTAATTCCGCCGGATGCTTTGAAGTTGCTGTTTTCTGATTATACAGAAGGCAAAAAAAGTGACTGGGAAAAACTCCGAAGGAAAGAGACTACCGAACTTGTTGACAAGATTTTTGAATACTATGATAATATTAAGGATAAACCGCCTGCCAGCCTGCGTGAAGAAGGCGAAATTCCGGAAGAAGTTATAAAAGAGATGACCAAGGATAATCCCTTTGTCGACATTCTTGCAGGAACCGAACTCAGAACGATAGAAATTTCTTTCCGTTGTCGAGTTTCAGCCGATGCGTTGGTAACAACGTTTGCCATTTTGCGATATAAAGCTGAGAAAAACAAATTGCCGGAAAATCTTGACCAGCTTATCTCTGCCGGGTATCTTAAGCAGTTGCCGATGGACCCATATAGTGATGGTCCCCTGGTGTACAGGCGGCAGGGCAGTGACTTTATGCTTTACAGTCTGGGCGGAGATTTTGATGATGATGGCGGCGTGCACGGCAAATGGGGCAAATATTCGCAGGGCGGTGACCGGGTTTTCTGGCCTGTGCAGAAACAAGAGGAAAATCGAATAGAATAATGTTCGTAAGGTGTTATTTTCTGTTGGTTTATGTTTTTTATAAAATGCTTAATTAAAAGTAGGAGATTGCGATGGAAAATGAAATGAATCGAAGAGAATTCCTTCAGTTAACAGCAGGGGGATGTGCCTTGTGCCTTGCCGGTATCGGCTGTCAGCAGCAGGTGGTTGCGCCCGCACCGATGACGACAAAGCTTATAAGCCCGGGCTGCAGGAGGTCAAAGGTGAAAGTGGCCAGGATATATATGGGTACAGCCGGCAATGACTATTGGCCCAAACCCAGCCTGGATTTGAAAAAGGAAGTCCGGTTTTACGAATCGGAGTTTGCGAAATTGAAAGACGAATTGTCCGATGTCGAATTCGTTGTAAATAAATTAGTCGGCGCGCCGGCCGAGGTGGCCCAATTCAAAGATAAATTGCAGGATGTAGACGGCATCCTGATAATTCATTTCACGATGCGAACAGGCGGTGTTGTCCAGGAAATCCTCAAAGCACAAAAGCCCACAATGATTTTTGCCGTTCCGTATTCCGGGCATCAATGGGTCGGCTTTGGCGGACTGCGCAAGCAGCCCCTGGGAGCTAAAATGGAATGTATGCTCACAAAGGATTATAACCAACTGGCCGCCGCCATAAGACCTTTCCGTGCTATTCATCATCTAAGAGAGGCAAAGATACTTAATGTCACCACGAGTTCTTTTGATGCGTATGCTAACAGTGTGAAAGATAAGTTTGGAACGGAGATAAAACAGATAGGCCTCCAGCGCGTCGTTGATACCTATAAAGCCATTGACAATAACAAGGCCGAAGCTGAGACGCGAAGATGGATCAAAGGGGCTGAGAAGGTTGTGGAGCCTTCCAGAGAAAACATATTCAAATCCTGCAAAATGGCACTGGCTCTTGAAAAGTTGTTAGAAGATGAAAATGCGACCGTTATGACTGTTGATTGTTATGGTACTATGTTCCGTCCACTTTGCCAGTCTTATGCCTATCCCTGTGTAGGTTTTACCAGATTGAATAACATGGGCCTGGGCGGCATTTGCGAATCGGACCTGCAGTCCGCAATGACGTACATTATTTACCAGGGTTTGGTTGGAAGGC